>ERZ890604.534-NODE-534-length-13091-cov-9.993249_pt1 | contig 13091 bp, 16 predicted proteins | sample MGYA00521097_ERZ890604 | MGnify/ENA primary metagenome ERZ890604 (study PRJEB32303, sample SAMEA104408625) | aquatic metagenome | biome: Brackish water; feature: Chemocline; material: water | place: Baltic Sea | collected 2014-10-26T21:54:00 | depth 120 m ... | reverse complement strand
AGTATATCTTGCTTGTGACTAATTACAAACACATTCTCATCACCCAATGTATTCAGAATTTTTAGAAACTCATCTGTTCCTGTTCCATCAAGTGAGCTGTCAAATATCTCATCTAGGATAAGTAGATTGCAATTTGTTGAGTTCTTCATCTTTGCAATTGCTCTCCAAGTAAAGAGTAGTGCAAGATCAATACGCATCTTCTCACCTTCACTAAATGATGCATAGGTAAACTCATCACGATAACGTGACTTTATTGTTTCCTCAAAGTTTTCATTCAGTGTGAAGTTTACATAGAACTCCATTGATGTTAGATAGGTATTGATTAACTTATTCATCACAGGCAAATACTGTTTGATAATCTTAGTCTTGATACCAGTATCCATTAACATATTTCTTGAAGCTTCACTATATGTTTGTTCTTCACGCAACTTTGATTTTTGCATATCAAGACCAGATAAAGTTTTCTTTAATTCAGTCAACTTATTGCGGTCATTATTATTAACTTCGCCAGTATTCAGTTGGTCAATCTCTGATTGTAATGTAGCATTAAATTTTTCAAGTTGAATAAGAGAACTATTTTCTTTTGCAATGTGGACTTCATTCTCTCTAATCTTAACAACAATAACAGCAATTTCTTTCTGTCGATTAGTAATCTTGTTCAATTCGTCTTTGAGTTCGTCCATTCCAGAATTAACTTTGTCTGCTTCGCCTTTCTTCTTGTCAATCATAGATGATTTAAAAACTTCATCAATATGTTGTTGACAGGTTGGGCAATCTTTATTGCTTTCAAAAAATCCAACAAGCTTTGTGTGTGACCTGTGTTTCTCTTTTAACTGTGATTGAATGTCTTTTAACTTGGTGTGTTTGACATTTACCTTATCACTATCAGTAATTTGAGTAAGAAGTTTATCGTTACTTTTGGTGTGAGATTTAATATCAGAATTCTTCTTGGAAATTTCTTTCTCATTTTTACTAACAAGTAAAGTCTTTTCTTTTATGATATTTTCTTTATGCATAAGCACTTCATCAATATATTTTTCTTGAAGATTAATTTTTTCTTCTGTCAAATTATATTGATAATTTATATCACGAATATCCTCAGAAATAGTTTTGAGTTTTTGTTTAAGAATCATATTCATCAAAGAGAAAATCTGAATGTCAAGAATTTCCTCAACAACCTCACGGCGGTGTCTAGCCTTGAGTTGCATAAAAGGAACAAAGGTAGATGAACCTAGAATAACAACCTGAGTAAAACTACGATAGTTTAGTTTAAGAATTTGTTGTTCTAGATACTTTTGATAGTCTCTTGCGTTTGCATCTTGATTATACATCTTACCATTGATGTAAATCTCAAATACGTTTGGCTTGATGCCACGAATTACCTTGACTTTCTTAGAACCAATTCTAAACTCAACCTCTACTAATCCACCAGTACCATTGACAGAGTTTAACAACTGCCCCTTGTTGATGTTGCGAAATGGTTTACCAAATAAACCAAAACACAACGCATCAAGAATAGTTGACTTGCCAGAACCATTCTCTCCAATAATAAGAGTAGTATTGTTTCTGTCTAACTGTATTTCGGTAAAGGTATTACCAGTAGAAAGTATGTTCTTCCATCTAACCGTTTCAAAATGTATCAATTATTATATTCCTCAAGGTATTTCATAATGTTTCTCAATATTCTACCATCTTTGACGAATATATTATCTAATCAATTAATCTTTGTTTGCCTGAATCCCACCTTTCAATAATATTTAACTTGTCTTGAGCATCAGCAATCAAAGCAATTTGTTCATCAACTGCTTGTACAATATTCGAATGTTCTCCAATACCAGCTGCATTGTGGGTATATACTGCTACGTTTGCCCCTGCAACTGCGATGTCACCTTCGTATTTCTTTTTAAGTGCTTCTAAAATATAGTCCATAATACTTATTTCCCTTACATTTCTAAATCCTGAGCTTCACTATAAAGTGATCTCATTGTATTTTTTAGTCTATCTTTACTTAATGTAACGTCTAACTGGTCAATATATTTTTCCAGTAACGTCATTGTATCTTCTGTATTTTCTATAATATCATCTGATACATTCTCAGCATCTAACTCTGAGAAATCTTCTATAATTTTAACTTCATATGCATCTGCTAAAAGCAACCTATCAACAAACTTATCAAAATCATATAAATCTTTTTTATTTACAACAATCAATTTTACATATTGATCTTTGTATTGTGTTATATCGTGTTTAGTATAGTCCTCTTGAGTATCATCATAGTATATCTTTCTAAATAATGTATACGGATTAACTATGCGTTCTAGTTCTCTTGTATTTGTATCAAAGATATGAAAACCCTTTGGGTCTTGAAAATCATTCCAATTAATTTCATAGGGTGTGCCTAGATAATAAATTTGACCATCATCAGACTTGTGGTGAAAATGTCCACTAAACACAGTATCAAATCTTCTAAATAATTTTCTATCCCAACCGCCTTCTGCAAACTGACCACGATGCATTTCAAAACCATTGATTTCTAAATGACCAAACAAAATATTAGACTTTGTAGTATTTAAAACATTTATAGACTCATCATAGTTATTAGCATTAATCCAAGGCATAAAAACAATATCAGTTCCATCAAAGTTTACAACCTCTGGGCCAGTGTATATTTTAAATCTATCTTTACCAACCAACTCTTCCATTGAATTAACTTCATTGGTATTTTTGTAATAGGTGTCGTGGTTGCCGATAATGATATGTAAATCAATACCCAACTCTTTAAATTTATCAATAAATCTTTTACGAAAATCATTTGCAATTCGGAAACTAATAAACTTACGTCTATCAACAACATCGCCCATATGAACACAAGTTGTTATTCCCCTTTCCTTTAAAGTCGGAAAGAAAGTGTTTTCATAAAACTTATAAAAATATTCATTAAAGTTAAGGTTATCATTTCTCGCTCCAAAATGTGTATCGGTAATAATAGCAAGTTTCAAATTAATTAATACCTCTATCAACAATCTGATCATCTTCATCTTCTTCCATGAAGTTTTCAAGACCTTTAATCTTATTCACTATTTTCTTTTTAGGTTTATAAACATCTTCGTCTGGCAACATTACACTTGGGTCAAAGCCCTGTACACTATAATGGTTAGTGTCGCCTTCGTTAACTGTCCAAGATTGATAACTAATATTTTCAATCAATTTATTTCTAACGTGAGTTTGTTTTTTTTCTTTTGCAATTCTACGCAGAAAAGCGTAGTATATAATTTGAGTAAAATATGCAAAAGGATTCTTTGATTTCTCTGGATCAAAATTGCTACAATACTGCAAACAGTTTTCAACACCGTCAGAAATCATTTCATCTCTATAAGTGTAGTTTATAAAATTTGGTCTATATGATAAGTGGGTTGCAATCTTTAAAAAACATTCACCAATATAGTTATTTACTGGTGTCCTAACTTTTTCTTCTTTAGGTAAATCTTTTTGTTTTTCTTCTGCCAACTTACACTCAGCTTTCCAATCGGTCATAGCTTGAAGGAAAACCTTATTTTCTACATAATGTTCCCCCTTTGCTCTTTTACCTTTTGTCATCTTAACTCCTTTTTTAAGTTAGACATATAGTATACTATATTGGCGTAATAAAGTCAAGTAACTAATAAAAAATAAAAGGGACTTGACTTAGATAAAATATTCGTGTATCATTAGCAGTGTTGGTTGGTTATGAATAAGTTAATGATATTTGAATACATTATTATTACCTGTTTCAGTTAATACCTCTTCATATTCTTCATCAAACATTTCTTCATCTGTTGGGCCAGCTTCATCTATTACAATTGAATTGTCAACTATTTCTTCTGTGAACCTACTCTGTTTTTTAACAATATTTTTATAATAAACAGACAATCCGATTGAAGCTCCTGTTATAACAATTACATGACTTTCTTTAATTTCAAAATGTTTGTCTTCTGTAAAGGGTGATATCCAAGCAGAAAGATGTAAAGATTCTATTTGACCATTAGAATCATCATCACACACCATTTCCATTCTTAAAGGTGATTTAATTATATACGTTTCGTTAACGTGTTCCACAGCTTCACAAATAATATTGTCACCATTTGTTAATTTAACGACTTTATAATTTGTTTCCATTTTTAACCTTTTTCTTAATTAATTATATATATTTATGGGACTACAATTTCACCTTACTAATTTGGTAATCAAATTGTTGTTCATTGTATAATGATATTCTTTCAGAAAAATGATTTAATGTAAAATTACGTTTACTGTTATAGGATATGTCATCTGCAATATCAAATATTAGAACGTGAGATTTAGTGTCGGTTTTACGCAAGCCGCGTCCAAGACTTTGTAACACTCGAATTCTACTTTTGCTGGGGGAGCTGAACACGATATTATTGATGTTCCTAATATTAATACCAGTACTAAATGTGCCATAGCTCGCGAGTATGATTGATTTCTTTTCATTTTCTACAACTCCTCTTATATTTTCTCTTTCTGATGTATCTGTTCCACCATATACAAAAAATATTTTCCTATCATCTATAGTATCTTTAACTTGGTCATATAATGGCTTACCGTGTTTTTCAACTAATTGGAAAAGACAAAGTGTATTACCATCTAAGTGTTGCAACAGATTAACTATGAAGTCATTTCGTTTCTCATTCGTTGCAAGATACTCAAGTTCTTCTGCATATGTCATTTTCTCACGAATGTTTTTGTGTTTTAAAACAATACACTTAACAGTTAAATCTGCAAGTGTTTTTCTGTCTATGAGTTCCTTAGTCGTTACAATAGTTTCAGCAGTACCAAATAGACCTTCTAATACTAAGCGATGCGTTAGCGTTCCATCTAGAGTACCTGTGAGACCAAATCTATACTTACATAAGTGCAATTTAGTCATAATCCCTGTTAATGATTTAGACTTGAACATATGTGCTTCATCACCAATGACACAACCAAAATCTTCAAAATATTTCTTTGGCATTTTATACAAAGATTGCCATGTTGATATTACAACATCTTTAGTTACTTTGCGATCATATCCTTGATATATCTTCTGACAGTATGTACCAGAGCTCCAACCATAATCTTCAAAGTCTGAATACATTTGTTCTACTAGTGAAGTAGTTGGAACTAATATTAGGGTTCTCAACCCCATCATTTTATAATAACGAACTAATGAATATATTATTAACGACTTACCAGAAGCAGTAGGAGAGAGTAACAAAGCACGATGTCTGCTAACAGCGTGGTGTACGGCATCAATCTGATAATCACGAACTTTAAGGGATTTCCCCTTTGACTTTGGTTTAAGAGATTTAACGAATCCTGAGACAATTGCTCGTTCAACATTTCTTTCATCTTCTACTTCATCTGATAATGTATAATCAATTCCGTTTCTTGAACAATAATTTTTAATATAGGACAACAACCCAACGTATATTTCTCCTGTGGCTGGAGAGAACAAACGTATTTTACCATCCCACATACGATTTTTAAACTGTGGCATAAATTTAGCGCCAGGCACTTCAAATGTAAAGAACTCTGTTAGTTCTTGTTTTGTTGATGGGTCTAGGTCATCTAGAACTAAATAGACTTCATTCTTCTTGTTAATAATCATTATTTAAATTGATTACCCAGTATCCACCCCACAAGAGATTTTCTAACCCCCTTTGTTACAGGTCTTACCCTATGCCATATATCAGAATAGAATATTACACAATTAGTTTTCGGTTGTTTTTTAATTTCAACATATCTTGGTTCTGCATCTGGGCCATAAATTTCTAAATCAAACTCTCCACCTTCATAGTCATCATTTAAGAATATTGTAAAAGATAATTTTCTTATTAAACCATTAGGATATGGAGAAGGATGTGTATCCTTATGCCAACCATATTCTTGGCCAACACCATATTCAGAGTATTGTAATGGTTCTATATCGTTTAGGTGTATATGAGAATTAAAGTTTGTAACTTGATTTAATATTTCACCAAAAACATTCCCACATATCTGTTGGTCTTTAATCCAAGATACCTTAGAATTTCTAGTAATTAAACCACTGTCACTTTTTTCAGTTATCGTACCATCAGAAAGATTTTGATCTGCATTAAAATCTAAAATGTTTTTTATCAATTCTTCTGGGAAATTTACTTGCCAATATTTGTCCATCTACATCATCCCCGCTTCAAACTTTTTCCATTCTATTGCGTTTTTAATATCCCATCCCCGATTGTCAATTGATTTGATTACACCGTCAATGTATTTTATAACAATTTCTAAATAACCAATTTTATTCATCAGGTCAATAACTTCTTCATCAGAAGCAATATACATTGCAAGGTCACTTTTAAGAACCTTCAAGTCAAATGGCTTAGATGCGTAAACTTTCGCATCAGATTTACCACCGTAGTATTCCCATTTTTGACGGTATATGCGTTGATAGTCTCCATTGTGTTTTTGTAACAACAATTGAAACTTTGACCTGTGGTCAAGGTATTTTGATTTTATTTTTTGATTGGTAAGGGATTCAGATGCTAAATCTTCTTGATTGCTAATTGCAAGGTCGGTTCTAGCTTCTTCTTTTAACTGGTCTAAATTCATTATATTATATTTCTCTTCAAAGTGTGAGTAGAGTTGATGTACTCTTTAAGTGTAGCTTGACTTTCTAGAAAGTCTTAAATGTAATTTATTAAAGCATTATCTTTTCTACTCAGTTATATTTATAAAGTTTTTATTTCATATATTTTGTATGCAAACTCAGCAGTTGCAATTAAGTTATCAACATCAGTTGCAGCCTGTGTATACTCTAATCCACCTAATGATATTGGAAATAAATCTTGAAAATTAATCTCTACAATAGGATTATTTTTGTTTGATAAAATTATAAGGTTTGCATCAGAGTACATTGATTTGTCTGGTGTTGCGTTTCCAACATCTCCAATGTCTGAACTAGTTGATCTTTGACTAGCAGGCATAGTGGATGTCACATCTCTATGTGTAGTAAATTGACTTCTGCTTTTAGGAAATCCAATTCCTGTTAACCAGTTATGTAAAGACAAATAATTTTCTAGGTATTCATCTACAATAAAAGATATAGAAAGATTACCATACTCAAGTTTATCTCCAATTGTAGGTATATTTTTAAATGGTGTGTTTACAATTGCTGGAGTACCAGAAATTTCAGGTACGTTAGCAGTAACCGTAAAGAATTCAACTTTAGGAAGTTGCAGTATACCAAACTTAAATTGAGTTGGACTTGCATAGTCTAACTTAGTTGGTTGTCTATCTATTGGGGATTGTGATGTAGCCATATATCTATTTATAACAAACAAAAAAAAGGGGAAACAAAAAGTTTCCCCTTTTACCATAATTATTATGGTTTATGCAGATCGAAGTGCCGCAAAACCAGCTGCAATCACTGACCTTGGTGCAGTACCCAAACGATACTTGCTATAGGTTAGTCCATCAAATGAACTCACTTTCTTGTTCAGGAAAACAGGGTATCCTTCTGTGCGTAGTTTGCTCATAACCGCACGAACATTCTTTACACCATATCGGTGTGTAATCTGTTTTGCAGTAAGTTCTGCTCCACCAACTAGTGCGTTTAGTACTTTTTCAGTTTTAGTAATGTTAATCATTATAATAATTTCTCCTTGTTAACAATCGAGATTTCCCGATTGAAGTAATACTATAACACACTGCATGGTATAATGTCAATACCCTTTTTAAATAAAGGCCAAAAAAAAGAGGGACTCCGAAGAATCCCCCTTTTAGTAGGTTGGTTGAACCCAACTCTTATTTCTTACATGAGATTGGATACCTTCACTCTGCGATACCAAGCATTCGTATTTGCATCAAGAGAACCGTTAGTATTAACTGTGTCTCCAGCAGCAACTGCACCAGCAGCGGCAAATGGGTTAGCAGCAAGACCATAACGAGTCTTGAAACCAATCTTAGGTTGGAAAGAATTTTCACCAACCGCACGAACCATTTGTAATGGTACATATGGGCAGTAGAAGAATCCAGCGTCATAAGGTGAAGTACCCTTATATCCAACAACATAGTACTGTGAAGCAGCTATGTTAGATGCATATGGATCAACATATACTTTATAACGTCCGTTCATAACACCAGCAAATGTGGTAGTTGTGTCGTCTACGTTTAGGTTGTTTGCAAGAGCAGGAGTGTAATCAAGCACACCAGCCATCTGAAGTGCAGAAGCAACATCAGCTGAACAGATAACCATATTACCCTTACCCCTACGAGTCTGTTGACCAATTGCATTAGCATCACGTTCTATTGCGAACATAAGACCTTTGAATTTTTCAACTGACCAACGACCATTAGAATCTGTATCTAAATCGAAGATACCAGCAGTAGTTGTGTTAACTTGAGCACCCTTAACAGCAGTTATGTACAACGAGCGAATAACTTCGCGGTTGATTTCTGCGAGGATTTCAGAACTTAGAATGTTTGAAAGTTCTGTTTCTGCATCAAGACCATGAATTGCTTTAAGATCCTGTGCAAGTTCCATTGTGTACTCAGCTTTTAATGCACGACTAACGGCAGTAACAGTTGACTTCTCGATTGAGAAAGCCATTTGGTTAAATCCGTTATCAGCACTATCACCTAATGCTTCTGCTTGTGCAGTTGTCATACCAGTTGGAGTTGTGTATGTTCCAGCTGGGCTGTCATTAAGAATGGAAGGGTTAGTTCCAGCAGCATCAGCAGTTAGTTCACCAGCGACATTTTGTCCAGATGACTGATTAGCTGGTGGTACGTCAAGGTCAACAAGTGCTTCAGCACCATCTTGCGATGTGAATGAAGAACGCATTGCAAAGATAAGACCAGTAGGCCCTGTCATTGGTTGTACACCACATACGTCATATGCAATCAAATTAGGCATTGCACGGCGTACTAGGGAAATTAAAATCGGATCCCATGTATCCATTTGTCCACCACCCATGCTATTAACAGGTGCGGTTTCTCCGAGAAATCCTCGGTCTTCTCGTAAAGCTCTTTCTTGGTTTTCTAAGATGAGAGTAGTAACTGCCCGTTTATAAGGATCGGTGATCTTTGGTAGATCAGGATGCTCTAGGACTGGCTGCCACTTTTCTTGTAGATGTTCTGTCTGAAACATTTGTTTCTCCTTTAATTATTATACATCTTGTTTAATATAATTTATGCACTTGCCTTTTGATTACGACTAATTGCCGACAAATAAGCACTCATCGCTTCTGTCGTATCAATGTCCTTGGCGGCAGTACCATCTTCATCATCAAATGTGTGTTCAACTACAGTACTTTTAGGAAAATAACTTTCTTTCAAAGTATTCAGTTTTTCTCGGAATGATTCTTCAGTTCCAAAATCAACGTCTTCTATAAGTGATTTGAACTTTTCAATTTCTGTATCGGCTAAATCTTCGGAAACCTCAGATATAACCTGTTCACGAACTAGTTTAGATGTTTTGTTAGACAATTGAATTGATTTCTCAATTGATTCATTCAACTTAGCTTCTAATTCGGAAATTTTTTCAGACTGTGCTTCAAGTATGTCATATTTTTCATTCGGCACGTCAATGTAGTGATCTTCAAACAACTGTTTCAGTCCAGAAATAAAGTCTTCTGCAATTTCGCCCTTTAAACCGCGCTCTATTGCTAACTCGTTTTCTTTAGTCCATTCTTCTACAACGTAGTTGAGATATGTATCAACTTTTTCTGTAAGTTTTTCTTTGAAAGTCTCCATTTCGGTTTCTTTCTCAGAACTAACTTCTTCATGAATACGTTCAATTTCTGATCGTACCTTTGATTTAACTGCAGCTTCAAATATTGTTGCTGCCTTAACCTTGAAGTCTTCAGAAAGACTGTCATCAGCGTTCATCAAAGCTTGTACATCTTCTTTTACGTTGATGTTTTTGATTCGTGCTTCAACTGCTTCAGCTTTCACTAATTCTTCTTCAGTAGGTTCTACTGTTTCTTTGTGCATTGCAGCCATGATGTTTTCGTATTGAGACTTTAATTCTCCAGCCTTCATACCTTCCATCTTGTCATACATTGCTTTTAACATTTCTGTTTTAGTCTTTGGAGCAGATTCAGCGAAAACTTCGCCTTTTGCTTCAAATCCAGCTGCGAGTTTTTCAGGTTTATCTGATTTGCCTGCACCTTTTTGTTGTGCATCACTCTTAACTTCTTTTGCTTTCTTACCTGCAACGTCTGTTGGTGAAGTTTTTGCTTCGGGGTCAACTACTGCTGGCCCTCCGTCTTGCACTTCTCCGCTTGGCGTTTTCACAGTGATCTTTTTAGCTTTCTCTGCAGCTGCAGCACCATCAGTAGGCTGTACAGACGCCTCTTCTAGTTCTGCAAGCACATCAGCTTCCAGCTCTTCAATTGTTTTATCTAATTCGGACATAGGGTGTCTCCTTACCTTTTCTGTATTTATATTTATAAATTATAAATTTTTGAGGAACTTAGCAAATTCCAAAGCTTCCTGTGCATGATTTCTTTTTGCTTCTACTACATCAAACTTTTGTTTCAGGTCTTCTAATTCTGCTTCAAAGAGATGACCATGTTTCCAAACCCACTCTTTACCTTCCATAATACCCTCAACAAATGCGTTGGGAGCAGAAGGGTCAGCAACAATATCTGCGGCTGTTGCAAGATAAAAATCGTCACGAACATAGTTCGCACCGTTTTTTTGGTCTAAACTACCCATTCCTCTAGAGGAAACTCCTAGTTTTGCACCTTCATCCATAAGACTTTTAACAATCTCACCCATAGGGGTTGACATTATTTTTGCCTCACCAATAAAATTCTTACCATCTGCTTCTAAAGAGGTAATCATGTGGGATACTCGTTCCAGATTGACCGTTGGGCCCTCAGGATGTCCTAGTTCGCCAAATGCACGATTCTCTTTAATAAAATTCTTGTTATACTTTGATACTTCGTTCTGGAGTATTTCCATAGGATATACTCGACCATTACGATTTTTAATATCAGCCTGCATAAAGATACCACGAATTTTGTAGTTCTTACCACCGCCTTCTTTTGCTTCGGTAATGTATTCTACCTCGTGATCTACTGCTTCTGAAAATAATCTAACTATATTCATACTACCATCCTTTAACTGATGTTATCGTAACCAGAAACTTTTCTGAATTTAACCCAGACAGTTCCTACAGATGTTCCATGTGTACAAAGAACATCTCCTGTTATACCACTACCAGCATCATTTAACATAGCAGGAGCTCCATCTCCGAACCCATATGAACCCGAACCATTGAGTGCCATGCAAACCACGTTTGTAGTAGCATCCCATAGTATTTGGGTAGTGTCGGCAACAGACCATTTAATTCCAACAATGGAAACTCTTGGGTTAGTTGCAGCACCCTCTGCGGCAGATGCATCAAATATACTACCAGCAGTTGTTGTTCCAGAAGTAGTTATTTTAACTACGGTCTCAAAGTCTTTGTCGTCAAGTTCTTGTAATACAACTGCCATTTTAAACTCCTAGATTGATAACATTTCTTTTTCAAAATAGTTTAAAAGTTCTTTTTCCTGAACTTTGAAACTTTTGGAAACGTCTGTAATAGTTCTGTCAAAAGTATTTAGGAAATCCGAAGGTTTAGAATCCATTTTCTTAAAAATCTGGTCAACAGCACCTTTCATTTTTGGAGAAAGTTTCTTATATGCTTTGGATTTTTTATGTTCATCCTTTTCAACAACAGATGAATATACCCCTTCAAATTTTTTAGTCATTGCCCACTTCTTCTTCAGCTTCATCTTTTGCTTGTTGAACAAATGTCTTTGCAACTTCTGACCGTTTAATTTCTAGTGCATCTCCAACTTTTGATGCCATTGCAGTCTTAAAAACTGTTTCTGCTCCTAAGTTATTTCCTGCTGCCAATGCATCTACAAATTCTTTACTCATTATTTATCTCCTTTTTTATCATCATTTGGTATACCGTCCTGTGCTGGATCCTCATAATCAGGCATCTCCTCTGGAGATATTACAGCACCAGTAGAATCTTGTGGGTATCGAGTAATACCATCACTACCATCAGGAACACTAATACCACCGTCCATAGGATCGATAGAAAGTTCCTTTTTAATTTGCACATTCATATCAGCAATTTCTGCATCATTCATACGCAAGACTTTCTTTAATACATATTCTTTACTAAAGAAAGTACCAATATATCCTTGAATTGAATCAAGTGCTGCAAGTCTGTCATTAAGAAGTTCTGCATCTTTCAACTCTGCAAAATGACCGTCTTGTAAGAAGTCATATTGAAGATGTTCCTGAATTGATGGCCAATCTTCTGGTGCAATAACACCCTTTAATAAAAGTTGTGTTTTAAGAATGTCTGTAAATAAAGGAACAAACTTCTTACGAATACGTTGTACAAACTTAGTAAATTTTAATTCATCTCTTGTTATCTCTGATGCTCTACCTAAAGAAAACCCAGCATCAGAATCCATACGAGAGATTGGAACATTTAAAGACTTGTAAAGTTTCTTTTGAAAATATTGAATATCATCAATCTCTCCTAGATTAGAACCGCCAGGCAAAGTTGTAATCTCTGTACCTCTACCACCTTCTCGCCGTGGAAGCCAAAAATCTTCAAGCATTGACATATGATTTCGGTCATCTCTAATTTCACCAGTAGATGCATCATATACCAACTTGTTACGATAACGATTCATTACGTCTTTCAGATATTGTTCTGCTTTCACCTTAGGCAGATTACCCACATCAATGTAGAAAATTCTACGTTCTGGTGCGCGAGAGATGCGATAGATAACCAATGCATCTTCAATCATTCTAAGTTGGTTTACAGGTTTAATTGCTTTGTGTAGATAAGAAAGAACTCGACCACTGTTTCCATCAATCAATCCAGATGGGCAATATGTAATTGAATCTAAAGAAATCCTTAATCCTTGATTAGTTCCAGAAGTTCCAGCAGAAGCCAGTCCCTTTTCATTATAGATATAATACTCATCAATCTTTTCAGTCATCGGGATTGAAGTTTTTTATCTATACCCTTTATAACTTCTCTTACTTTTTTA
>ERZ890604.533-NODE-533-length-13095-cov-13.422853_pt1 | contig 13095 bp, 9 predicted proteins | sample MGYA00521097_ERZ890604 | MGnify/ENA primary metagenome ERZ890604 (study PRJEB32303, sample SAMEA104408625) | aquatic metagenome | biome: Brackish water; feature: Chemocline; material: water | place: Baltic Sea | collected 2014-10-26T21:54:00 | depth 120 m ... | reverse complement strand
TGGGAGCGGGGACCACTTCGTTAGCATCAGATTTTATCGTGGTACCCGCTCCTACGCGTGAACAGCCATAATGTGGAGTAATGTTCAGTTCACGCTTACTCAAGCGTTTTCTTTGATTTGTTTTGATTGAAGCGAACCCCGCTTTCGTGGGAGCGGGGACCAAATTATTTCATCTTGATTTATTTCAATTTGTTCCACGCTCTATCGAGAGGTTGAGCGATTTCTGTTGTATCCTCTCTCATGGGAGCGGGAACCATTTCGATACTAGGTATTCTCGTACAAAATTTGAGCGGTTGCTTCGCATCCGCATCCGCAGCCATATCCTTTGCTTTAGGAGGTCTTATCTAGTAATTCTTCAAACTCTTTTCTCTTCTCTTCAAACCACTCTTGCATAGCTCCAGGCGTCTGCATAAGTGCTTGCATATTGGAAATAGCCTTTAGATGCGCTGGATCGTTTTTGAAAAACATCTCCATCCCATGTTGCTTACTTAGTTCTGCGATTTCCTCGAAAGAATCAGCAGAAAATTCGCACTCACAAGCCCCTCCCAATTGATTACAAGTCATTGTTTTCATAATTCTTTGAAAATCTAAATGATATTTAGGTTTTATTCTAAACCATTTACACCCGCTTTCATAATATCATTGTCAAGAAGTAATGGGTAATTTAAATAATCGGCGAATTATGGACTATCATGTGGCAATCGGAATTTTCAGCAAATAGAAGATGGTGCAAGATTTATCATAAAAATCGATTTCAATTTCAGGGATTTTAAACAACTAATACAACTAAGAAGGTGAAATGATGAAACTACTCGAAATGAGCAACATAGAACGTTATTACAAAACTCCTGCAGGTGTTGTTAAAGCCCTTGATGGAATTAACCTAGAAATTCATGAAGGTGAAAGGGTCATTCTTCTCGGCCCTTCTGGCTCAGGAAAAACAACACTCCTCAACTGCTTGTCTGCGCTTGATAGTCCAACCCAAGGGAGTTACCTGTTCCAAGAGAGTGAAGTGCCACGAAAGCATTCTGAAAAAATGACCACATTCCGCCGCAATAACATTGGTTATGTCTTCCAATTTTTCAATCTTCTTCAAGACCTCACCGTTCTAGAGAATATCCTTTTGATCCAAGAACTCGCTGGCAAAAAAGATGCTGAACGAGCCAAGGACTTACTCGAACTGGTCGGTCTTGAAGCCGAGGTTAACCGATTTCCTGGAGAGATAAGTGGCGGTCAGCAACAACGTGTTGCCATTGCTCGAAGTATTGCTAAACGGCCAACGCTATTGCTTGGCGATGAACTGACCGGTAATCTTGATACAGAAACTTCAAACAAAGTTATGGAGGCATTAGTTCATGCTTGTGAACGAGAAAATATCACTGCTGTTTTTGTTACTCACGATGAAGGATTGGCAAGATTCGCTACACGAGTTATTCGTATAGATAGTGGCCGAATAATTTCAGATGAAAGCGTTAACAACTCAGATGAAGAATCTTGATTGGAGGTATTTTCATGTCTATATTACTCAATAAGCGCTTGGCACGTAGCCTTTGGCGAACCAAGTTACGACTTATTGCAGTTGTATTGATGGTATTCGTTGGCGTCTTTGCTGGCATTACCTTTGGAGGCTATGCGCATAATCTTGGTAGCATGTACGATACGCTTCAAGGCGATAGTGAGGATGGAGGAAATCTTGCTGATCTATGGCTTGATAACAGAAGTGCAGTATGGACACCTGAACAAGTTTCTTCTTTCTGTAATGATTTGAGTGCTGGATGGGAAAACTCCTCTGTTGAACTCACGACCTTGGACAGTTGTGAGGGGCGAACTATTCTCCAAGGTGCTCTTTTCCATAATGATTCATCAGGTGAACGTATCATCAATTCACTTTGGCACGGTATTCCTGCAAGTGCTAATGCAGACCGAGTATGGCTCCCTGAGGGGTATTCAGAAGGTCGAACTGCTGTTGCTAATGATGAAATTGTCATTGATGCTCATGTAGCAGAAGTACTTGAAATCGAATTGCAAGATACCGTTCTAATCGGTGCAGGTGGAACCAGTGCGAACTTCACAGTTGTCGGAATCGGTTTCCATCCTCTGCATGTTATGATGGCACCTGAGGGAACCCTATTTCCACCTGAAATAGGTGAATTTGTCGTTGGTTATCTTTCTGATTCTGGAATGGCAAGACTGACTGGAGAATCACTTGGTTCAAGTAATACTATTATTCTTGAAATCGATGGAACTCCTTCCTTTGACCTTCCAACAACTGCGGTTTACGAAGGTGATGAAATTGATGCCATCAAAGCGATGGTTGTCACCTCTATGGACGAAAATAATATTGATGCACGCATCCGTGACCGTGGCCAAAATGAACCGATTGAGATAATGCGTCAAGATTTGGAAGGAGCCAAGCGAACCACCGTTCCCTTTACGGTGATGATTGCTGCCATTGCCTCAATTACCATTGTCCTTAGCCTGCAACGCCTTGTTCAAAGTCAATCTAGAGAAATCGCTGTTCTCCGAACACTAGGTGTCGACCGAACCTCATTGATGACTGGGTACTTGGTGGCACCTTTGTTCATCGGCGCAATTGGTTGTGGTCTTGGTGCACTCGCAGGACCTACTGGAATGAATGGAATGTTAGATTTCTATCAAGACATAGTTGGAATCCCGATTGTTGACCGCGCAGTTCCAACTTCAGTTTATACGACCGTCATTGGATTAACCATGCTTTTAGTCTTCCTCTCAGGCGCTTTTCCTGCATGGAAAGCAAGCCGTTTAGAGCCCCTCGAAATACTCGGTGGACACTCCGAAATGAGAATTGGTTCGAACTTCTTGAAAACGCTAACAGCTTGGATGCCAACAACTCTCGGCCTTTCTATTCGGTCCAGTTTTCGAAAGCCTATTCGCCTGATGATGACATTCATCGCAGTTGGTATTTCCTTGATGCTATTTGGCTCGATTCAAATGATGTCAGCCGGTCTTGAAGAAACCCTTGTCGGCGGTTTGGAAGAACAGCAAAGTTGGGATCAACAAGTCTACATCATGCCTGAAGGAGAGAACGGTGTTATCGATTGGGCCAATCAAAACAATGCATCATTCGAACTGATTATCGAGATGCAATTAGGGATGCTTGTAGACGGTGATGGAGTCGACCGTATTTTCACTTTAGTTGGTCTTGATTCCTATGAGCAAAATACAGGTATGCGGTCGGTTGACATTGTCGAAGGTACCACTCCGTCTCTAAATCCCGGTATTACTGAAGTCATCATGGATGAAGGAGCAATGGCTTTCCTAAGTTGGAAGGTTGGAGAACAACATCAAGTATTGCTGAATGGTGATGAACACGATGTAGAAATTGTTGGTTCAAGCCGAGGAGAAATGGTTCGAACAATGTATTTCCTTCGTTCTGATTTGAGTGATTTCGTTGGTGTCAATGCTACATCGGTTTACCTTGACCTGCCCGATGGTGTTGAAGTTGACAATGAATTGGGAGAACTTTCTGTCGGACTTGTTGGACGCCAAACCTTGTTAGATGGAATTGAAAGTATCCTTGAACATCAAACACAAATATTCCAATCGATGATGTATCTTGGATTGATGTTTACCGTTGTCGTGATGTTCAATACCATGGTGATGAATGTGGCTGAACGTGACTTTGAATTGGCAACGTTACGGGTTTTAGGGGCTTCTATCAAGAGTTTAGGACTGATGTTGTTATTCGAAAGTTTGATGATTGGACTTCTTGGTGGCTTGGTTGGAGTGTTATTTGCCTACGGTGGTGCGGTCGGTTTGGCTGCATCCTTTTCTACCTGGCAATTCCATGTTCCAGTCGTACTTGTGCCAAGCGTTGCCTACCAATTGATGGGTGGTGTTCTTGCTATTGCAGTGGCTATGACACCTATTGGCGTATGGCGAATTCATAGAATGGACCTTATCGAGAAGATCAAGGACTTATCCAATTAAGGATGAGTTTAAAGCAACTTCAGGCCTTTTCATCGGCTTTACTTTTCTTTTCAATAAAGAATTTTGTTCCCGTTCCAGTAATAATAACTTCATCACTCATGTGAGTATTGATGGCTTTTTTCAATCCCTTAGGAAGTTTATATTGCTTGAGAAACTCTGTGGTTGGATTCTTTTCAATACCCGCAGCCACCATCTGTTTGTTAATAATTGTAGCAAGACCGGATATTGAAATTTTTCTATCCGGAAGTATTTCCAATATTTTGGATTTGAAATCGTTTATCTCTGAAGAAGTATTCTTCACTTGGTTTGACTTGGTACTCTTCTTCGAACTTGGTTGAGGTTTCTTTTGGGGTGGCTTAGCCTGCAGTGATTTCTTGCTTGGAGGATTAGATTTCTTCTCTTGTAGTACATCCTTTTGGGCTTGAGGATTCGCTTTTGCTTTCGCTTTCCTTTGTTGGGGCTTGGACTTATTTTGATGAGGTTTTGCCTGTGATTTTGCTTTTGCTTGGGATTTTTGCTGTACCTTCGCCTTCTTTGGGGTCTTTGTAACCTTTTCCTTATTATCAAATATTAAATCTAATACCTTGATAAATATCCCTCGTTTTTTCTTTTGTGGGTTTTCATTTGAATTGCTATTTGCCAACTTTTTAACACGATTGTTCGGTAAAGTTCCGGCTGGATTTGATGACTGTGGTGGCTTTTTCAATAATTCAGGCATGAAGAACTCATCCTCAAACCACCACTGAACTAACTTTTCATCAACCATATCCCAATCGATTTCAAATTTGGTTTCTTCAGTTCCATCTTTCCATTTTCTAAATCTATCATTGGTTAGTATTAATGCTCCACGTTGTAATGCATGGTCGATCATTTCATCGTCCCGATTCATAAATCGCATACCCTCTTCATCGATTAACTTTACAAAATCCTCGATGCTGCCTTCTAGGTGTTTCTTTTGCTTTTTTGCTTGACTATATGTTGACCTATCAATGCAAGTTAAGGGAGTATATCCGAGTAATTCCACTTTGCGAATTGCTTTGATTAAACGGCTTGGTATTAGTTTAGTTACGCCTTTTTCAGAATGATTGATCAGATTTGAACCATCGATAACAATATCATATTCTGCATTCAAACATTCCAACTCCGTTTTTCTTACCACTATCGATAAGCCTTTCCAAATAACGCCACTACCTGCCAACTTATTATTTAGAAGTCAAAGTCAATCTTAATTTAAAGCATTCAGTTGAATGATTTAGTACTGGTTTGAATGAACTTAAGGCTGATGCAAATACCACTCACTACCACTTGCTTGTAGGCGATACCAATTGGTGCCGTTTTCCTCAGTGAACCATTCATATCCGGATTCATCAGTTGATGTTGGAATAGCGTCAATCGCAGGGGTGAATGGTTGAGTAGGTTGTTGTTCAACAATTTCTTGTTCTACTGGTTGATGTACTTGGTCAAATTCTGAAGTGAATCTTTTTGTATCATCTTGAACTTCATCCGCTTTTCTTAGTTTCAAGAATCCGATTGTACTAATGATGCCGATAACAGCGATTATAGCGATGATTATTCCAGTCATACTCGTTGAAGATTCTATGTCACCTTCAGTTGTTGTTTGTGTATTATTCTCATCCTGTTGTTGCTGTTCTGTAATAACTGTGAACGACGTTGAAGATTGGTTCAAAACCGAAACTTCCCCAATACGATCGGTAATAGAGAGAACCCAAGGTTGACTCCAGGTTCCTTCCTCAAATCCTGTATTTATTAGAAGAGATAGTTCTAGTTGCCCTTGGGCTGGAAGTTCTCCCTCTGATGTACTGTCTTGAATCAATGATGTCGCTTGCAATGCCGTTAGAATTACCTGCATTGGATAAGTTCCATTTGCATTGCTGATAATACAACTTACTAGGGTTGCAGTTGTATTCATTTGGAACGGTTGTACCGCTTCAGTACACTGAATATCCACAATGAATTCGATTGCTGAAGATGCATTTATCGTATTAGAATATTGTTCACAATCGTTACTATCGGTTGCATCACAGACTCTAACTTGTACTTCGATAGTCTCCTGTAAGAGTGAGGATAATGATACCTCCAATGACCAAGTTCCATCTTGAACTGAGTGGTTGTCAAGTAGAGTAGTGTCTGCACTCATAATCGTGACCAAACCTTGTGTGAAGCGGAATTGGTGTTGTCCTGATATTGTTAAATTCAAATTATTTGAATCAAATTGCCATCCATTAATATCGCCCGAAACAAGAGGTGTTAACGGAATAATTTCAAACATTGATGAGTTGATGGCAGATTGACTTGGATTTCCATATTCATCAAAGAGGAAAGCTGTAAGTTGATAAAATCCAATCTCCCAACCTGTTGTTTGCAATAGAACTGAAGACATTCCCGTATTGATTGGAGAAATTGTTTGATTTGCTACCGAACTACCATTGAATGATGCAATAACATAACCATTTACCAATTCGGATGAGTCACTCAACCATTCTAGTTGCACTAATAGTTCATCACCAATTGATATGATTTCATCGTGATTGATTGCCGTTAATACTGGTCCAGTGACATCTACTAGGCTAAAAGAGTAATCAACGCCATTCTGATAACCGTCCAAATCTTCAGCCATCTGTCCATCTTTCTCTGAGAGGTCAACCTCTAATTGCCATGTCTTCAAATCATTATGGTCTGGAGTCCAGTGTGCTGTATAGATGCTTTCGTTTTGGTCCCAATTAAGTATTATTGGCGAGTCTTCATGTGAAGGTGATAAGGTAACCGATGCTAATAAATCACTTCTATTGTGAAGAGAAGTAACTGAAAAAATGAATCCATCATCATCTAATTCCCAAGAACTAGAACTTTCAGATTCTAATATTGCACTATGGCTATTATTCGCTGCTGTCATCGTTATTGAAGTGACTGATGGGGTGGTAGGTCCGATTTCAAATGAATAGGCTTGCTCGACGAATAACACATTGTTGTATGCATCGATTAACTCTAGTGCAATATAGTGTTGAGTTGTGATTGAGGGGTCATATTGACTGGAGTCAAAATTAGTATAATATCTTCCCAGACCAGAAAAATAAGTTAGCGAATTAGTTGTTGCAGGTTTGGTACTATCACCTTGATGTATCCACGCTGAACCTGAGAGAGTTGTATCTCCTACCACATCACCAATAGTAACTGCAAATGTATCTCCAACCCGAATAAATTGTCCGATATTTCCTGAAATTCTATGGTCTACAGAAGATAGTTGAGGGGCAATATCGTCAATCCATTGAACCGACAAGTTGCTGAGTGTCACCTCATAGTTTTGGGAGTTAAATGGAACTGTATCTCCTGAAACTTGTAAGAGGTAAGACGGTAAACATGATGATGTTGCATTGTACCAATCATTACAAGAAGTAAATGCCTGCTGTGTTAGGCTTGAGTTCAAATCTAAATCATGCGTCCAAGACCAAGACATTTGCGGATGTTTAGCATCCAATTGTACCGCCATAGTTGTTGAAATGTTGAATATTAGTTGACTCATTTCAATTCCATCTGTTCCAATCGTTCCACTGCTCGGCCATGCATTGATTAATTGTTGAGTTGTAAATTCTACATCAACTCCGCCTAATTGTGAATCCATAGCCCCGGAATAGATTGTTGAACTACCCAACATCACATCAATTGTATCTGTGGCAGAATTAATTGGCCAATCTATCCACATATTGAGGGATGATGTTGCAATTGAAGATGTTGGAATTGAAATATTAACTGTATGTGAATTAAAATTACTTGCCATAGTGGCAAAATCGGAATAACCTATCGATTGTGAAATAGGCCCTAGAAGCGTGCTTCCGCTTGCCATCTTCATCTCAAGGTTATTGAGAACATGTGCGTCATCCCAATTCAATGAAATGCCACTCAGTGAAGGAGATAGCGTACTGGTACGATTGAATTGATAAGAAAATTGTAAGGCGGTTAATCGCGGTAATATTTGAGAAGATATATTTCCTATATTCCACTCACTCCAATCTGTAGAGGTGTTATTTGCTAAGCCCGAAATTGTATATCTATAGGTGAATATTAGACTTGAATTTACTGGAATTGTTGAAGTATGATTTACCCATCCATCAATAATCTGTCCACCATTTGGTGACCACGGATCAGTAATGTAAGTTCCATCATCAATATTCACTCCACTTGTAATTATGTAACCAGCCCAAGTTGAGGAACTGCTGACTCCAGTTGACCCTGAAGAACCTGATGCTCCAGTTGAACCGCTTCCATATGGTTGGCCTCCACTACCACCGCTACCGGCGGAAACAGAAATAGTTCCTTGATTATTCAAATTTGAAACTTGGGTCATGATGCTAATGCGGCCGCCGCCACCGCCGCCGCCGCCATCTCCGCCATGGAAAAAGCCGATACAGGCACCTGTACAGAAACTACTGGCACCATTTCCACCATCTCCGCCGAGTGCTTCAATAATACCATTTTGACCGATATTTACTGTATTTGCTTTAATGAAAATTGAACCACCACTTCCACCTCCAGCACCCGAGCCACCTGGTCCTGAACCACCAGTAATCGCTTGCCCATTAGCACCATTTCCTCCATTGGATTGAATAGTACCGTTGACATCAATTTGGCTGGCAATTATTGTGATATATCCGCCGCCATTTCCTCCAGTTGCAGTAGCGTGACTTGAACTTGTTACTGAGCCACCTTGTGAACCTGCTTCGGTAGAATTGCCATATGTGGACCCACCTGTTCCAGTGCCTCCACCGCCACTGCCTCCACTACCGCCATGGCCAGCACCGCCGCCGCCATCGCTGTATCCACTAGATGTTGCAGATACTGAGCCTCCGCTTCCACTGCCACCAGTACTGAGAGCATTTGCTGAAATTGTAGTTCCCGCCGCAACAACCAAGGTTTTAACGATAATAGTCAAACTTCCATTAGCAGTTATTGAGCCACAAGCTTGGATTCCGCAACGTATATCGAGAGTGTCATAACTATGAGTGCCTGACCATTGCACTGCAGTTAGGATGGTCGTTGAATTATTTCCAGATCCTGGTGGCCCTGTATTTGCATTTGTTAGTTCAACCCCTGCTGGAGTTACGGATGTGTTGTTGAGTGTTCCAAGCGATTGAGCATTTATCATATTCTGATTTAGAGTTTGAGTTGTAGAATAAGGCAATGTTTCTATCACAACGCTCGCATTGAGTAAACGAAACCCTGCTTGATGGTTTATAGTGGCGAACCCACCCATATCTGCCATTATTGTTTCAGTCGATGAGCCGCTGGAGAAAGTGCTAACATCGACAATCTGACTGACTTGTGAAGTCTTTTCTGATTCTAAAGTTGATGAATCAATAAACATCGGAGAGAGTGATGAAATCAGTAAAATAATACTCAGAAAAATAATTTTCCTAACACTTGCTGACTCACTCATATCTCCCCCAAAGGAGGCTTGTTAATGAGCATTAGGCATGGAATCAAGTTTCTTTTTCGCAGAAAGTATCTTTTTCTCGACGGTAGATTACCATACAAAAAATGGTGGTTACTATCAGCATTACAATAATTGCAATTGCTGAATTAACTCCTTGTGAAGCCTGAGCAATTACAACTTCATCTGAACTATCTGCCGAACTATTGCGGTCCCACAATGCCATGGTCGCAATAACGTCCAACCCTGTCTGCAACCCAGACTCAACATTAGTCCGCCCTCCGGCCATTGTATTGAGAGTGGTAACCGAATCAGATTGTGCGTGTTTAGGAGTTTGTTCACAACTATCTCCTTCCTCGATAATATATTGATGCTGTCCTCTCAACCAAGTAGCACTATGGCCGTTCATAATGAAATTATAATGGTCTGAATTTCCTTTGGTATCATCGACTACGCTAACCCATTGTGTTGGATGGCTTAAATTGGCATTTATATCTTTTAAGCGATTTTGTAAAACAACTGCATTTTCCTCCATTTGCGGCGTCACTTCGAGTCCACGCTCCTCATAATATGACCAATCTTCAACCGGTGAAGTGAACATGTATAATGTCCAATAATCCTCATTACAGCCAATTTGCATTGCTGCTGGCATCTCTACAGGCCAATTTAATGCAAACATGTCTAAGTTAAGATAAGTGACATTAGTATTCTCTGGAATCTGTTGCTCTACAAAGTGTAAACTGCCCTTTCCTCCGCCTTCAGAAGAACCACTGCCTTGCCACTCTTCATAATCCCACCATGCTAATTTCCAAGTGTGCTGAGGGGTGATATCCCATAGTGCAAAGGTGCGAGCTAATTCCAATAATGCTCCAGAACCTGTTGCATCATCATAAGCCCCAGATGAAGTACAAGTTGGATAAGTAAAACCGATTAGTGGAGGTGGGGAATAACAAATCGCATCGTGATGAGCCCCAACTACAATCCACTCATCGTCTAATGTTCCATTGATTGTTACGACGATATTTTGACAGTTTGCACACTCGTCGGTGGTAAATGATTGACGTTCAACTTGATAGCCATAAGATTCCAATTGGGCTGCAATCCAATTGCGAGAGTTTTCATTTGCAGTTGTGTCTATTTTGCGATAGCCAAACTGTGTCATTGTCACCAGGTTATCATAGGCATTACCACCTTCAGGCCAATCGGTTACTTCAGGTGCTTCAGCCTCAAAATTAGACACATTATTGATGCTTCCTTGTAGGAAAGAAAACATAAGAGTCAACAAAATGAACATAGTCATTCTGCTTCGCATAGCATCGGCTATGCTCAATACATGATTTAGTTGACCCTGCCCTAGGAACATACAAGGATTGACAAAGGAAGAAGTATTTGTCTAAACTGATGGAGACATTATTAGATGATTTTACCCTCTATGAAAGGAAAAATTTACTGTTAAAATCGCTCTCTTTGAGATGTAGTTATACCACGCGGTTAAGTATGGTTAGTGAAGCCTTGAGGAATAGGAAGTGAATGGATGGTAACGAACACATCTTCCAAGTCTGGTGCAACTGGACAAGATAAAGCACTAGCAGATATGATTGAAGGTCTTCGTAAAGAAACGATTACCGGTGGTGCAACTGCGCTTATGGATGAAGACTTAGGCTCATATGGTGTTCCAAACCCACGAATATTGATAGTCGGTTGCGGAGGCTCTGGCAATAACACTCTAAATCGAATTACTCACTTAGGTGTTGAAGGTGCAGTAACAGTTGCAATCAATACCGATAAACAACATTTAGACCATACAAGAGCATTACAAAAGTTGCTTGTTGGCCGTCATATCACTCGCGGATTAGGTGCTGGTGGTGACCCTGCAACCGGCCGACGTTGTGCTGAAGCAGGAAGAGAGATGATCAAGAGAATCGTAACCGGTGCTGATTTAGTTTTCATCGCAAGCGGATTGGGTGGAGGTTCGGGTACCGGAATTTGTCCTATCGTTGCTGAAGAAGCAAAGGCCGCTGGTGCTTTGGTTGTTGGACTTGTTACTACTCCATTCCATGTTGAGCGTCGACAAAGAATGGCTCGTGCTCTCGAAGGATTAGAGTCACTGCGAAGAATTGCTGATGCTGTATTGGTATTGGATAATAACAGATTATTGCACTATGTTCCTAACTTGCCGTTGGATGAAGCATTTTCTATTATGGACCAATTGGTCGCTGAAATCGTAAAGGGAATTGTTGAGACAATTACCATGCCTTCACTAATCAATTTGGATTTCGCCGATGTAAGAGCGATTATGGCAAATGGTGGTGTCACTATGATGCTGTATGGTGAATCGGATAGAGGTCCTGAAGAAGTAGTTCATGAAGCCCTAAACCATCCATTATTAGATGTTGATATTTCTGGTGCAACCGGTGTATTGATACATGTTACAGGTGGTCAATATATGACTCTTGAATCTGCCAGTAGAGTTGTTGATCTGTTAACTGCAAAGGTCAGTGAAGATGCCAATGTAATTTGGGGTGCACGTCAAGATGCTGGATTTGGCGATACCATCAAAGTGATGGCAATAATTACTGGTGTTGGCGGTACTGATTTGAAAACTGCAAGAATGAAACCAGATGCTCTTGGTGATGCTCTTCGTTTAACTCGCAATCAAACTGATGCAAATCGAGGAAACACCGGTTTCCAACGATTTGACTGAAATTATTAAATTGCCTAGTTGGCTGTTTAATGCTGCTATCATTAGTAAGCGTCAAATGTGACGGCATACACCCTTAACACATGCGAGGTAAGACCATCATAGTGATTGTACTAGTGGCAATGTTACTGACTCCTGTTCAAGCAGGTGATGTTTCTGCATCACAAAGTGAACCTGAAGAAGATACTCGTCAACCGAGTAAGGGAAATACATCCCTATTCATATTCCATGATGGATTAAATAATGAATGGAGTCACTTTAATTCAACAGATGAAGATTCTACTGAAGAAAATGAAACTAGAGAAGAGAAGGATAACGGAGTTATTGATATCAAGTATAGATTCATGATGAAGCCTACTCTTGACAAACGATTGAATCTGACCGTCGGTGGAGAAATCCGTGGTAATTTCAATATATATTATGAAGGCGATAACGAAAATGGTGGCGACGGGGCTTGTAATAGTGACTGTGAGTGGTTGAATATTACTATCTTCAAAGGCGCGGCAGCGATTCATCAACACACTGAACAACCTTGGGTTGCCGGAAATTGGAAGAATATTGTGTTCTCATATACTGTTCCTGAAGAACATGCGGAGTGGGATTCGACCAGCGACAATCCAATCGTTGAAGTTACTATGAAGGTCAAAGGTGATAGAACAACTGAGGTCGGCTTTATCTTAACTGGAACTCCTGCAGCATTCGCCATGCAATTAGGTGCTAATGGACATGTAGAGTTCCCAATAGATGATTCTTCTTGGAGTGAAAACTTTCAAGCGGGTATAGAGGAATCACCTGCTGAAGAGACTCCTGGATTTACCTTAGTAGTCGCTTCAGCAGCTATTGCAATGGCTGTATTCATCAATGCCAAGAAACCTGAAGAAGACCAATAGTCTTCAAAGATTTGCGATAATTGTCGCAGAATCTAATTCAACTGCTTGTTCAATTCCTGTTTTTAGATTCTTTAGCATACCAGTCCCCG
>ERZ890604.529-NODE-529-length-13157-cov-8.912609_pt1 | contig 13157 bp, 32 predicted proteins | sample MGYA00521097_ERZ890604 | MGnify/ENA primary metagenome ERZ890604 (study PRJEB32303, sample SAMEA104408625) | aquatic metagenome | biome: Brackish water; feature: Chemocline; material: water | place: Baltic Sea | collected 2014-10-26T21:54:00 | depth 120 m ... | reverse complement strand
TACAAGTACAGAATCAAGTATAATTGCAGAACTAGAAGCTACACCAGCTACTACTACAGTTACAGCTACTACAAGTAGCACTGGAACATCAACTAGCACATCAACAGGAACATGAAGAAATTCTTGGCAAAACTAAAAGAGATATGGATATGGATTAAAAGTAAATTCGTACCTATTTATAAAGTTACTGTCAGTTTCAATAATGTGTATGGAGATTCAGATGATCAAGAATTTACAGTAAGTAAGATCATCACACAAAAAGAAAAATTTTTAAAGTTTAGAACCAACAGTGGACAAGTAATACAATTCTCTGGTGCAGAAGGACTCAACTACAAAATAGAGGAAATTTAATGGAAACATTAATACTAATAGCACAGGTAACAACAATAGTGCTAATAATTATGGTTCTAGTAAGAGAGGATCTATTTGGAAATGGTGGTAGTAAAGGAATTACGGATGAATATCAAAGTAAATCAGGCATAAAAAGAACTGCCAAGAAATCAAGAGAGGATCATATAGTATGAATCAAATGTTATTAGCTTTTTGTTTAGTACTGGGCGCAGGCAGTTATTGGCTTTACACAGAAAACGAAACACTCAAAGCAAACAATGTTAAACTAGAAGGAGCTATCGCTAGCCAAGAGGAAGCTATTGCAACGATGCAGGCAGACTTTAGTTTACAATCAGAACAGTTACAGAGTATGACCTTAAACAGTCAGGCTATTCAAAGAGAACTCATGAGGTATAGTAACTTCATTAAAGAGTATAAATTAACAGCAAAAATACTGGAAGACCCAGTAGAAATGGAAAGGAAAATAAATAATGGAACAAAACACGCATTTGAAGATATTCAGAAGATCAGTGCTGCCGTTGACAATCTTGATGATGGTCTCCAGTTGCAGTCTACTATCAACTAGAGCTATAGAAGTATCTTCTAAGCCACTAGAGAGACAGATTGTACAACCAGTTATGCCTCGTGAGATATCATTAACTAATCCTCAATGGATAATAGTTACCCCCGATAATTGGGAAGCTCAACTAGAAAGAATCAAAGAACAAGAAGGTGAGTTAGTATTCTTAGCTATGACAGTGCCAGACTACGAAGTTATGGCAATGAACATGAAGGAACTACAAAGGTATATTACTGAACTAAAAGATGTAGTAGTATACTACCGAAAAGTTACAACAACGAATGTCGACCAAAAGTAAAGTAATCGACGCGGTATATGATACAATAAGAAGTATCATTGACGACAGACATGATATCAGTATGACATCGGATTTAATAGATGACCTAAATGCTGACAGCCTAGATATCGTAGAAATAACTATGAGTGTAGAGGCATATTTTGGTATTGAAATACCAGACAATAAAATAGAAACCATGCGAACAGTAGGAGACATAGTTTTTTATGTGGACTCGATTATCTAATTGGTTTAACCTTTTAAAAGAATACAGAATGCTTATGAAGGGTTCTCGATTCTTTGACAAGAACCCCGTTGTTCAAGGACGATTTGAAGAACTTGAGGAATGGTGTATAGAACTCGAAGAAGAAATTCAAGAGTTAAAGAAAATCTCTAATAAATAGGGGTAGGCTCGTAAGAGCATAAGGAGATAAGGATGTTAGAATTCTTACAATGGGTTATAGGATGGATTCAAGTTATACCATGGTTAGTCATGAGTGCTTCAATCATAGCAGCGTGCACAGACACACCAGCAGATGATAAAATAGTCGGAAAAGTATATAAAGTTCTTGACTGGTTTGCAATCAATGTAGGTAAAGCTAAGCAAAACGCGAAGGAGAGCTAGATGGCAGACGAAAGATTTTCAGGTGATATGAGTAGAAATGAGGTTGAAATTGATCTTAGTAAATTCATGGAACTAGTAACTGAAAATTCTCAGTTAAAAGCTGAGATACTTGAGTTAAAAACAAATAGAGCACCAGATAATCCTTGGCAACGATGGATATTCTTATCTAATATGGTCGACGCTTGGAGAATCTTTCCTAGGGCGTTTTTAAGTGTTTATATATTCTTACTGTACTATTGTACAATGTGGTTCATGGAATTATCTGATCCCTCAATGGAACAGTCAGGATTAATAAGTGTAGTAGTTGGAGCAGGCGCAGCTTGGTTTGGACTATACGCGGGAACATCTAAAGACAAGACGTCTGGAAAATAGTTCTTGACTTATTCCTCTAACTTTAGTATAATATAGTTATGAAAAAGTTTAAAGATATTAAAAAGATAACGCCAACAAAAGACAAACCATGCAAGATGTGTGGTACTACAGAAAATGTAAAAGGTCTTTGTGGTGTTTATAAATGTTGGAAGTAGATGAATCTATTCTACTTAGACGAGGATCTAGATAAGGCAGCCCAGTATCATGTTGACAAGCATATTGTTAAGATGCCTCTTGAAGCTGCCCAGATTCTTTGTACAACAATTTGGATAGACCAGTTTCTAGGGTATGTTCCCCGAGCGCTGAATGCAGAAGAACGAGAAGTTCTTAACAAGGCTAAAGCCGAAATTAAGCATTTACCAATGGAGGAACGACCCTTCCCCTACCTACCAATGATGTATAACCATCCCTGCACTATCTGGGCAAGGGAGTCATTGGATAATCACGAGTGGGTTCATTGTTATGCTAACGCATTAAATGATGAGTACCACTATCGTTATGGCAAACTACATAAATCTGTAGAACAAGTAGTAAATAAACTACCAGACCCAATACATCTTGAAAGAGTAGGGTTTACAAAGTTCGGACTGGCAATGCCAGAGGACTTACGAGATTACGATAATCCTATACAAAGCTATAGAGATTATTACCATTTAGACAAGGCAACCTTCGCAACATGGTCTCACAGAGACAAACCACATTGGTGGAACGAAGATTATGCCGATTACGAAAAAAGGATAACTAGAACATGAATTACAAATTTAATGAAGACATAATACTAGCCCGCTTAAAGGATTACATAGATACCACATATGGACAACACTATAGTATGAATAAGATTCAATCCACAGAGTTCATATTTGATGCAGAGCAAGGCGAAGGTTTTTGTATTGGCAACATAATCAAATATGCACAGCGTTTCGGAAAGAAAGACGGCAGGAGCGAGAAAGACTTATACAAAGTTATTCATTATGCAATCATTCTTTTAGGACATCTACAAGAAGAACAAGAAAAAGGCTTCATTGACTATGACGAACAAATGCAGCAGGACGCTGACTAATTTAAGGAGAACAAGTGGCAGGAATTAGAAAAAAACGAGAGGAGCAACTCTCAGAAACAAACATTAATAAAGTAATAGAGTTACTAGCGGCAGAAAAACCTATTACCAAGAAAGAAGCGTGTGGAATACTACATATAGCATACAACACAACACGCTTAAATAAAATTATTGCAGACCACAACGAAACAATACAGTTTCGAGCAATACGAAAAGCACAAAATAAAGGTAAGGGCGTAACAGAAGCAGAGAAGAAGTCAATAGTAAAGTATTACTTAGATGGCGATAACGTATCTGACATTGCTAAACAGCTATATCGTTCCCCCGCTTTTATTAAGGCAGTGATAGAAAGAATGGGTATCCCTCAAAAGTTACCTGATACTGACTATGAGTCAATTAGAAATGCATTACTCCCTGAGCAGTGTATATCTGAAGAATTTAAGGCAGGAGAGAGGGTTTGGTCTGTAAGAGGGAATTGTCCTGCAATCATTCGAAAAGAATGTGTAGATCACCCAACAAATTACGAAGAAAAGTATGGAAGCAAAGGCTACCATATTATTGAAATAGAAATGGCAGAGTGTGAATCGCCATACTTCGGTCTTGTTAGAAATGGTGGAAGAAATTCCTTCCGTCTAGCATACGATCTAGGAAGTTTAAGACACTTAGGAGAATATCTTTGAGTATACTAGAAATCATTTTTGCCTTTTGGATAGCAGGCGTAGCCTTAGCTATGTGGAAGATTTGGTTTCCTAGTTTAAAAATAATCAAAGCAATTCAACCAGAGAATATATTTACAGAAAGACCTATTCTATCTTCGATAGTAGTGGTATGTATATTTTTTCTGACACTACCATTTATGGTAATTCCTCTACTAATACCGAACAAACTAGAACAGTTTGCTTCTTCATTTATTAGGGGAGCAACGAGTATAAAAAAATAATGGCATATAGCAAAGAAGTAATAGATAGATTTGAAGGAGTTTTAAATGATCCTGAAAAACATTCAGTAGGACGATTCGATCCTAACGACCCGACAGTAGCAACAGGCATGATAGGCGCACCTGCGTGTGGAGATGTTATGAAACTTCAACTAAGAATTGATCCTCTCACAGATATAATCATGGGAGTCAAGTTCAAAACATATGGATGTGGAAGCGCAATAGCCTCCTCCTCACTATTTGTAGATATGCTAACAGGAAAAACCACAGCCGAAGCAAAACTTATCAAAGATAGAGAAATTGCAGCAGCTTTAAATCTTCCTCCGATCAAACTACATTGCTCTGTATTAGCAGAGGGAAGTATTCGATCAGCTATAGAAGATTGGGAGAGCAAACAAACATGATAGAATTTATATTTACATTACCAGTTACACTAACAATGTTCTTTTTTAACCTCATGGTATGGGGATTAGGAGTATACTTTGTAGTTGACTGGGTTAAAGAGTACTTGGAGAAATAATGAGTTACTTATTAAAAGCGTTAATCGCAAAACTAACTGGTGAAGTAGAAGTTGCAAAAGCAAATGTGCATGTGTACGTTACAAACTCAGTAGGTATTGGAGAGCATTCAGGATTAGTTCAAGCTATCGAACTAGAGATAGAGAAAATCGCAAACGCAGAAGAAAAGATAGAGACCATACAAAAGCATTTTTCAAAATAGCATTTGCTAATAGATAACGAAAAATACTTCTTGACACATGGTTTCATTTTCGATATAATATAGGTATATTAAAACAAGGATATACATGAGCGACAGATTCTATATGGCACAACTAGAACGAACTGGTTGGATGCCGATAGCGAATGGCGAATGGATCCACAAACCACACAGGAGAAAAAGAATGGCTTGGACAGACGAAACAAAAGCACAAGCAGTTGAAATGTATCAGGAACAAGAACCAACACCTGAAACTTCAATGGAAGTAGTAAAAGAAATTGCAGACCAGTTAGGTGAATCACCAAATGGTGTTCGCATGATTTTAACTAAAGCAGGCGTATATGTACGCAAAACCCCAGCAGCTAAAGCATCAAGCGGTGGCTCAACTGGTGGTGGACGAGTATCAGTAGCTGATGCTCAAGAAAGCCTTACAGCGGCTTTGTCAGACGCAGGTCAACCAGTAGATGACGCTATCATTAGCAAACTTACAGGTAAGGCAGCAGTCTATTTCAAAACAGTTGTAGAAGCACTAAACAGTTAGTAAATAAAATTTAGCCAAGACATTGCAGAATGTCTTGGTTTTTTGCATCTTTTATCTAAGACCTCAACATTTAACAACACAAAAGAATTTTTGTTAGATTAAATTGGAGGAATCAATGAAAAAAGAGGAGCTAAAAGCTAAATTAGATGAAGCAGGTGACGCTGTAATAACATACAGAAGTCAGAACTCTAGAAAACTAAAGTATAATGTTTGCACTGCTGACTTTTCTACAGAATACATTCGTCAGAAAAGAAACAGAGCAAAAGAAGGTAATCACACAGTATTATTATTTTGTTGGGATACAGATTCCTACAGAATATTAGTTCCTGAGAACGTGACGAGTGTTATACCCCTCAACAGAGTTATTAGAAATGATTGATTTCTCTGCACCAGCTATATACGAAAAAGTTGTTCAGGAAACTGAGCATGAACAAATACGCCTTGTAGTATCTACATTCAGAGACGTTGAGTACCTATCTTTAAGAAAGTATTACTTAGACTTTGAAGAAGAATGGAAACCTTCGAACCAAGGTATAAGTATGCCGATTGACTTTGATAACAGTAGAAATTTGTTTCAAGGATTAGTAGAAATTCTTTCTATAGCGGAAGCTAAGAATATATTAGAGGAAGAATTCAAGGAAATACTAGATCAAATATACCTATCTTAAAAAAGTTCTTGACAACTCCTTATAAATTTAGTATAATATACATATGAAAAATTTAGAAGGATTAATAAATCAAGCAAAATTAGCTTACTACAATGGTAAGCCTTTTATGTCTGATGAAGCGTATGATCGACTTGAGTCTCAACTTGGGACACGAGATTCGATTGTAGGACACAATATAGATCCTAGACAGGCGCGATGGTCTCATGCTTTCCCTATGTATTCATTACAAAAAGCATATTCAATAGATGAGTACCCAAACTATGGGGATTCTCCTGTAACAGTTACACCTAAATTAGACGGAGCAGCAGTAAGTTTACAGTACATCCGAGGCGAGTTATCTCTTGCCTTAACACGAGGCGATGGCAAGCAAGGGCTTGACATTACTGACAACATGAGGGTTTTAATACCTAGATACATACCTACAACAGACCACAGAATACTTCAGATTACTGGAGAAGTAGTAGCCCCTGCCACGATTAAGAATAGTCGTAACTATGCAGCGGGTGCGCTAAGCTTACATGACTCGAAGGAATTTCGACAAAGAAATTTAACTTTTATTGCGTATGGCGTGCAACCTTATCCTACAAAAGATTTTATTGATGATATGACTTTTCTAAATGACTGTGGATTTGAAACAATTATTGATTCCGATTACCCACAGTTTCCGCATGATGGAGAAGTTTGGAGAGTTATAGCGAACGCAGAGTTCGAAAAATTAGGACATACTGCACATCACCCAAGAGGTGCTTTTGCAAAGAAAGTAAGACAAGAAGGAGTAGTAACAAAACTACTTGATGTAGTATGGCAAGTAGGTAAATCAGGAAATGTTTCCCCAGTAGGAATCTTAGAGCCTGTCAATATAGGCGGAGCAACAGTTTCAAGAGCAACCTTACACAACATTGCAATAATCGAAGACCTTGGTCTCGAGATTGGATGTATGGTTGAAGTAATTAGAGCAGGGGAAATCATTCCCCAAATAGTAGCGAGGGTAGACTAATGTTAGTAGAGATATTCGGTAAAACAAATTGTGCATATTGTGATAAAGCAAAGGCACTAGCAGAAAGAGTAGGACATGAGATGGTTTATAAACAACTTGATGTCGATTTTGATATGGGCTTTATAGCGGATGAATTTCCGAGAGCAAGATCCTTTCCACAAATTAAAGTAAGTGGTAATCTAATAGGCGGGTACGATCAGTACGCAGAACTAGTTGCAAGACTATGAGGCAAGAAGCATTTACAGAAATCTTTAGTCCTAAATTCGCAGGATTTTGTTCACGAATGTATGTAGACTATTTGGACGAGAACAAGAGTCCTTATTCTATAACAGAAGACTATGCTACCTATTTAGTAGGAAACTTTAAGTATCTTATTCGTAAGTTCAACGCACAGAATGGTAATGAGGCGTGGAATATTAAATGACCTTTCCTGAGATTCATAGAGCCCTATGGAAAAAAGAAAGAGTCGTTACTTACAAATCACTAACGAGTAATAAAACTCATAGTGTAAAATGTACCATCACCAAAAATTTTCAGAGTACATCCGATAAAATAATAGTATGGGACGTAGACAATAATAAATCAGTTGACATAGAAGTCAGCACAGTACAGAGGATAGAATAATGTATTCAATAACAATATGGAAAGAAAAGTGTATTTAGCAATAGAATGTGAAGTGTGTGGAAAAGCACGAGTCGATTGCGAATGTACCTTAGAGGAAACGCTTTTAAAAGCAGGTCGAGTAGACCTACACACGTATATAACCGAGCAACGAAGAGCCGAGGTATTTCTTTACGATAAGTATATATTCGGTTGCGACTATTACGAAACAGTAGACGGAGTCGAGACTCTTATTGCTAGTGAGAAATACGAAGAACATGGTGAACAGTATGCCGAAGATGCAGCAGAGAACTATGTAGGAAAGGTAAAAAACTTTGAAAATAATAACGAATCTAAAAAGGCTTAATCCTAAGCCAGCACAGTCATGCGGGGAGTGTAGATACTACCAGTCATTGCATGACATAACAAAAACTTTAACAGAAGGATGGTGCCGTGTAGACGAACAAGTAGCTATGGTACTTTCCGAAGATACCTGCGATAGATGGCATGCAAAATGAAGTGGCTAGAAGATATTCTTGTATCATTAAATAAAAAATACGAAAAAACATTAAAACTCTTGGATGATACCCCCAAAGAAGTTATAATAGAGAAGATAGTTGAAGTAGAGAAGAAAGACAGAGCAGGACTTAAAATATAGTGTCTAAAAAGAAAGAGAGAATACCCATGAAAGGTGGCGATGAGTATGATGCACTTACATCTGCTCGTAAGTTTTACGTGTACCTTACACGTTCAGGAGTTGCTAAAGCAATTAAAAAGAAATACAACAAACGATTTAGACGACACCAAAAAGAACAACTACGTAAAGGAGATAATGGAGAATGAGTAAAATTATAGAATGGATCAAAGAGATCTTCGGCAGTAAAGAAAAGAAAGTAGTACCTGTAGTAGAAAAAACATATCGAGAACTGGCACTAGAGAACTACCTAGTGACCAAAAAGATAATGGATAAGCTTCCTACACATAGAGAGTGGATGGAGAAAGAGGGGAAACAACAAATAGACTTATGACAAGTGATAAAGTAGAAAACTATAAAAAGGAAATAACTAAACAACTTGATATACTACAGGTTATGATGGAAGCACAGATGCATCTAACCGACCCCAAAGAAGTTCATACTCAATTAACCAAACTAAGTCATAAATGGCACTTCATAACAGGAGAAGATCGAGACTTTTATCAAGGCTGCACCTTTGCAATAGAACACGGAATTGAGTGGAAATGAGTCTAGGAGTATATAATCAAACATATTTTAACAATAGACCCGAAGAACAATTAAGAGAAGGAGTTCTTTATGGAGTTGTATTAGTTAATACACAGACCTTTGAGCGTGAATGTATCAAGGTCGGAATCGCTGGTGGCAAAGACTGGCGACACGTAGTTAAAAGAAGCCGTGGCTTCAAAGGGTATGAGTTGCGTATTCAACGAACCTACCACGACACTATCTATAACTGTTGGAAATACGAACAGCAGCTACACGAGAAGTTTAAACACGACAGTTATAAACCCAAACAAAAGTTTGGTGGGCATACGGAGTGCTTCAAAATTTCTTCCCTTATTTTATCAGACTTTCCAAAAAATAACTCTTGACAAATGGTCAGTCGTTTGATATAATAGTATCATATTTAGGAGAAAGAGAAACATTGAGAGAGATAGTACCGCCAACAAATTGTCCAGCTTGTGCAAGCGAATTGGAATTTGTAAACGATCAGTTATTCTGTCTTAGTACTTCTTGTTCTGCTAAATCAGCAAAGCGTTTAGAACACTTTGCTAAAACCTTAAAAATTAAAGGACTTGGTCCATCTACTATAGATAGACTTGGTCTGGATGATTATGATGATATTTATTGCTTATCCCAAGTTGAAATATCATCTTTACTGGCTTCAGAGAAACTAGGTGAGAAACTACACACAGAAATTCAAAATTCAAAGAGTGTCGATCTTATTACTCTACTACCAGCTTTTTCGATACCGCTGATTGGCTCAAGTGCTACTAATAAATTAGCGAAACACGTCTCATCAATATATGAGATAACCCCAGAGATATGTATAGAAGCAGGTCTGGGCCCCAAAGCGGCGTCGAATCTTGTATCTTGGTTGGAGGACACTTTCTTCACGAACGGCTACGATAAACTCCCATTTTCTTTTTCTTGTAAAAAACAGGCAGAAGTCAGTCATAGCGACACTAAGGGAACAGTTTGCATTAGTGGTAAGTTGAAAAGCTACCCAACTAAAGCAGCCGCGAAGCAAGTATTGGAGAAATACGGCTTTATCGTAAAAGATAGCTTAACGAAAGATGTAACTATCTTACTTAACGAGAGTGGAATTGCAAGTTCAAAAACTAAGAAAGCAGAGGAACTAGGGATAAAAATATTTAATAACCTAAAACAAATTATTGAGGAATAAAAAATGGCATTACCAAAATGGACAGACGAAAGAACACAACAACTAACAGATTTTGTTGGTTCTGAAAGCCCTATCTCACAAGCAACAGTAGCTAATGCAGCTTCTGAATTAGAAACATCTACACGATCAGTTTCTAGCAAATTGAGAAAAATGGGATTTGATGTTGAACTAGCTTCAGCATCCGCTTCAAAATCTTTTTCAGAAGATCAAGAAGCAACTTTACAAGCTTTTGTTACTGATAACTCAGGCTCGTACACATATGCAGAAATTGCTGCAAACTTTGAAGGCGGACACTTCTCAGCTAAATCAATCCAAGGAAAAATCTTATCAATGGAATTAACTTCCCACGTTAAGCCTGCTCCTAAAGTTGAAACAGTTAGAACTTATACTCCTGCTGAAGAAGTAACTTTTGTAGAAATGGTAAACGGTGGATCTTTCGTAGAAGAAATCGCAGACGCATTGGGCAAAAGTGTTAATTCAATCAGAGGAAAAGCTCTTTCACTTCTAAGAAGTGGTGAGATCAATGCTATTCCTAAGCAAAAAGAAACTAAAGGTTCATCTAAAGCAGATGTTCTTGTAGATCTTGATGTTTCTGGAATGACAGTTGAAGAAATCGCTGATAGCATCGGCAAAACAGTTCGTGGTGTAAAAACTATGTTAACAAGACGTGGTCTACAATGTGGAGACTACAACGGCGCAGCTAAGAAAGATATTAGTTAAGTCTAAAACTTAGATTAGTTCGGGTAGGACAGGGTTCCCATAGTGGGTTCCCAGTTCCTGCCCATTTTTTACATTACTTTGGGAGAGGTCATTGAATATTGCGTCAGCGCTATTAAAGCAAATTATAGTTCAAAAAGATTTAGACACATGGTCTAGGCTTAAAGAACATTACCTACCTGGCGAGTATCAGTCAATCTTCCGTATCCTTGATAAACACATTGAAACTTATCAAGACCTACCCAAATTCGAAGATCTCCAATATGAAGTTCGAGATCGACAACTCCAAGAAAAAATATTCGCAATCGAGTCAGTAGAAGTCGAGGTAGACGCTTGGCTTTTATTAGACTACCTCAAGAATGAATACGCACAAGTAGAAATCCTAGATGAACTAGACGCGTATATCGACAAGACAGTTGCAATGGCAACAGCAGAAGAAAACATAGAACAACTACAAGAAATAGTTTTAAGGGTAAGTGACAAGGTAGATGTCAAAGCTCCCGAAGAAAGTATGCAAAGTATTTCCTTATTCGAAGATGACAAGGAACTATCGAGGTACTTACCCTTAGGACTCAACAGTGAGTACGACTCACAGATTTTGTTCTCGCCTAAAGACTTAGTGCTAGTAGGCGGACGAAGAGGTTCAGGTAAATCAGTTACCTGTTGCAACCTCGCATCAAATGTATACGACTCAGGTCGTAGTGCTATCTATTTCACTATAGAAATGGATAGTAGATCAATTCTACAAAGAATATGCTCAATCTCAACCAAGATACCTTTCAGCCGACTTAGAAACAAAATGCTTTCTAGTGAAGAATGGAATATGGTCGGTGGTTGGTGGGCAGGTCGTTTTGATGGTGGACATGAACTATTACCAGAATTTAAAAAGACACATGACTTTGATGATTTCCATAAGAAATTAACTAAGTTAGACCTACACAAAGAAAGACAGTTGGATGTTATATATGATCCATCACTTACTTTAGCTAAGATTCAATCAGAGCTAGATAAAAAAGTAAATCAATTAGATGTAGGCGTAGTAATAGTAGACTATCTTAATCAAGTCAAGCGACACAATGTTCCTAGCCGTGGCGGACAGTACGACTGGACAGAACAGATCGAAGTTAGTAAGAAAATGAAACTATATGCACAAGAGTATGAAACCTTAGTATTTGCTCCGTATCAAACAGATGCGAGTGGAGAAGCTAGGTTTGCTAAAGGTATTCTTGATGCGGCTGATGCGGCTTACTCACTAGAGACATGGGATCAGCAAGATAATTGTATGACCTTTAATTGTGTAAAAATGAGAAGTAATAGAATGGAAAGTTTTACTAGTACAGTGGATTGGGAAACACTAAAGATTGGACCACAGTCCGCTCTAAATCCCAAACAAAAAGAAGCATTAGCAAATAATATGGCAACAGGAGAAAACGTAGACGATATATGATATTATATACAGAAAATCAACTACTCATAGCATATACAAGATATGTTAGAGAACTAAACACAGGCAATATAACTATTGCAAAACCAACAATCGAGGAGTTTCGTATTATATATGAAACAGAACACGAAAACCAACTATGGGACAGAATATGACAAAAACAGAAAAAGCAGCACTACAAGAATCAGTAGTGCAAGTAGCCGCTGCTCTTGTAATTAATTTCCCACTCCAAACATTACTACTATGGTTACTCATAGAGCAGTGGGGGTGGACAAGTGCATTTCTTATATCTTTAGTTACTACTTTTATATTTACAGTAGTAGCTCTTGTAAGAACATTCATGATTAGAATGGAAATTGAAAAAAGACGCAGACATGGACTTTGGAGAAAAGTAAGGAATGGCGGCAGATAGAGTAAGTAAAAAGACGGCAGACTTAATTGCTCTGCCGCCTTTTGACCGTGAGACTCGGTCTATAAAATGGTTATTGAACCAGCCAGTAGTAAGAGATAACATTCACAAAGTACCAGTGAATGAACCTCTTATGGAAAGTTTAATACTACATGGCATACAATCACCTATATTAACCATGCCAAGTTATTATCCGATTGCAGGAAGTCAAAGAATTAGAGCAATGCAAGAGATAATAAAAACCCATAGAGATGGGTGGATGTTTAAAGATATGAAGATAGAAGTATTCCGCTTCCAGAAAGAATGGTGGAATATGTTTTATTTATGGGGTGATAAAGAATTTAGGAACAAAGCAATAGCAATCTGGTTTCAAATGGTAGAACTTGCTTGGAAGAGTAAGTACTATGAGTATGAAACTGATCCAAGTGGAAAACCTATGACAGACTTTGAAGAACTTGGAGACCAA
>ERZ890604.527-NODE-527-length-13169-cov-13.099893_pt1 | contig 13169 bp, 16 predicted proteins | sample MGYA00521097_ERZ890604 | MGnify/ENA primary metagenome ERZ890604 (study PRJEB32303, sample SAMEA104408625) | aquatic metagenome | biome: Brackish water; feature: Chemocline; material: water | place: Baltic Sea | collected 2014-10-26T21:54:00 | depth 120 m ... | reverse complement strand
TTTTATCCTTTTATGTTTTTAAAATAATCAAATATAACTTTACGCATAGATTCGGTTAGATCTTTCATTACGATATTCGTTTCTTTAATTATCTGATGATCGATTTTGTCATCACCTAATTGCTTACACGTAAATCGCCACACTAAGTCGACAAGACCTCGACCGTACATTAGCTCGAGTACCCGTTCGTTGTCAAAATAAAATCTTTCGATAGCATGTCCGATCATGATTCTATAATTTTCGTTTTTATATTTATCAACTGTCATCATCCATGCTTCATTAGATAGCTTTACATAATCTAAATTCTGAGCATTTCTTGTTTGACTAAAAAGTTTTTGTTTCAAGTTTATAGTCGATCCAAACGACCTGGCTTTTTTATCAAGAAGAGCGTCAATCAAATAAAGCATATAAGAACTTATAATTATCGCTTGAGCTTTTTGAGTATCAGTCACATTATCTTTTTGCATTTTTAATCCCATCAGATGTTTTGATTGTTGATGAAGTGTAAATTCTTTTTAAAGGTTTACCACAATGCTCACAATGTTCTTCTTTTGATGACTCGTTCATCGGCTTATTAACCTCGAATTCCTTTTTGCACTTCTCGCATTCGTATAGATATATCATTTCTTTTTCCCCTTGTGTTTTGAAATAATCAGCTATCTTTTCAGATACTGTTTTTTGTCTTTTCCATTTAGGAACTTTTTTGTTAACCTTATATTTCTTACAGACATTGCATTGAGATCTTACATAAAACTTTGCCCATATTTCACTCACTGTAAAATTAACCTCATCAAGTCCTTTACCACATTTTGAACATTTAAAATCTGATGGAACTTTATCGTGATTTTTTGTTGGTGCTATTTGATTTGTTCTCATAATACATCATCCAAGTCATCAAATTGAGCAGCTAAAAAATCTATTTTAAAACCTTCTTCCCAGATTTTAACTGCTTCAGGTATTGTACAAGTTTTAGATTGATAATACATTGGACTTATTCCTTTCCAATCAGCATTTGCATATTCTCTCTTATTAATATTTCTATAGCCAAGTTTCTTAAGTACAGATCTAATCTCTTTAGGATTAACTCCTTTTGGCGTAATTCGTTTACCATTATCATTTATAGCTTGTTCACTTGCTTCACGGATCAATGTCATATTAATAACTTTTGGCTGATCATCTTTATATACAAATGAGATCAAATCCTGGACTTCATCAATACCTATCAATTTAGATCTTTCAATTTCAGCCAATTCTTCTTTATGTTTAGACTCAGGAGGGAAATTAGGATTAAAATTATCAACATTTCGTTCAAGAAGATATGTTCTAAACTCACTCCCATAGGGACTGTCTGGTTTTGATAAATGATGTAATGGTTGGAAATAATCTTGACGATTTATTCCTACAACCCTTTCCAAATCATTTAACGACTCAATAGGTGAGAATACTAACCACCATCTTCGGTCATGTTCATCTATAGGTAAAGCATCTTTGAAGTTTGTAAATGCTATAAAGTTACAAGTGTTACGAACTTCACTTGATACTTCAAATTTCTCAACTCGGGTTATTGTTGGATTTGTGATTAATGGTTTAAGTTGATTAAGAACCTCATATCGATTATGTCCTGATAGTTTTATCTCTTCCAGTATTCTTAACATTTTACTTGAAGACCATGAATTATTTTTATCAGCTATAATAACACTATCAACAACACCTGCATTAGCTTTACCAAATACATGATTAATAAGAAGATTACCAATTAAAGATTTACCAACTCCCTCGACAGATTGTATCAATGGAACCCATAAGATCTTTTTACCAGGATTTTGAGCTGCATAAGCCATCCAATCTAATAATATTTCAGCTTCATCATTACTCATTAAGATTGATAAATGATTTTTAAATTTCTGAATAAGTTTTTTACCTTCAGAAGTAATTTCAGTACTCAATGGAACTGTTTCAGGATCGAAAAGATTTAATACTTGTTTGCCATCTTCATCAACAAATAATCTATTGTTCGTACTTGGATTGTATTCATGATTAACTGCATATTGTATTAATCTCTTTTTGAAAGCTTGTTGAACTGTCATAGCTTTCTTTAATCCAAGTTTTTGTGAGATTTTTGTTAAGGGTTTATCAAGCATCATTCCAATACCTTCAAGGTCATGACGTGCACCATTACTTATTTGAAAATATGGACAACGTGTAAATGATGCGACTCTTACAAAGTCAAAGAATTCATCTTCTTCATCAATTATTTCACAAATAAGATCTGCATCAACAGAGTCTTTTCCATATAAGATTTTTGTTTTTCTCTGACATTCTTGATAATTTGTTGAGGTTCCAAGTCTTTGAACTTGTGCTTGATAACTTTTTGTAATCTCATTTTGAATAACTTTAGAAGAAAATTTCGGATATTGTGTCCATTCATCATTAGATACAAGTTTATCCATCTCCTCAATATCTTCACATTGATTGATTTTAGTTATAAGATTATTGGTTTTGTTAGCGATTGCATTCATATATAATGTCGCCATTGTTCTTGGCTGTCCATTATATTCTCCAACTTCTTTCCATTTTTTAAGACAAGCGTCACGGTTATCATAATTATCAGCTGACTGAGACCAAGTATTAAATATCTCAAAAGCTTCTTTTGTATTACCTAACTCTCTTTTAATAGAAGAAGCATTCGCCATCCATTCTAAATAATCTGAAGCATCTAACCACTTTAATAATTGTTTAATTTCTTCAGGAGTTTTCTTTTCATATAAATCATCAATAGCAATAATGTTATCATCTTCAGCTTCCAGTTTTACAATATCTATTTCTAAAAATTCATGTATATCATCAATTTCATTTATTATGATTTTATCATGTATTAATGTATAGTGATATTCTTTATCGTGATACATTATTGTTTGATCGCCTGCAACTGCATACGGTGTGCATAAACGATCGTTAGCTTTATAGCTAATAAAATCTATGTCAGGATATTCTTTTTGCTGTATACGTATTGGCTGAGTGATTGTTACATATATATGTAATCCACCTGAACCAGTTTTAACTGTAGGAATTAAATCCATCATTAAATCTGACTCTAATTTTTTAAGAGACTTTAAACCATTTTTACCATTTTTAACATCAACATCAATTATCATTATTTTCTTAGGGGGAACAATAGCATAAAATTTATCTTGATTGAATAATTCAGATTTTTTTGTACACTTTTGATCTCGACCAATTCTTTTCTTAAGAGGTTTTTTATCTTCTCCTAATTCTATTAATTGAAAACCAAGACTATGATATTTGTTATATGTAGACTCGTTCATTAGTATTCCTGAGGTCAGAAATTGAAAGAAACATTTTCGAGGAGTAGGTGACCAAAGCTACTTCTCTTATAAAAAAGTTCTTATCGTATGACCAAAGCCTATAAATGATATAGGCTTCGGAGGGCTTTGGTCACCCGATAAAAACTTTAACAGAAAGATTATATTAACATTATCATTAAGACAAGTTTAAGTTGACAATAAGATTTGATCGTTATTTATACAAGGAAATTATCAGATCTTACATTAACTTAAACTTGTTAGATAGATTTTATCATCTTTTTCTAGATTTTATCATCTTTTTCTAAAAAACTAAGGGGGGCGGGGGACGTCCCTTTTTGATAATTTTCTCATTTTTCTTGATTTCTTACACGTAGATTGAGTAAAACCTTGATCTTAGCACGAAGATTGAGTAAAACCTTGATCTTCGTGTGATTTTTCTTGAAATTTTAAGGGGGACGGGCGGCCCATGGCCCATATTTCGTAAAGTACTAATAGTGACCGATACGATAATAAATAATAAGATAATGTGATAAAAATCTATAAATTCATCTATTTCTATACTTTACGTAAAAGGGGGAGGGAGGCCGCCCGTCCCCCTTAGTTTTTGATGTTTTTATTTTTCTACAAGGTTCTACCCAATCTTAGGTTTTTAAGCTTTTTTCGATGTCAGCATGTGAGAATACTAAATGTTACGCGTGTATACGTACGTGATACATATTTAATGACAATTTAATGTATTAATAGATAAGATGTTTTAATTAATAAAGAGTAAGGAATAAATCATGGCAGTAAGAGTCTTGACACTTGTGAAAAATCACAAAGAAGATATTGAAAAGAAATATGAGTCTGGTTCAGATATAAAAACATTAGCTAAAGAATATCATTGTAGTAATAATACGATGATGATAACTATTGGTGTTTTAGGATATGAGGTAGAACCTTGGGCTAAAGAACAAGTTCAAAACAAATTAGATACAATTGAAAAGAATAAATTAAAAAGAATTAAAAAATAAAATCAATTGTAAGGTTATATCATGTTAAGTGAATTAGATATTGAATTATTAGATTTAAACAATAGACAGAAAGCTTTTGCTGAAGAATATATTATAGATTTTAATGGTGCAAGAGCTGCGAGAGATGCAGGCTATAGCGAAAAAACGGCTAGAGAACAAGCGTCATTGATCTTAACAAACATTAACGTACAAACCTATATGAAATATCTTATGGAACGAAGAGCAGAAAGAGTCGAACTTACCCAGGATATGATCGTAAAAGAATTAATGGCTATTGCATTTGTCGATGTAAAAGATTTTTATTGTGATATTACAGGTGAGTTGTTACAGCCTCATGAGCTTGAAGCTAAAGCAGCTAAATCAGTTAATGGTTTTAAATCTATAAAACAGATCAAATATGACACTAAGGGCAATCAAAAGGGTAAAACAATAGAAACCATTGATGAGTACAAAAGATTAGATAAGATCAAAGCTCTTGAGCTCCTAGGTAAGCATTTAGGTGTATTCGAAAAAGATAATATTCAGAAAGCCCCAGTTAATCAAAACATTAATATAAAATGGGATTAAATGGAGATAACTCTAAATAAAAAATTAAAACAATTTGCTACTGAAAAATGGAGATATAAAATTGCTCACGGTGGACGTGGTTCATCGAAGTCTTGGACTATCGCCAGGATATTATTAATCAAGGCAATGCAATCACCAATTCGTATATTATGTACTCGTGAGATCCAGGACTCAATCAAAGACTCTGTTCATAAACTTCTTAAAGATCAAATTGACTTGTTAGAATTGAAAGGTTATACAGTTACAGATAATGTTATACGACATACGAATGGATCTGAATTTCTCTTTAAGGGTTTATATTCAAATCTTTCTAAGATCAAATCATTTGAGGGTGTTGATATATGTTGGATAGAAGAAGCTGAGAGTATTAGTTCAAACTCATGGGAGATATTAGATCCAACAATAAGAAAGCCAGGTAGTGAAGTTTGGATCAGTTTTAATCCAAGATATGAAACTGATGTTATTTATAGAACATTTGTTTGTGATGATGTCCCTGATAATGCTTTAGTAATAAAAATCAATTGGCAAGACAATCCCCATTTTCCATTAGTGTTAATGAAACAAAAAGATCACATGGCAAGAACTGATCCGGATCTTTATCTTCATATCTGGGAAGGTGAACTTAAACGTAATACATCAGAACAAGTGTTTAATAATAAATGGGTTATTGATGACTTTGAGTCAAATCCTAATCTTGAACATTATTATCATGGTGCTGACTGGGGCTTTAGTCAAGATCCTAACACTGTTAATCGTGTACACGTAGGTAAACATGAGATGTGGGGCGACAATTGCTTATACATTGAATACGAAGTGAATGACAGACCTTATGATGAAGAAGATAAAAATACTTCTAGTGATTTGGATAACTTGCCGGATCTTTGGGATAAGTTACCATTGATCAGGAGATATGAAGTTCGTGGTGATAGTGCAAGACCTGAGACGGTTAGTTTTATGGTTAAGAAGGGTTTTAGAGTTGTTAGTGCTAAAAAAGGTCCAGGAAGTATTGAAGATGGGATTAAATTTATAAGATCTTTTGACAAAGTTATAATCCATCCTCGTTGTAAGAATACAATATGGGAATATAAAAACTATAAATATAAGGTTGATAATAAGTCTGGTCAGATCACAAATCAAATCATTGATAAGTTTAATCATCACATTGATGCAATCAGATATGCTTTAGAACCATTATTGCATGGTCATGTTATTAATTATGATAACCTGATTTAATCTATGATACAATACGACCAAATGAACAGAGGTATTAAATATGAAGTGGTTTGATGGAATAGTTGATTTATATAATTCGTTGGCTAACAACCGTAATGCCACAAGCAATAATATAATATCAAGTAATAGAGTTGATGATAGTCAACTTAATGAAATTTATAAAACAGGTCTTGGAAATAAGATCGTTAGGGTTAAGGCCGGATATGCTTTAAAATCTAACGCTTTGAATTTCTCAAGTGTTGAAGACAAAACATTTTATCTTGCTAAGTTGGAAGCTAAAGTTAAAAAGGCTTTCAAATGGTCATTGGTATTTGGTAGAGGTATTATCGTCATCAATGATGGTACTGATTTATCTTTACCCCTTGAAGATGTTATCCGTGGCAATGTTAAATTTGATGTGTTCAGTGGTGATATGATTAGTGTCACATCATACGAAATGGATTTATCTGGTTCAAGATATTTACAGCCTGAATTTTATAATGTAAGAGGCTACAACTTTCACTATTCGAGAGTTATTGATTTGACTTATGTTGAGGTAACAGATCAAGATGCTCCAACATATAATTATGGAGGCCTCAGTGAATATGAGCTTATCTATAATCAAATTGTCAATGATGGAATAGTTGAACGTGCAAGTGCTTCAATACTTGAAAAGAATTCATCACTGTTTTATAAGATCAAAGGTTTCAAAACAGCTCTTGAGAATAAGCAGGAAAGTAATCTTGTTAAGTTCTACAAAATGGCTGAAGACCGTAGATCAATCCATGGTGCAGGTCTGATCGACTCAGAAGATGATGTTGTAAATGTATCTCAGTCATTAACTAATCTAAAAGAAGCTGACGACATATCGCTACGTCGTATAGCACTTGTTACAGGCATTCCATTACCAATGTTAGTTGGTGAGTCTGTAGTTGGTTTAAACAGTGCTGGAACACAAGAGAAAACTTCTTTCAATGAGATGATCGAACTACTTCAACAAGATTACTTAGTTGCACCATTGAATGCTTTATTTGGTAAGCTTGGCATGTCAACAGTAAGCTTCAAGGATAATCAGAACGTAACTCCTTTAGAAAAGGTTGAATATGAGACTAAGGTCATAGACAACGCTGTTAAATTAAATGATATGGGATACGATGCTGAAACATATATGAAAGAACATGGTGTTCAAGGTAAGTCAAAAGACGACTTCACTTCAGAGTTTACATTATTAGATGATGTGGAGAATTTCTAGTCATGGCTTCATTGGATATAACTAAAATTCCTACAAAGAAAAAGAAGGCTAAGATCAAACCTCTTAAGACTCCTCGATCTTTGGAAGTAGAGTTATCCAATTTTAATAAGTTCATGATTACAACTATATCTGATCGATTTAAAACTCAAGTGATTGATGCTATGAATAAAGGTACAGTTGAAAAGTTCACAGATGCTCAAGTTGGAAACTATGCAAAGATCTATCAGCAGCTATTGAGAAAATTCAAAAAGAGTATCAACAACCAATTCAATCCAAAACGTATTCAAGACTATATTAATAGACTGTACGCTCGAACGAACACTATGAATGACAATACATTCTATAACTCAGTTGAAAAGAGTATTGGTGTTGATGCTAAGGCAATCATTGGTACCGATGGCTTGAATTCATTTATCAATGCAAAGAGTTTAGAAACATCAGGACAACTTGTAAAGCTGAAAACTGATATGATGGAAACTATAAGTCAGAACACTTTGAGATTGATGTCAGCTGGTAAGAGTTTAGATACATTATATGAAGAGGTTACAAATACCAAATCAAGTAATCTAGCAAAATCAGAGTTGGTTGCACGAAATGAATTAAAAGCTTTCAACTCACAATTGAATGACAAACGAGCTATGAACCTTGGAGTTACAAAAGCAGTTTGGAATGCAGTTGGTGATGAAAGAAGTCGTCCATGTCACAAAAAGCGTGACGGTATGGAGTATGATATAGAAAAAGGTTTATATCTTGCTTGTGATGGCTTAACGATCAAACCTGGTGAAGAAATTAACTGTCGATGCTTTGCAACTTACGTTGTAGAGTTTGACTAAGGATAATGTGATGGGTGTAAAAATAAGTCAGGTTTATCAGTCAATAAAAGGTATAAGATCTGATGAGGGGTTTTATACTAAGTTTAAAAATAACGGAAACGAAGACATGAGAGTCAACGGCTCATTAACCGTACCAATAGTATTTACTTTAGAAGATTTACATGAAGGTCAAATGATATTAATACAATCTGTAAGTTTCTTAATCGGGACTGATGCTATCATCGACTTGGATAAATTTGCTGCAATACCCAAGTTACCTAACGGTATTTTCTTCGAAGCAGGTCTTGCTAATACTTCAGTCTCAACCAATTCTGATGTTTTATTAATCTCATCAGAACAAACATTAGTCACAGCAGGAACTGGTTCTAATACGTTTACACTATTAAATGGTAGATGGGATTTTACAGATACGTTCGGAGATAATGGTTCTATGCTTCTAAATAAAGATAACTTAAAAATAAGTATTCGAGACGATATGACTGGAGTTAAATTCTTTCGTGTATCATGTCACGGAATACTTATAGAGGAGAATTAATATGCCAGCAGTTAAATGTTCAGTGAACGGTGAAGATGGTTGGAAATGGGGTGAAGAAGGAAAATGTTATACTGGTGAGAATGGTAAACAAGAAGCTGAAATTCAAGGGAGAGCAATTAGTATGAATAAGAAAATGTTATTTACAGACAATGTAAAGATTACACTCGATGGTGCGAAGATGGCAATATCAGTTAGAGATGGTGTTCAGGAATATGCTGGTATCGAATTAGGACTTGAGCCATACGACAAATCGTTCAAAGTCTATCGTAGTCCAGAAACCATAAGGGCTATTAAAGATCAACTCATAGGTATCCCTGTTACGAACGGTCATGTTGAACTTGAAGACATTCCACCTGAGAAGATTATAGGCTTTATTGATGGCAGTGAATTGGTGAAATATCGTAATGAATTACTTAGTTCGACGATAGCAATTAAAAATAAAGTGAAATTATCGGATAATATGATACAATTACTGAATAGCAAAAATCAGTTGAGCCTTGGTTACTTTGCAGAAACAGAAAACCATGGCTCTTATGATTTTGAACAGGTAAACATTATACCCCATCACCTGGCTATCGTTGAAAACGGAAGATGCGGTACAGTCTGCAAATTTAGAGATGAAAGGAAAGATATGGATCCGAATGAATTGGACAACCCAGAAGGTACAGAAATCACGGATGAAGATGCTGTGACAACTGAAGAGGAAGTTACAGATGCAGAAATGCCGGTCAACCTTCAAAGAATAGCTGAGGTGGTAAACGATTTACCTGAAGCAGTGAAATTGATGAGCTTAACAGAACTTGAGAAATTAGTTCCGGCATTAGAGCTTGCAATCAATACAGCTAGAGCAGCAACACCAAATGGTCAAACAGCTCTTGAAGGAACTACTTTACCTGAAGAAGATCTGGAAGAAATCAATGACGAAGCGGAAACAGTTACTAAAACTGATGAACCTGCTAAGGCTGATTTTAAAGACTCAAAAGCTTTCAAAGATGCTGTCATGGTAGTTGCTGGTCACAGAGTTGATGTTATTCTAAAAGCTAAGAAGTTTTTAGATGAAAATTACGACTTCAAAAAAGATACACTCACTATGATGAGAGACGTGTTAGCGACTCAAACCAAAGAGAAGTTCAAAGATGAAGAAGTAGGTGTTGCATTCAAAATGTTAAAGAAATTTGCTGATTATGCTAAGTTCGCTGACTCAAAAGGTGAATGTGAAATCGACAAATTAAAAGAAAAGGAGATTTAGTCATGGCTTTCCCAAGTGCAAGAAAAGATGAAATCGGTAAAATTGGTTCAGGTGAGATAATTGGAAACGTAGGTGTTGTTTCAACATATACTGTTTTTGAAGAAGCTCTTAAAGGTGGTAGATTTGTTAAAATGAATACTGCTGGTGATGGTGTTGATCTGATTGACGCTTCTGCTACTCCAACAATTGCTGGTGTTGCAAAAAGAGAAGTATCAAGTGCTCTCGAAGATGGTGGTACATATACAGCTGCTAACTCAAACATTGTTGATGTTATCGAGTCCGGTGTTGTTACTGTTGATGTTGTTGGTGGTTTAACTATTGCCAAATTCGATCCAGTATATGTTGAGAACTTAACAGCTCTTGATTATGGTAAAGCAACAACAGCTTCAACTGCAGGTAATGTTCTTGTTGATGGTTACTTTTACAAAGAGGTCGACACAAACGTGTGGGCTATCAGAATTAAATAAGGAGTTGGTAATGAAAATTGGACAACTATACGATCTAGACAGATTTAAATCTTTTGCAGACTCTGCAAAGAAAACAGGTTTCAAAGATAGTGCAAGTGGTGTTATTCTTGCTCGTAATTTAACAGCTGTTAACCCAAAGATATTTGAAAAGAAATATCCTGAACTATCATTTGTTAATAGTGGTATCACTGTAGACAATACAGGTGGATATGCTCGTAGAATTCAATCTTTAAGAATTGAAGAACAAGGTGACTTCGCTGACTCATCTGACTTGAATACAGGTAAAGGTCGTATCTCATTAACTGCGGAAGACAGTTTCATTAAAGTGTTTCCAAAAGAAGCTCACTCTATTTGGTCTGATGACGAAATCAAAGAAGCTGAACTTGGTAACATCAATCTTGTCCAGAGATATATCCAAACTCACAATAAGATCTACAACCAAAAAATTGATGAGATCGGTTACATTGGTCACAATAGTCAAGAAGGTCTTCTTAACTATTCAGGCTTTACATCAACGTCAGCAGCTGGTGCGATTGGTACTTTAACAGCTCAACAAATGTATGACGAGTTCGCTACACTTATAACAGATCAAAGAAATGGCGTAAACAATACTCCAGAATACTCTTGTAACAAAGTTGTTATGCCAGTTGGTGTTATGAATACATTAACTGTAAAAATGTTAAATACAGCAGCAGGTAACTCAACTGTATTTAGAGCGTTACAAGATAACTTCCCGGATATAAGTTTCGTAACGTCTTTTAGAGCTGCATTAGTTGGTGCTGCTTCTGCTGTTGTTGCATATTCAACAAATGAAGAGTCTGCAGTAATGAGAATTCCTGTAAGATTAACTGTTGGTGAAATCATAAAACAAACTTCTTTCAACTATCGTGTTGACTCTAAGTTCCGTATTGCCGGTCTTGATGTTCTTGAAGATACGTCAGGTAGAATTTTAACTGGGCTTTAATAGCTCAGTTGACAAACAAGGAAAAACGTTATGAATAAAGAAGAATTAAAAGCTCTTTCAGTTAAAGAGTTAAAAGCAAAATGTAAAGATCTTGGCCTTACAGGTTATAGTCGTCTGAGTGAAGACGATCTTGTTCAACTTATATTAGATCAAACCCCAGTTGATGAAACAGATGAGCTTGATGAACTATTGGATGGACCTACTGAAGATCAAATTGATGAACAGCTTGAAGATCTAGATGGTGATGAAGATCAAACTGATACTCCAGAAGAATTAGGTCCTGAACAATCTGGCCCAGTAACTTTCAAAAAGAAGATCAAAGGTGCTTTCGGTTTTAATGGACAAACTTTCAAAGGTAGTACATTCGAATTGACTGGTGAAGAGGCTTCTCACGACAAAATAAAAAATGCTATTAAAAATGGCTTGATCGAAATCAAATAAGGTTATAAAAATGCTAATAGATGATTTGAAAGCAAAGTTTCCAAATATCGATCCAACAGTAATTGATACATATTTCCCATTATATGAAACAACTTACACTTGTTACTATGGTGCATTGTATGGAAACGATGTTTGTGATAATGAAATTATTCTTTATCTATTAGCTCACCTTATCACTATCGCCGAAGGATATTCTTCAGGTGATACAATTAAACAAGTTGGAAGTGAAAGTGTAGGTGGAGTATCTGTCTCGTATGTAGCTAACGCACTTGACAACAATGAAAAGTTTTTCACCTCAACTCTGTATGGTCAACAATACAAATTATTAACTTCTAAAAATATGGGTATGTATTTCGTATGAAGCCAAACGATACCACATTGCTTAAAAATATTACTAAGCAAATGGAAATTGCAAAGAAGACAGCGATCAAAGTTGGTCTAGCTTCTGATGTTGGTGCATACAATAATGGTACAAGTATTTTACAAGTAGGAACAGCTCATGAGTACGGCTTAGGAGTACCTAGAAGGAGTTTTATCCGTGTGCCAATGGATAAACAGAAGTCAATCATAAACAAAGCTTTAAAGAGTGGTTTTGAAAGTGTTTTAAAGGGTGGTGATACAATCCAAAATCTAAATAAGATTGGATTAGTCGCTCAGAACATTTCTAAGACTTCTTTTAAAAATCAAGGCTTCGGTACTTGGCAAGATATTACCGACGAAACAAAAGAGAAAAAAGGATCTTCAAAGATCTTATTCGATACAGGTCGACTTGTTCAATCTGTAACCTTCTGGGTTGTAAAGGCTTAATCATGTTACCAAATTTATTACAAACAGTGAAAAGATCTTCTATACCTACCCAACTGATTAAGGTATCAACAGCTATTGTAAACCATAAGCCTGTTGACACTGAAACACCTATCAATATAAGAGCTTCGATACAACCTGCTCAAAAAGATAAATTGAATAAAGATAAGATTGATTGGTCGTTGAAATATATTCAGGTTCATAGTTACGACCAAATGGTTTCTGGTACATTGGTATCTGGTGAAATATCTATTAATGATATAATAGTCCATCACGGAATAAGATACAAATCTTTTGAAGGTACAGATTATAATGATTTTGGATTTTATGAAACTGTGATGGAGGAACAAAAATGATATTAGATCAAATAGCTGATTACGTTACAGCTCTCATGTCTTTTGATGCCACAAAGGTTATCATTGGCCGTGAGAATGCGGTTAAAGAAAATTTCAGTCAGAACTATATTGTGATCGATACACTTGCTCCAGCAGCTAATCTTTCAAATG
>ERZ890604.525-NODE-525-length-13209-cov-6.207693_pt1 | contig 13209 bp, 12 predicted proteins | sample MGYA00521097_ERZ890604 | MGnify/ENA primary metagenome ERZ890604 (study PRJEB32303, sample SAMEA104408625) | aquatic metagenome | biome: Brackish water; feature: Chemocline; material: water | place: Baltic Sea | collected 2014-10-26T21:54:00 | depth 120 m ... | reverse complement strand
GAATATCTTTTCGACAACATTGGTCGTGAAGGGCATCTAAAGAAACATGGTCTTACTGTAGAAAACATCAAAGAACAATCTAAAAGATTATGATTATAACAAAGACACCGTACCGACTTTCATTATTTGGCGGCGGTACGGATTATCCAGCGTGGTTCAATAATAACTCAAGCATCTGTATATCAGCTGCAATGACAAACTACTGTTATCTGACAGTAAAAAAATTGCCGCCGTTTTTCGACTACAAATCTCGTATCATTTATTCACAAATAGAAAGTGTCCAATTAGTAGAAGAAATCAATCATCCATCAGCACGAGCGTGTTTACAATATCTTGATGTGAAAGATGTTTCAGTAACACATGATGGTGATTTACCTGCAAGGTCTGGTATTGGTTCGTCCTCTTCTTTTACCGTTGGTCTGTTACACGCACTTTATACAATGCGTGGCATTACAATAACAAAAGACGAATTAGCAAGGCAAGCAATTCATGTCGAACATGTTATCATTGGTGAAAGTGTTGGTATACAAGATCAGATTATGGCTGCTCATGGTGGTATACAAATCATTCACATGGGACCAGGCATCCAATGGCAAACAGAAAAAGTTTTATTATCTAATGACTACAAAAAAGAATTAGAGTCACACATCATGCTTGGTTTTTCTGGTATTAGTCGCATTGCAGAAGTACAGGCTAAAAAACAAGTTGAAAAAATCAAAGAAGGTTTGAATACGAACCTGTTATCTAAAATGTCAGAAATTGCCAATGATGCAATTGGTCTTATACAAAAAGAAGAAAGTATTGATCAGATTGGTAGACTTATGGATAAAAATTGGCGAGTAAAAAGAATTCTCGCTGAAGGTATAACTGATGAATTACTTGATGCAATTTATGTTCAGTCAATTGCAAATGGTTCACTTGGTACAAAACTAATGGGTGCTGGCGGTGGTGGGTTCTTTATGTTTCTCGTACCACCAGAAAAACAAAATGAATTCAAAGAGAGAATGACACAAATCAAAGTTTGGGTACCTTTTCAGTTTGATAATTATGGTAGTCAAATACTGTTGAAATGAGAATAAAATGAAATATCCTTTGATGCGAAATAACATTACCAGAGAAGACCTTGATGCAATGATTGAACATTTGCGTCAAGATGATCCAATTCTCACAAATGGTCCAATCTGTAAAAAGTTTGAACAATCATGGTCTGAGTGGCTTGGTGTCAAATACTCAGTATTTGTAAACTCAGGTGCATCGGCAAATCTATTGTCAATGACGGCACTCAAAATAAAATACCCACAAGGCGGTGAAGTTATCGTACCACCACTTACATGGATATCAGATGTATCGTCTGTCCTACAATGTGGGTTTACACCGGTCTTTGTTGATGTAGATATGGACACTCTTGGTATGACAACAGATGATATACTCAATGCCATTACCGATCAAACAAGAGCCGTGTTTCTTTCACACATACAAGGTTTTGATGCACTTACAAATGAATTGATTATAGAACTAAAAAAACGAAACATACTTTTGATTGAAGATGTTTGTGAATCACACGGTGCAACACACAAAGGTAAACTGTGTGGTACATTTGGTTGGATGTCAAACTTCTCATTCTACTATGCTCATCATATGACAACAATTGAAGGTGGTATGGTATGTACGGATGATGAAGAAACTTATCAGATACTTCGTATGTTGAGATCACATGGTATGGTTCGTGAAATGGCAAGTGACAAATTGAAACTGGCATATAAACTTGCAAACCCAGAACTAAACCCAGATTTTATTTTTGCATACCCAGCTTATAACATGAGAAACACCGAACTTGGTGCTATTCTTGGTATTCAACAGATTGGACGATTGAATGATAACATCGAGAAACGAAATCGAAATCACGAACTCTTTCTATCTAAATTAGACACGACTAAGTATTACAATGGTTTCAAGTTAGTTGGTGCAAGTAACTATGCTTTCAACTTGATTCTCAAAGAAAAGAATGATGAACTTGTAACACGATTGATGAATAAAATGAAGTCTGAAGGTGTAGAGTTTCGGCGTGGTAGTGCTGGTGGTGGAAATCAATTGAGACAACCTTATTTGAAAAATATTGTACCAAAAGATTATCATCTAAACTTTCCAATTACAGAACACATTCATTTTTATGGATTTTATATTGGCAACTTTCCTTCAATGACTGAAGAAGAAGTTTGTGAAATTGTAGACATTGTGAATAGGATATAATATGGCAAAAATTCTTGTAACTGGTGGTGCAGGTTATCTTGGTTCTATACTTGTACCTGAACTATTGAATGACGAACATGAGGTAACGGTAGTTGATAACTTCATGTACAAACAAACTTCATTGAATCATCTCTGTGCAAATCCAAAGTTTGACATAGTTCGTGGTGATGTGCGAGTAGAAACAACGATGTGGCCTTTACTCAAAAAGGCAGACATTATTATACCTTTGGCAGCTTATGTTGGTGCTCCACTTTGCACTCAAGATCCTATTGGTGCATCAACAACAAACAAAGATGCAATCTTTATGATGATCAAGCATCTGTCAAAGAATCAACTTGTGATCATGCCTACAACAAATAGTGCATATGGTACAGGCGACTATTGTACTGAAGAATCACCATTGAACCCTATTTCATTGTACGCTAAAGATAAAGTAGAAGTAGAAAAACAATTGATGAATCATGCAAACTCAATCAGTTATCGATTGGCTACTGTCTTTGGTATGTCACCAAGAATGAGATTAGATTTATTGGTGAATGATTTTACCTATCGTGCAGTCAATGATTCGGCACTTGTACTCTTTGAAAGTCACTTCAAACGAAACTATATTCATGTAAGAGACATTACATTGGCATTTCAACATGCAATCGCCAATCAGAAAACAATGTCAGGTGAAGTCTACAATGTAGGTCTTTCTGAAGCAAATGTTTCAAAATGGGAACTGTGTGAAATCATTCAGAAACAACTACCTAATTTTACTTTCATGCAGGCTGAAGTTGGTGTTGATCCTGATCAGAGAAATTACATTGTGTCGAATGAGAAGATTGAATCGACTGGGTTTCAGACCAAGTATTCTTTAGAGACCGGTATCAAAGAACTCATCAAAGGATACAGAATGATTCGTAATACTAGGTATGGTAATATCTAACTCTCAACCGGAACACCTCGACTGTACACCATGTCAAGCCCTTTGTCAACAACTTTTCTACATATTTACCTAAAATAATACTTGACATTTCTGTGTAAAGTGATAGAATATAGTTTTCTAAGGAAGTAAACTATGAGTAAAAGTAACCATTACATCAACAACGCAGATTTTTTGAAGGCTCTGATTGAGTACCAAGAGGCCTGTTCTCAAGCAAAAAAAAATGACGAAGAAGACCCGGCAATACCAAATTATGTGGGTGAATGTTTTCTCAAGATTGCTGAACATCTATCTCGTAAACCCAACTTCATATCGTATTCTTTCCGAGATGAAATGATTGCAGACGGCATAGAAAACTGTCTAATGTATTTTCGTAACTTTGATCCGGCAAAGAGTAGCAATCCATTTGCTTATTTCACGCAAATCATATACTATGCTTTTCTACGAAGAATTATGAAAGAGAAACGACAATTGTATGTGAAGTATAAGGCAACAGAACAGTTTGGTATTCTTGATGAGTTTGAAATGTTTGAAGATGCCGATGGTAATATGAGACAGTTTGAACTCTATGATAACATTTCTGAGTTTATTCACAACTTTGAAGAGAGTAAGAAAAAGAAAAAAGAAGGTAAAGTAAAAGGTCTTGAAAAGTTTATAGAAGGATGATTATGAATAAAACAAGTATTAAACATCACATCAAACACCTTGAAGAACAACATCGTGAACTTGATCAAAAAATCAAAATAGAGTATATCAAATATGGCAACGACTCTCTTGTAAATTCTATGAAAAAACAAAAGCTGCACCTGAAAGATGAAATTCAAAATTTCAGAAAACAATTAGAAACTATATGAAAATTTGTATACTTGGTGATACACACTTTGGTGCTCGAGGAGATTCGTTAGACTTTCATCGATACTTTGAAAAGTTTTATGATCATGTTTTGTTTCCTTATATCAAGGCAAATGACATTGAAGTAATCTTTCAAATGGGTGATTTATTTGATCGGCGAAAATACATCAACTTCAACTCACTACATCTCTGCCGACAATACTTTTTTGACCGATGCCAAATTCTCGGTGTCAAAGTTCACACACTTCTTGGTAACCATGATGTTGCCTTCAAGAATACCCTTGAAGTCAACTCAACAGGCCTTCTTTTGAATGAATATGAAAATGTTGAATACTACGATGACTTTCAAACGGTAGACTTTGATGGTGTTTCAATCGATGTTATGCCTTGGATTTGTGATGAGAATGAAAAAGAAATATTTGAAAGTATAAAAAAATCAAAGGCACAGATTTGTTTTGGTCACTTTGAGATTGCCGGTTTTGAAATGGATAAAGGTAATGTTTGTGACCATGGGCTTGACAAAAAGGCACTAAACAAGTATGATATAGTGTTGTCTGGTCACTTTCATCATAAGTCATCAGATGGCAATATTACATATGTTGGCACACCTTATGAAATGACTTGGTCAGACTACAATGATCCAAAAGGTTTTCACATCTTTGATACAGAAACAAGAGAACTAGAGTTTGTAAAGAACCCATATGCAATGTTCAATAAAGTAGTTTATGATGATGCAAACACAGATTTTGAATATTGGAATAACTATGACTTTTCATCACTAAAAGATACCTATGTCAAAGTCGTAGTTCTCAATAAACAAAACCCATTCTTGTTTGACCATGTGATAGATAAAATTTATAAAATGAGTGTGTCTGATTTGTCTATTGTAGAAGACTTTTCAGATACGATTATTCTTGATGATGATATTATAGATCAAGCTGAAGACACGATCACAATTTTGAATAAGTATATTGATAATCTTGAACTTGATGTTTCATCTGATAAACTCAAAACAATTATGCGTGAACTCTACATTGAAGCGCTGAATACTGAGGTGGCTGATTGATTCTTTTTCGTAATGTGAAGTGGAAAAATTTACTAAGCACAGGCAATAACTTTACAGAAATCAAACTCGACAACCGTGATAATACTTTGGTTGTCGGTGAGAATGGCTCTGGTAAATCAACATTGCTTGATGCTCTGTGCTTTGGCCTTTTTGGTAAGGCTTTTCGCAGCATCAATAAACCAAACCTTGTCAATTCAATCAATCAAAAAGACTGTATTGTTGAGGTAGAATTTGATACGAATAACAAATCATATAAGATAATTCGTGGTATCAAACCTAACAAGTTTGAGATTTATTGCAATGGTGATATGATCAATCAAGAAGCTGCATCAAGAGATTATCAAGACTTTCTAGAGAGATTTGTTTTGAAGATGAACTACAAATCTTTTACACAGATTGTGATTCTTGGTTCGGCATCATTCACACCATTCATGCAATTGTCTGCATCAGATCGGCGAACAATCATTGAAGATTTGTTGGACATTCAAATCTTTTCTACAATGAATGGTTTAGTCAAAGACCGGTTATCAAACAATAAAGATTTGATTGCTAATCAAAAACATGAAATTGATTTGACACAACAAAAATATGATCTGAAGAAGAAACACATTGATGAACTCAAACAAACCAATGAAGACAAGGTAAAAGAATATGATACAGAGATTCAATGTCATAGTGATACCATATCCTCCTTACTCAGCAATGTTGCGACCCTTACCTCCGAGACGGAAGAACTCCAACTGGTTGTTGCGAGTAAGATTGATACAGAGACTAAGGTCAAGAAGATTACAAAACTTGAATCGCAAATTGAAACAAACTTATCCAAATTTCAAAAAGATATCAGTTTCTTTCAAACACATAACGATTGTCCAACATGTAGGCAAACCATTGCCGATTCTTTCAAACAGGAAGAGCTTGAAGCCCTCAATATCAAAGTTTCTGAATGTGAACACGGACTCTCAGAGTTAGAAAAGAAACTTCTTGAAGAACAGAATAAACTGAATTCAATCAATGAAACACAAAAACGAATCAATCAAAAACAGGTTGAAATTGCTACGGCAAATACAGCAATCACCGAAACAAACAAAATGATTGCTCGATTGCAGAAATTGGTTGATGAGCTCAAAAACTCAAAGGTAGGTTCAGAGACAGAAGAACAACAATTGAAAGTACTAAAGGATTCTTTGAGTACATTGCAATCAAACCTAAAAGACCTAATTGAAGAAAAAACATATTATGAAACTGCCTCTAATTTGTTGAGAGATTCTGGCATCAAAACAAAGATTGTTCGCCAGTATTTACCAATTATCAATAAGCTGGTCAACAAATATTTAGCGTCACTTGATTTCTTTGTGAACTTCAACCTTGACGAATCATTCAAAGAAACAATCAAGTCGAGGCACCGTGATGACTTTTCTTACCATAATTTTTCAGAGGGTGAGAAACAACGAATTGATATGGCATTGATGTTGACTTGGCGAGCCATTGCTAAATTGAAAAACTCATCAAACACCAATTTATTGATACTTGATGAGACATTTGATTCTTCACTTGATACGAATGGCACAGAAGAGTTGATGAAGTTATTGCATATGTTAGAAGATGTAAATTTATTTGTCATATCTCACAAAGGAGATATACTGCAAGATAAGTTTATGAATGTGATTCGTTTTGAAAAAATCAAAAGTTTTTCTAGGATGGTAAAATGAGTGATACATTAGTTATTGACACCTCTGCTGGTTTAGTCACAGAGAACAGAATTGATCCTTTACCACTTTATGGTGAAGAACATCCAATGTTGAAACAAAAGATACCAGAGTTTACAGGTAAACTTCCATTCAATACAATGACAACATTGGTCAAACGATTGAAGATGACGATGAAACTTTATGGTGGTGTCGGTCTGTCTGCAAATCAATGTGGTGTGTTTGAAAGAGTTTTTGTGATTGGTACTGACGACTTTCAAATTGCCTGTATAAATCCAAAGATTGTTGAGGTTGAAAGTGGACCTGAAAAGACTAAAGAAGGTTGTTTATCTTTTCCTGGTTTATTCTTGACAATTGCAAGGCCTTCTGTTATTGTTGCAGAGTGGTTAGAAGAAACAGGTGAACTCAAGCGAGCAAGACTGTCTGGTGTTACCGCACAATGTTTTCAACATGAACTTGATCACATGAACGGTATTCAATTCACAAGTCATGTCAAACCTGTTGCACTACAAATGGCCAGAAAAAAACAAGAAAAAATTATCAAAAAAATTATAAGGAACAAAAAATGAAACCTTGGCAACATGGATATGAACTTGACTATCTCAAAGATTTAGAGAAAAGATTTTTAGATTACAATTCGTACACCTTGTCACCGTTCGCACAATTCAAAAAAAACAACATCTCTGAATCCTTACACAAAGGTACATTGCTTTTATTAGAAGATGCAGCAATGGAAGTTGTTGAATCTAAATCAGCATCTAATATTACAATGCATGGAAATACGGTCATCGCAAAAAAACAAAAGGGTGATATAACTATTAGTAAGCTATCTGGTAATTTAGAATCTCTTCGTAAAGAGTTTGAATCGCCTAGAGACACTTGGTTATTTGTTTGGGCAGAGAATGTTCAACATTGCCAATTTGCTGAAGACTTAGGCTTCTGCTATGTGGGTCCAAAGATTACCACATATGGTGAAATTTATGCGATATACTATAGAGGTAAAACCCGAGATTTTTCAAAAATTGACCCGGCAGAATTCTTATCAATCAAAAAGGTCAATGATGTTGATGTTGAATTGATTGATAGAATTGCTCAAAAATTGAAGGACCTTCCTACTTTCACAAATCATTACAGTAACTACAACAAAGATAAATCTTGGGCTGCTTTATCTTTACGAGGATATACTTCTGATCCATCGTTCATCACAAAACCTATTGAAATGAATGACAAATGGAAAGAAGAAAACAAAGATGTACAGTTTGAGATGCAAGACACTTCTCTATATGAAAACTTTCCTGAGGTGCGTGAGTTGTTGAAAGACTATGGTGATAAAATTCATCGTATAAGATTTATGAGTTTGAAGCCTGGGGGTGGTGAACTTGAAAGACACACAGATCAAGTTGATCCAGATTCTGGTGGTTCAAAAAATAAGATAGCGAGAATTCATTTTCCAATCGTGACAAATGAAAAAGTTATTTTTACTGTTTGGGATGGCAAAGGAACAGAACAAAAAGTGCATATGAAAAGAGGTGAATGTTGGTTTCTAGACACCCGTAAAGCACATAGAGCAATTAATGGTGGTGATAAAGAAAGAATTCATCTTGTTGTGGATATAGAGACAGAAGATAAACTATATGATAAACTTATCGGATAAAGAATTGCTTGACATGATTGGTGATTGGCAAGATCCAAATCCAGCACCAGTCATCGAATTGCACAATGGTATTCATGTTGTTCGTGATGACTTATTGAACTATGGTAGTAAGATTAGATTTGTTGATTATTTCATTGGCCATGCACCAGAAAATAAAAAAGTAACTGAATGGGTTTTTGGTTCATGTCCTGCAACAGGATACGCACAAATTAGTCTACCTGTTGTGTGTAAGAGATATGAAAAGAAAGCTGTTTTATTCATGGCAGAAAGAAGCATGGACAAGTTACACGACTATCAAAAAAGAGGTATCGAATTGGGTACAATATATCATTGGGTCAAAATGGGTATGTTGAATGTCACTCAGTCTCATGCAAAAAAATATACTGCTGAAGATCCTGTTCATCGCAGAGTTTTACCGTTAGGACTTGAACATGAAACTGTTTTGTCATCCATCATCAAAGTGGCCAGAAGTCTACCGATCAAACCAAAAGAAGTTTGGTCTGTTGGATCGTCTGGTACAATAAGTCGTGGTTTGCAATTGGCGTTTCCAGATGCTGATATTCATGTTGTTCAAGTAGGACACACTATGAAACCAAGAGAGATTGGCCGGGCAATCCATCACATATCGCCATATAAGTTTGATAAACCTGTTAGAATAAATGAGATGCCTCCATTTCCATCCGCACCTACATATGATGCAAAAGGATGGAAACCTATGATTGATTGGTATAAAACAAATGATAAAAAAGGTGATGTATTATTTTGGAATGTCGGCGCATGAAATATTTTTATGAAAAGAATACGGAGTTTCTTCAATCACCGGTAAACAAAAAGTTTGAAGAAGTTCTTTGTATGACACAGGATGATTTTCGGCAATGGATAACAGACTTACGAAAAGAGGTTGTTCGCCTATGGGATGAAAAAGGTCAACCGCCAAGAGTTGGATACAATGAACAAGAGATTATTGATCAATTCAATAACATGAGTTCTTTTCCAGTTCATGAATTTTTGAATACAGATGAATTGACTGGCGAGAAAGATGTGATTCGTAACACAAGTATCATTGGTAATGCAGTCAATCAATGGTTTCCTACCATGATGAAAACACGAATCAACTATACAAAAGATGTTTCAAAAGGCAAATCAATTTATGACTATTTTATTCGTGATGATTTGTATGAAACATTTGTCACTTATGCATCACGCCATTTCAAAAGAGATTCATTCTATCACCACTCTTTACCAATCAAAGTCGATCAAAAAATTGATGAGATTGGTAGTTTACAATTTCAACCAAAGACTGCAAAAGAATTTATTGAATGGTTTGAAGATAAGGCTCGTTTCTATAATACGCACGACTATTGGTTAGAATCTACATCAGATGATACTGAGTACACAGGTTACAATGAAGACTTGAAAAATCAAAAGTATTTGATGATTTCAAAAGATGAACTTCTTTCTTTGAATGTACCAAGTCAATGTATCACAAATATCGAACATAAAAATTCTGAAGTGTTTCGTATTCGTTTGTTTAAAAAGAATCAGAAGTTATTTCCTGTAGGTCTCAAAGCCTTTCGTGTTTCTTTCTGTCAGTATGCTGTAAATTTTCCACCGTTGACTGCCAAATATCTGTATGAGAAATTTACTGATCACATCAAAGACAAAGAACAGATCAACATATGGGATCCATCTTCTGGTTGGGCAGGTCGTATTCTTGGTGCAATGTCTGTTCGTGATGATCGAAACATTCACTACATTGGTTGTGATCCAAACACAGATCATTTGATTGGAAATGATAAAACAAAATATGAGAATGTTGCTGAGTTTTTCAACACAAAGACATATCGTGCAACTGGTTTGTTTCCACACATCAATACTTTTGAAATGTATGTTTGTGGTTCTGAAGAAATGCGTAATCAAGAAAAATTTCAGAAATACAAAGGTACTCTTGATTTAGTTTTCACTTCACCACCATACTTTGCAAAAGAAGCTTACTCAGAAGATGACACACAATCATATAAAAAGTTTGATCAATACGAAGCATGGCGTGAAGGTTTTCTGAGACCTACACTTGAAACTGCATATGAGTGGTTAGCATCTGATCGGTATCTATTGTGGAACATTGCCGATGCAATGTTTGCCGGTGAAATGTTGCCCCTTGAAAAAGATTCTTGTGATATACTATTGAATCTTGGTATGGAGTATAAAGGCAAACTCAAAATGGCATTGGCACAAATGCCTGGCGGTAATCGTATTGATGCCGAAACAGGTCTACCCAAAGCGAAGAATTTTTGTAAGGTCAACAATTTGTGGCTGAAGTATGAGCCTATCTTCATATTCTACAAGAAGTGAGTATTTACTAACTTATGTTGTGAAAAAACAACAAAATGCTTGACTTGTTGTTGTGGTAGTGATATAATTGTATTATATTGTGATAGATAGGTATATTATGACTGCATTTACTCAAGAAACAAAATCTCAATTGGCGAAATTACTCGCCACCGAAAACATTCGCATCGAGCATAAGAAAATGTCGACCGCTGCGTTTGATCCTAAAAATCGTGTTCTCTATTGTCCCATTTGGAAAGATATGTCTGGCGACTTGTATGACCTTTTGATGGGTCACGAAGTTGGCCATGCTCAATATACTCCTCCTGACGGTTGGCACGATGCTGCTTGTGCAAACGGCAAAAACTTCAAGTCATTTTTGAATGTGATTGAAGATGCCCGTATCGAAAAGAAAATCAAACGAAAGTACCCTGGTCTCCGAACTTCTTTTGTTCGTGGTTATAAAGAACTCATGGATCGTGACTTCTTTGGCATTGGTCGCCGTGATGTAAACAAAATGTCATTCATCAATCGTTTGAATCTCTACACCAAATCTGATTACACTATGTCCATTCAATTTGGTGCAAAAGAAAAAGAATTAGTTGACCGTGTTCGTGCTGTAGAATCTTGGGACGATGTTCTCAAAATTACTGGCGAAGTTTATGCCTATGCAAAAGAAGAACAAGAAGAAAACGAAGAGCTTCAATTTCAATTTCCACAAAGCGGTTACGGCGATGATGATGAAAATGATTCTGATGACTTCAGCGATTCTGGTGATACTGGTGAAGAATCTGAAGGTCAAGACAGTACCAATTCAAATGGTACCAAAGAATCAGGTGAAGAAGGTGAACAAGAAGGCCAGATGAAATCTGAATCGAATGAAAATGGTGAAGACAATGAATCTGAAGACGGTAATGAAATAAATCGTCACAAGTTTTCTCAAGAATGGGAAGGCGGCGATATGCCTGAACCTACTTGTGAGACAGATAATAATTTCCGTCAGCGTGAAGTAGAATTGCTTGATGACAAATCAAAAGATTATGTCTATGTTTCTTTTCCGAAACCTAACCTTAGTCGTATCGTGACACCTGCAAAACGGGTACATGAGTTGATTACGAAACACTACAATGAATACTATAGTAACGGTGATTACTTTGAATCCAATGTGACCCGATTGGTCAATGAATTCAAAAAGAAGAATGAGAAATACATTGCTTTACTTGCTAAAGAATTTGAAATGCGTAAAGCTGCCGCTAAGTTTGCAAAAGCGAAAGTTGCAAACACCGGCGACATTGACATTTCTCGCCTTTACAAGTATCAGGTTGATGATAATATCTTTCGTAAGACAATGAAAGTTCCTAACGGCAAGTCACATGGTCTTGTAATGGTGTTTGACCGTTCTGGTTCTATGAATGACAATCTAAAAGGTTCAATTGAGCAGATGCTTGTGCTTACAATGTTCTGCCGCAAAGTGAACATTCCTTTTGTTGTTTATGGTTTTGGTAATGCAATTTCTTCCCGTGCTGTTGATTATCCTGAAGAAGAATACAGCGGTCGTGAAGTGTTCTCAAGTGGCCAAAACGAACTTGCCATTGGTGGTGTCTTCTTGCGTGAGTATATCAATTCAAAAATGAGCAATGCTGAGTTTACAAAAGTATTACGCAACATGGTTGCTCTGATGAATTCGTATGGTAGTAGAAATGGTCCTGGCCGTATGTTTCGTCCACCAGAATCCGAAGAATTGAGTAACACACCAATGAATGAAGCATTTATTGCTCTTGAACCAATTACAGATCAGTTTCGCAAAGTGAATAATCTTGACATTGTGAATACGGTTCTTATTCATGACGGTGATTCTGACTGGTTTAATGGACAGTTTCATACACCAAATGCCGATTTTAGATGGAGTGCTTATTATCCCAGCCGTGAGAATGTCTTTATTGTTGACAAAAAACTCAAAAAAGAGTTTCGTTTGAACGATAATGATGACATGCAGAAGATTGTGATGGAGTGGTATCAAGCTCGAACTGGTTCTAAGATTTTTGGTTTCTATCTTGGTGATCGTGTGAAAGAAATGATTCGTAGTCACTATGTTGATGAACAAGGTAAAAACTTTTTTCAAATTTCTTCTTACGAAGAAAAAAATGCTTTAGATGAAAAAATCAAGTTACTGGCCAAAGAAATGAGAAAGGCTAAGTTTCTTACCTCATACAAAAGAGGTTATAGTAAATTCTTTTTGATTTCTGGCGGCAAAGAACTTGAGATCGATGACGGTGAATTTCAGTTTGAATCTGAAAGTGACAAAGTGAGTGCAAAGAAACTTGCCAGCGCATTTATGAAATTCAACGAAAAACGGCAAGTAAATCGTATCCTAGTTCAGAAATTCATTGAAGGCATTGCAGTTTAGAGTGTTGTTTTTGTGCAACAG
>ERZ890604.524-NODE-524-length-13210-cov-5.584873_pt1 | contig 13210 bp, 27 predicted proteins | sample MGYA00521097_ERZ890604 | MGnify/ENA primary metagenome ERZ890604 (study PRJEB32303, sample SAMEA104408625) | aquatic metagenome | biome: Brackish water; feature: Chemocline; material: water | place: Baltic Sea | collected 2014-10-26T21:54:00 | depth 120 m ... | reverse complement strand
TTCTACCATATCAGGAGATAGATAGGTTCCGAATTGACCTTTAATCATTTCTTTTAACTTATATGTAATATAGAACTTATTAAATGATGCGTGAGCAAAGACTATAAATGCTGCAACTGTAGGGTATAACACATCAAGTAGCAAAAGATCAGTCATCCAAAAATGATAACCTGTATACATTGTTCCACCCATTAACATAAGTGAAGCAAAACCACTCATCAAAACTGGGGTTTGATATACAATAAGTAATATCATTATGATAGCCCAATAATTAGTAGAAGTTCAAGCTGATAGGCATACCACGGCCTTTGAATTTGAATTCCGTTTATTACTGTAGATATTAGATGTGCTTGAATGTCATGTGGTAACATAGCACCAGCCGGAGTTGCTACTGGGTTGACTAATCCACCTGCACTCAATCCTAGTATGATTATCTTTTCATCGGGTAGTGGGTCTCCAAATGATATACGCTCGTATTCGTTCCAGTATGCTATTTGAACATTAGAATTTGGAGTGGTATACATTGGTGCTAGTGTTCCCATTCTTACCCACTCTACTCCAGCTTCTTTAATCTTGATTGCTAGGTTAGGTTGGAATTCCCATACTCTTAATATTTCTAATGCAACTGACGGCCATAGATGCTGATTTGCTAGGATAGCTAAGGGTGCTTCTCTTACTATTCCATCTACTGATGGTGCAACAGTTACTGCTCCAACACCATCCGCATATTGAGCCAAGACCGAAGTACGCATACCCTTATATGAATACAACCAATCTGACGGATCACCTTTCCCAAGTTTACCGAAACCCCTAGGCGGCTTATCACCCTGGGATTTATTACTCACAAATGATGATAGTATTACATCTCTAGTTCCCATGGCCTCTGCAAGATCAGAGTCTTTACCGAACCTGTCTTTCTCAGTAAATCCCATATTGAACACATATGCATTATTTTCTGGGCTTGAATTCAACCAGTCAGCGTATATATCTCTACTGAATGGAAATTGTCCATAGGTGTCTAAGGCCTTTACGTCAATATCTACTATGACTATATTATCGGCCTTGATCAGTTCTTGATACGACTGTAACGAATCAAAATAGTTTAGTCTAAACTGTTCTACTAATTTGGGGTCTTGCACTCTTACCGTAACAAGTAAGATAATGGTCAGTAATACTACTTTCCAGTTATACATTACTGTTGTGTAACTGACACAGAGCAACCGCCTATGGTTAGACAGTTCTGCATTAAGTTATATGTCTGTGCGGGCCCGCCAGTTTGAATTAAGTTTAAGTTTGTTGGAGAAGTGCCATCTAGTGTAACTGTCGCAGTATGCGCGCCATAGTGTTGATGTATACTTACCGAATTGCCATCGTTGTTAATAGTTAAATCTAAATTTTTATCACCAGAACCTGCTTGTGTAAACCATACACTATTATTATCACTATTAATATCCATGACTAAAGTGTGATTTGGGTTAGCACTTCCTGATTTCTGTCCGCCACGTACCCAATTATAATCTCCAGTAATATTGATTTCCATTTCATGGCCGGCATCTTCATGAGTATCTCTATCACATGATGTACTATTAGAATATACGAATTTACATCCTTGACCAACATCTACCGCATTACTATCACCGTCAATATCAATCCATATTTTATTGATGTCAGTACTATTCGTATTGTTCCATTGTTCTACAACAACTTGGTTGTAGTCTCCATTGATCCCTTGTGATTTCTTTAATACCTGATTTCTTTTTCCTTCCTGCTGTATCGCGGTATCCAATTGATAACCAGATAATACCGTGTTGATTAAATTATTATCTCCTTGTTGTACCCATTCAAGTCTTAGGTTATCCCCTGTTTGTGTAACATATATTTCGTTATCAGCATTAGCTAGTTGGCATGCGACTACCAGGTTCAGTACTAATATTTGTAATAATGGTTTCATAATATACTCCATTTAAAACACTTTTGTGCTGAGTGGTTGGCAAAGTTCTTAGTTGCTTCTATTCTTAGACGAATAGTTTTTTGTTGGGGGTGAGAATATGCAGACATAACGAGTTTCTTGTCGGTAAATAACTGCATGGCTTCTATAAGGTTGTTATCTTTTTGTCGTTGTTGCATAACAGAAAGTGCTAAATCATAATCCTTTTGACATTCATGTACGTCGGCAGCATTAGCAACTAACGGGCCAAACACTGCTATAAGTATTATTGCAGGCCACATTAATAACCCAAACCATATTAATAGTTTAATCGAAATTTCTTGTAGTTTATCCATCATATTATTGTACCTGTGTGATATTAAGTATAATACCCTGTCCATCTCCTAATATTATTTCAGATTCTTTTTGATCTGATATTGTTCGTATTGTTGCTGTTTGAGATAGTAACATAGTTATACTTATAATACCATTAACCTCTCTGAAGAACTTAATAGTGTCAGCGCCTTTATCGATTATACTATTGTATTGTGTGTCTGAATCAAATCCTTGTATGGTTCCTTGAAGGTTAATACCAGAACTTAAAGCACTCCTATCTAGTGAACTACCTTTATCTAATGCTTGCAGAACATCTAATACATCTTGTAGGAAATCCACAGCCAAGTAATCAATATCCAGTTCACTAAACTCTAATTCATCCGTTTCGAGATAATCGGTTTCGAGCTCACTAAACGCAAGAAAATCAACGTCCAATATATTGTCTGCAAGAATTCCCTCTTGTTGTTTAGCTTCTTTAATTTCCCTAGGTTCAGTAATAATAAAAATATTACTAATCATACTTGGATCAATTCCCGATAGTTTTACTGGGTCGCTTGGGCTCTTGTCATAAGATGATATAGTGGATGCTTGATATGCTTCTTCTAGAGTGACAGTACCCCCAGCATTACTAATAATTATCTTTCCTGAGGTTAGTCCAGTCTTTTCATCTGGCAATAGTATTATAAGCGATTGACCAATTTCATCAATAGTTGTAGTGAAGTCAGTACCAAGTATTGCTATTTCAGCAGTCGGAGTAGATAGGTTAATATTAGCTTTGTTAATTTTTTTCCCACGGCCTGAAGTAAACCTGGCAGTTCCCTGTACCATACGAATCGCCATCTTAGATTTAGATGGATCTGGATCATAATATGCTTCGTCTATATAGATCCGAGTGTGTTCTATAATAGATAGTTGTTCTTCATCTAAGAATTCAATAATCATTCTGCCATTACCAGTGACAGCAGTATCATTTAATTCTATTCCCGGCACAAATTCGCCGGTAACATTGATCTCTTCACCCCCACTTCTAACAAGTGAAGCAACACCTTTCTGTTCAGTAATACCTCCTATAGATTCGGCCGAGACCAAACCTATAAGAAATAAACTAGTTAGCGTCAGACTGTATAATATTAATATCCGAATGTGTCGTAGAAAACGTTGCATCAAGTATGGCATTGTTAGTAACTCCAACAGTAGAGCCGGTGTCTTGGCCTACAAAGATAAAATTATAATCACCTGTTACATCAACGGTTTGACTATTATCTGATCCGTCTTCCATAGTAGTTTGTAACCAGTTATCTGAACCAGTTATGTCCCAATTAAAAGTAGCATTAGATGAATTCACAAAGATGTTAGATACGTTATCACTACCAGTTATATCCAAGTCCATATCTAAACTATCAGCGACCCCAGCAGTAGGATTCCAAGCTTGAGTAAAATATGCATCGCCTGTCACTACTCTCGTCCATACAGAATTAACTAGTTTCCAGTTATATTCAGCAGTGGTCTGCGTCCATAATGGAGTTCCTAAGTTATATGTATCATCATCATTGCCTGCTCTAAATACAATTGAGTTAGTATTACCAGTTATAGCAGAATCGATTGTGATAGTGTCAGCTGTATTAGCAACACCAATCTTTTGGTTCCACGTATTATAATTACCAGTAATAAAGTTGTTAATTGTTGAACCAGTAGTCGCTAATGTACCAAACATTTTATTATAATCACCATCTAATAACAAATCAAAATAAGAATCTGATACAGTCATAGTCATATCTATAGATGTGCCAGAAAAATCATCGCCGCCATACTTATTACCAGCTCCTATTTGCTGAATGGTAAGTTCAATATTATCGCCTGTTTGCGCAATAAATATTTCATTATCATTTGCGTCGCCTGCCATGGCATTCGACATTGATATAAGTCCAAACATCACAAACATGAATTTTTTATTCGTGTTCATTATCCTCTCCTTTTATAGAATGTCTTTCGTTTGTCCCATCGTGTTGATGAGGGTGACGATGTCCATTCTCTATTACCCAGAATCCCCTATCATGACCTTGGTATATTAGTTCTAGTACTGCTTCTTCAATCGCTGCTCGTGTAGCATAAGTTACACTCTCAGTAAAAGCACTACCATCTTCTATCTCAACAAGTTTAGTGTCCATATCGACGAACTTAAACACATCATAACCACCACCTACAGACAGGATAGATTTTTTCGTCTGTACGTTTAATAAAACCTCACCCGTGAGTGTTGAGGTTGCTCTCAAACTCACGATTATCGAATCTCTTTTGTATTGGACTGATGAGCCAATACCTAAGTATCTCGCTCCTCGTCCGCCACTTTCAATGTTGGAATCATATCCTATAATACCACCATCAATAATAATACCTGCGAAGAGTAATGGTTGTAACTTCTTATCCTCTTCTTTCTTCTCAAACTCTTCTCTTGCTGATCTAATTATTTGTCTTTCTTTAATTAAATTTTCTAAGCCCTTACGTTCTACTACTCTAAACCATGTGCCTTTTCCTGCAGTTTTTAAAGCATCAATAACAAATGCATCTGCTCCTTGAGTTACTGCTGTAGAGAAGTCTGCAAGGTTATCTCTACTCTTTCGTTGTCCTGTTAAGTCTTCAAATTTATATACTGCAACAATAGGTCTCTCTGCTGCTGGTGGCAAATTAGCCAACCTTTTCGAGGCTGGTAAGGTAACCACTACAGCTTCTTCTATACATTCACCGTATGCTTTCATAAAATCGGTAGTGCAGCTATCCTCAATAGAAGGTATGCCAGCGCAACCCGTTAATAATAACAGAAGCACTCCGTATCCATAAAAGAGTCTCATTAAAAACCACCTGCACCTATAGGGACATCAAGTGTTGTAGTAGTTCCATCATCACTAATAACTGTTATTCGTATGATATCCATCCCGTCAGGACCACCACCAATAATTGTTTCGTAACTAATTGAATTCCCGTCTATCTCAAAGAAGCCTGAGGTAGAATTTTCTATGTTACCAAACATATTATCAACTAGCTGTTTTGCAATCTGCGCATATATCCTACTCTCTAAGTTCCTTAAAAACTTAGCTTGTGTAGTATTATTAGCATCCCTCTCTGCTTTCTCTATAGCAGCTTCTACGTCTTCTTGTATCTTTTCTTTCCTAGACTTCTCTTGGTTCTCAATAGTTAAATAGTGAGCAGAAGTTCCCTGTCCACTAAATGATGGACTCTTAAATTTAAATGTAATACCATCAGCTGTAACAACTTGAGATGTAAATACTACTACTAATAAGAAAGCTAATACACTAATCGCTTTCAGTAAATTTTTTCTTTCGTTCATTTTCTTTGTACTCCAATACTACATTCACCTTTGTTTGTAATCTAATCATATCTTGATCTAACATTCGAGTCTTATCAATTACTTTTATTAACGCAATATGCATATCTTTTAATGCTGGGTCAATATGTTCATTGATAAAATTCCATATAAAATATATGAAGTAGCCCATTCCACATGAAGCTACAACAGGAAATCCAAAGTCAGAAATAAGTTGGGCAATATCCATTAATCTCTCCTGACATCGACTTTACCTTCTTCGATAAAGTTATTGGCTCTGGAAATTCTTTCTATATCGGGTCTTAATTCAAGCGCACTTGAGACTAGCAGATCAATTTTGATCATCTCGTTGCACATAGTTGTTGCCCGGTTCTCTAGACTCTGACAAAACATTGTTAAGGTTTTAACTTGGTCAATTATTCCTTCTAGTATTTGTTTCAGTACTAGAAAAATAAAAAAGCCCATGACCATAGAGCCTGCGATTGGCGCGCCAACATCAGCAATTAACTTAAAGATATCGTCCATGCTATTATTTATAACTATGGGTATTTTAGATGGGTATTATATATCAATAAAAAAAGGAGCCACGAAAGGACTCCTTGAAGGTTATAACAGGATTCTTATTATTATAGATTTTCTATACGAGACATGAGCCTTTCTGCTCGAGCTCCTACTTGTTTATGCCATCTGCTATCTCGTCCTTCAACAGCAGCCTTCGACCAATTGCCTTCATCCAACGCAACTCTAAAGTTCTTGAATCCGCCAAGTCTACCCCGGCCCATATTGAACATCATGTTCACCAAGACTTCCTGGACTGTATCTGGGTAGTCTGCAAATGTCCCTTCTCCGTATAGAGCGTTACACTCTGAGATCGCCGTGTTGAGGTCTGATTCGAAGCATGCTCTAACTCTTTCTTCTGAGACGGGAGTTCCGAGCGAACTTCCGTGCTCCGGGTCACTTTCCTTAACCAAATGCCCGACACCAAATGTCGCATATCCGAGATGATCGTTATATAGTTCATATACTACACCTTCATCTATTTTTAATTGTTCGTATACTGATTCTCTATTCATTTTTTTCTCACTCAAATGTATGTAAACGTTATTGTGGAAATTCCATCTGCTTGTGTTTCACTTACAGTGTACTCGCGTTCATTATCTCGTGCAAGAAAATACGTATGCATAGGAGAGTCAATAACAACATGGATCGTATGACCAGTGACGCCAAAGTCTGAGGTAAGTTGGTCACGCGTTTGTCTCAATACCGCAGCATCGTATAACCAAGCTCTTGAGCCCAGTGCGTCTGGTCCATATAAGGTATAACGACATACTGCAACACCTTCGGCGTCTTTATTAGCGCTGAATAGTCGTATAGGAGTCCCGTCTTTGCGACACAAGTATAATTTGTTATCATCGCCTGGCGCCTCAAGTTGGTTCTCGAATTCCAGATGGAGTATTTCTTTTTTCTCCTCTTCGGTTAGTGTATGGCCATAGTTGACTTCATATTTTGCCCACGGCATTGTACCACCAGATTCAATTCTAGCAAATGATGCATCCCAAAGTGTATCAAAGATGGCATCATCTATTGACGTTAAATCTTCAATTGTATAACTCATGTCTTGCGACCTCCATAAAATTGATTCATACTAATTGTACCACTAGGTGGTATGTTAGCATTCACTGTCTCATTCGTCGCTGTGGTTCTTCTACGAATATAATATACCTTTGTCGTGAAGGGATCATTTTTAGTTCCTCCACTAGTGGAATACAGAGTACCCCTTGAATAATCATAGCCAGAAACGCCATCAAACTGAGTAAGGTTGCTGTCGGTTGTACTGCTGTATACAGTTGTTCCATTCCATTTTAACTGTGTTGAAAGCAGGATTGTTCCGGCCCAGAGCACTTGCCATCTGTAGGTCGTAGTGGGAGTTACATAACTCCCCCATGAACCGGCGGCCCCACCCACACTGCTAGGCACATATGTACCATTTTTATAGTATTCATTCATACCAATAGGGTTTGCGCCAGTGAACTCAGTTTGTATATCACTAAGACTTATTGCGCCTGAACTTTGTAGTGCCATATATTATTCTGCCTTACTTATGAGTATGTGCATATTAAACTCATTTATAGTTCTACTAATTCTGTATATTTAGCTTGATACTCTGCCATTTCTTTTATACCAGCCCACCAACCACTATATAAAGCTTGATAAGCAAGTTCGTTTTCATGATTATGAGGTTCGAACCCGACCAACAAAGCAGTTTGAACATCTTCTGGAATAGTATAAACACAAGATCTTGTAGCAACAAGAGTATCATCTGGATTATACCCTTCATAGATTGAATATTGTTCAACACCATTTTGATCAGTAAATGTATGTGGTGGATTGGTATGTAATTTTATTGTAACATTAATAGTCTTTGTAACATTATTACTATCACGAACCACTTCTGTTTTTATATCTAAGTATTTCATTTTATATTTAGTCGTCCTTTAATTACATGCCGTTGCTGTTGCATAGGAGGATAGATAAAAATCGTGTGATACGACTAACGTATCATTATATCCAGGACCTCTTAGATAAAGTCTTGCAGTGCCGTCAGCGCTTCTTGTTGTAGTGTTGTAACACCCCGCGCTTGTTCCAATCTCTATACTAGTGTTAACACTGCCACCACTTGCTATTGCTGTCCAGGTATTGTCATTTACAATTGTAGTCGACCCGGCGCCGCTGGCCGTGATATTATAAACTAAAGCTATTTTAGCATGTGTGACATGTGCAGTATTCACAGTGCTAGTAGATGAAGCTAAAATGTCAGTTGTTGATAATGTTGTTTGAACGTTTGCCGGAGTATAATAATATGATGTTGCACCAAGGAAAGTTTCTTTAACATAGAAAAATATACCGGCCGCTGTTGCATATACTCTAAAGTTAAGTCCAGTCTTATTACCGGCCGCTATCACCATCGGCGCGGTCTGGTTTTTGGATCCAGTTAACGAATAACCGGCCGCGGATTCCAATTCTACATTGTTGGCTACGAATGCTGGATAATCTATAGCATGATTATATCCAATCCACTCTTGCATACCATAAGGCGCTGTATTATTAATACTGTTTCCTGTAGTAATAGCATTTTGGGATTGCGCGGTCAGCGATATATCAGTGGTAGTAGCATATCCCGTTTCTGCCTGTATGGCAGCTAAGCTTATATTAGTACTAGGTATAGTAGCCATTACTTTATAATTCCTCTAATCAAATCTTCGAACTGTTCTATCTTCTCAGTTCGGTTAGGCCAGAGGATATACTCTTTCTCTGGATTCTTTTTAAGGTTACTAAGAAGAGGTTGTATAGCATTGTATAGCTTATTCAATTTGTCTTCTAACTCGTTCACAGTAGCTGTTGCTTCTGTTGCGAAAACTTGACTAGTCTGTACTGCTTCTAATTCGTTTTCGTCTACAGCCGTGAAACCAAAATCAAATTCGTCTATATCAATTGACATACAACCTCTCTATATTAGTACTATACGTTTATTTATACTATTTTATAGCTTCGTATAGGCCTTCTAAGTCATCCATTTCAGAAGTTAATTCAACTAAGTTCTGCTTATGAAAGATTCGTGACATCTTACGAAGATACTTAGCCTTAATATCTACCTTATCTTCTAGATCTTTTAAAGCTTCACGAACGAATTCACGTTCTGCTTCCATACGAGCATAAGAGTTACTGATTTCACCCATTGCAAGTTTAATTGATTGACGATCATTAGGGCTAGATGGGATAATTATTCCTGACATATTATTTCTCACTTTAGTTATTAATAAAATTCAAATTGATTTAAAATTACCGACCTTGGCCACGATATTTCTTGACTGCGGTTTTTTTACATTTGTTCATACTCGAAGTAGCTATTCTTACCGATCGGCCACGTCCACCAGTTCCCTGAGACGTAGCTTTACGAGTAGGTTCAATTGTTATGTTTTGTTTTACTTTTGCCATGCCATGATTCCCTTAATGATTTTCTACCCAGTCAGCAATACTGACCACTATTAAAATACATCCAACCGTAACACCAACAAATGATTCAGCAACAGCCAAGTTGACTATACCGAGCACCATCGGAGTTATGGGATTGAACACCACATCTTTTGTTGTATCATACAAACTATTTATCATATCTTTCATGTTAATCCTCCTTTAATTTTATCGTGTACGTAACTCATTTAACATAACTGTCTTAAGAATTGGTTGTATACCTTTTACATTTTCTAGTACTGCTTTAAGGTGATCTGTTTCCATATCAGCAATAGCGATCCACCGCAAAGGTTGGTCTCCATCGATTCCGTATGTACCCCAAGTTAAAACTCGAGCTTGAGTCTCATGAGGCTGATCGATCAGATGATTGAGGCTGATATAGAGCCGGGTTTGCATATCAATCTCATCACCATGTGCAGACCGACGGAGATATTCTAAACCTCCATCAACCATATATGTCTTACCATTCGAATCAACGTGTTCTTTATAGTCATGTCTACTCTTGGATTCGAGTATGGTTCCATCAGGAGTTCTTAATGCATTCACTATTATATTCATAATTACTCTCCTACAATATGCTTGTAGATTTCTTTCCACTTCCAATACCTTGGAATATTTCCAGTATAACCAGCATTATGTTCATGAGCTACTATAATTGAATTCAGACCTATTTCAACTCCAACCTCAGCATTCACAACCTTATCTTCAATCCAAAAACATCCAGAATCTCTATAACGTTCCAGTACTTTGTCTTTGTCATCACCACAACCTAGACATACAACTTCATCCCATAGTTCTCTACCAAAGAGAAGGTCAAGGTTTTGATATCTAAGCCTTTGAGCATACTTGTTATCACTCAAAGAAGTAATACAGTGAAACCTATATCCATGAAGCATATTCAATCGTTTCATGTAATATACTGCATCTCTAAGTGGTGGTAAGAAAGCTATGGCAGCAGAATTATTAAACTCTCTAACTAGCTTCTTAGCGTCCCATCTAGGCATGCCGAATTTTTTAGCAATATCATACTGTGTGTCATCCACACTACGAATATTCTGATGGTTCATCCATTGAGTAAAAGCGTACTCCCAGTCACAAAGGACTCCATCACAATCTACTAATATTATATTTTCTTTCACTAACTCTTATTCCTTTATCAATTTATTATACCATAGTTTATCAGGTTTGTACACCGTTATTTTCATTTATTAGATGGACAACTACAGCATCTTCACCTGATACAAAATTGATATAACCAGCAGTTTCTCTACATCGATACTCAATACCTGTCATGGTACGCAAAGTTCCAGTATAAGGTATTACTTCCCCTACTATACCAGAATACCACTTCTTTGGATCACTACATTTTAAAATTTTAATTAACTTATTCATCATTCTTCCTCATATTAGTTCCAGTCTCGCTTTCAAACATACTAATCAATTCATTATATGTCAAAAGTGTCTCTGTTTCCAATTTATCTAGCCAATCACTTAATGTGTTCCAATCTTCGGTAAGCATTGGAGCAACACTATACTCATGTTTACCGCACCAGTATTCCTCTTCATCAAGTCCATAGATATCAATACGTCCACAAGAATACTCTTCATAATCTTTATAGTCTCTGGCAAGAAACGGTTCTATTCCTTTTGATTTCTTCATTACAAATGGTATGTTCCTATCTTCGTACCACTTATTTGTTATGGTATAATCATTAGTGCTATATGATATCATAATTAAGCTTCTTCTTCGGCATCTTCTAGATAATAATCCACTATCTTTTCTGCACATATAGCACAGACAATTGGTTTAATCGTTTCAGTTGGTTCATTGATTAGTGCTATTTGATATTCGTTTAAACACTCCTTACACCATATTCTAAATATCATCAAGGGCATCGTGCCTTAATCTCCAAACACTGATGGCGCAAGCTTTTCTGCTTGTTCCATATCATACTGCCCAGGATAATGCTTTGCGCAGCGATATGCTTCTTTCCTTATAGCACTAGGTACATTAGGGGTTTTCTTTGGATCCATTAAATCAACTAGAAATTGTCTAGTATTATTAACAGCATGTTTTCTTTCTTTAGGCATTGTCATATTTCTATCTCCCAAACATTTTACGTTTATTGTATTCTGCAATTGTTTCAATTAAGACTTTAGTCCAGTTATCACGATGTTCGATGAATACTTGATTACCTTCATCACCAGCAATTACAGTAACTAATTGCGTAATAGGCATGCCGGTTCGTTCTTCCCACATAATAGCATATGCAGTTTCTTGAATAAAGTAACCTTCACACCATTCTTTTCTCTTTTCTTTTGCAGAAGTCTTATAGTCGATGATAGAGAGTTTTCCATCCCACACACCAACTAGATCCACTCTACCAGCTATACCTAAATGATCAGAGTATAGAGCACATTCTTGAGCATGGACAATGGATAACCTTTCATCTAATACAGGCTTTGCTTGTTTAAATGTTTCCATGATATGAGGCATCGCGCCTTCATCGAAGTTTGGATCGTTATCAACATATTTTTCAAGTATCGCATGGACTGCGGTGCCTCGAGTGGAAGCTCTATGCGAAATTCTATTTGCCTCTTCAGCTCCAACTCGGGCCCTCCACTCACGGATATGATCTTCACTTAATATACTTAGAACTGTAGTAACCGATGGATATTTCTTACCTGTTGGTGCTTCATAGAAGCGACCTCCCGGACCAGTGTCTGTATTAAGATCAGAATATCCTAGGTTAATGGGTTCATGTTTAAACATTTTCTTCATCCCAACTTAGTAATTTAAGCTTTATTGCTTTCAATATCTCTATTATTTCTTCTGCTTCTTCTCTATCTTCTACTGTATCGATCGAGAAATTAATTTCAATCTTCATTTTTAATCCCACAAATTTTCAAAATATTTTCCAAATAACTTAAATCCACGAGTGATTCGTTTTTGATATGCTGCTCGTCCTTTCCAATCAACTTTATATGTATCATTAGGTCCTAGTACCATTTCACTCATACCATTGTCACGTTGAATCCATTGGAAATCATGCTCACCAGAATAGAATTGATCTTCCCAGTCCACTAGCTTACTCTCAAAGGCGAAGATCATCTCGTCCATTACCCAGTTCCATTTCTTAAAATGAGTCACAGATACACCACCTTCTATTGCGTCAGATTGTAGCTCTTTTGGTACATCAGAATTATCAACAACTCCAGCGCTGATGCTAGCCTCTTTGAGTTGCTTAAGCATAGGTACCACAATATGTGCAAGAGTGTGATCCATACTCCAAGTATCCCAAGGATCGATTTGTACTGATACTTTCTGTTCGTTTTTGATACCGAACGTATTATACAAAAAGTTGTGGTACCAACGATGCGTTGGATAGTTGCTAATTTCAACTTTCATTTGAATGTTACCTCTGCTTCTGTTTCTATTACTACTCTTGCTCCACAAGGTAGGATTGGTTTATCGTTGCCCCCGTAAAACATTTTACTTGGACCGTGTATTTCTACTTCGTGGCAGTAAGTATTTTTTCTGCCTTCTTTGATAGTGATCACTGGTTCATTAG
>ERZ890604.521-NODE-521-length-13227-cov-4.542590_pt1 | contig 13227 bp, 11 predicted proteins | sample MGYA00521097_ERZ890604 | MGnify/ENA primary metagenome ERZ890604 (study PRJEB32303, sample SAMEA104408625) | aquatic metagenome | biome: Brackish water; feature: Chemocline; material: water | place: Baltic Sea | collected 2014-10-26T21:54:00 | depth 120 m ... | reverse complement strand
GACAGGGTCGTCGATTTTCCTCTGCGTCAATCCAAAAGTGACAAACTCGAACTAACCCGACTTCGGGTTCGTTGTTTGGGCGTTCCGCCCGAAAGCGTCGCTGTCCAATCAGGCACGTCATGCCCACGCAGGCGCGTCCGGCGGACACTCAGTAACGATCGAGGGGCAATCCAAGGTTCCCCTGCCCACCTGCGCGACCTGCGTGGGAACGACGAACGTTTTCTGCAGTGAAGATTCTGGCGTGCAAATTGGTTGAAATCGCTGATGACAACTCATCTTGCGGCGATTTACGGATGCGGATATTACACCCGCCCCTTCCGGACTGCTTGCTCAGTCCTGCCCTTCCGATTGACAGTTCCTGTCTAAGAAATCTCTGGTGAGACGCCGGCTCCGAGCTGGTCTCTGTTCTGCCAGATTCATCCTTCATCCCATTATCGAGCAACCTGTTTATGAACGCTTTGTCGTTCAAATCCGCCACGTGGCTGCGCCGTGCGCTGCTGTTGACGGCGGTCGCTCTGATTCCGCTCAACGCAGGCGGATGCTCGTTGCTCGTCATGGGCGGGAAGATGCTGTTTGGCGATCCGAAAGTCGCTGCCTCGTTCAAAACTCAAACCGGAGTTGACCTGACGAAAGGTGAGAAATCGCTGCTCGTCGTCTGCCGAAGCCCTCATTTGATTCTCAATTCGGCACCAACATTCGAGTACGACCTCACCGACGGCCTGCTGCGACGGTTGAAGCAGAAGGGCGTCAATGTGGTGTCTCCGGACAAGGTGTCGCGGTGGCTCGACGACAACGGCGGCGAGTTTGACGACGTCAAAGAACTGGCTCGTGACTTCGATGCTGACTTCATCGCGGTCGTCGATGTCCAGAACGTTCGCTTCTTCGAAGAGAACAGTCAGGACATGATGAAGGGGCACGCTCAAGGCACGATTCGCGTTCACGAAACCACCAGAATCGGCGGCGAGCGTACCGTGTACGAAGCCTTCCGCAGTGGCTTCTCGTTGGAGCACCCACGATTCCGCCCGGTTTCCATTCACGAAATGTCCGAACACGCCTTTCAAAGGCAATTCATAGACACACTGACTCGCCAGATCGCCCGGCAGTTTCACGACTATCAGACATCGGATGAGTTCTAGAACGGCTGATCTGGTCGAACGAAAAATCACGTGCGAGTCTCTGGCAATTCGAAATCACGAAGCTAAACCTGCTTAACCAGACTGCTCTGGATAAGGTGAGATATGAAACGGATCCTGGCCACCTGCCTGCTCCTGGCTCTGGTATGCGCAAACACTGGCTGCAACTACATCGTGCTGCTGGGATATCTGATCGGTGGTCCGCCATCGATCGAGCCTGACTATGACGCGATGACCAGCGAGTCGTTGACGAACCCCGGTATCGTCGTCGCAGTCGCCTGTTTTGCTCCGAAAGAAGTTCAATACAGCTTTGCCCACGTCGATCGCGACATCGCTGTTGCCGTCGGACGGCGTCTGCACAATCACAAAATTAAAGTTATCAGGCCGGAACTCGTGCAGCAGTGGGTCGACGAAAACCCTGACTGGGATGAGCCGGACGAAATCGGCAAGGCCGTCGGAGCAACGCACGTTGTTTACATCGACCTGACCAGCTTCACGCTGTATGAAGAAAATAGTCACGAACTCTATCGTGGGCGTTCAGAAGGCATCGTCAGCGTTTACGAACTCGACGAATTCGGCGACGGCGAGCAGACCTACAGCAAAGAGCTGATCTCGCGATATCCGCTGGCGGCTCCTCGAGATTCGAGCGACATCAGCCGAGCACAATTCCAACTGCAATACCTGGCCAGAATCAGCGAAGAGATCGGCCGGCTCTTCTATGAACACTACAACGGCGACGACATGACGGACGCGATGTGAACCGCATTGGCAATTCGAAGGCAATGACAGGTCGGATATTTCTCTCGATCATCACCTTGTCAGAGTCGACAGACGGTAGTCGTTTCCAGTAAACAACTTCGGTGATCTTCGGTCTTGTCAGTTTGTCCGATCTAAGATTGCACGCAGCGAGAACCACAAATAAACACGAATCACCTTTGCAGACGCTCTCACCATTCGTGTCGATTTGCGTTTATGTGTGGTTTAAAAAGTCCAAAAGTAAAGTTTCGTTGGCTGATTGATCGCGGTCGCTGACCACTGAAATCGAACTTCGGGTAAACTTTGCGGATTTTGACGATTCTTCTGATTTCATGGTCGTGTTAATGCCGATAGTGACTTCAGGACATTCTGGAAGACTCGAATTTACGACCAACCGGAACTGATTCAGTAGACCCCAGGTTGACACTAAGTTCAATTCGGGTTTACAGTTCCGACTCGTATCCGATCTCGGATGGGATGTCCTGCGGCACCGCTGGGCGGAGACTCAGTTGTGACGAAAAAAGATATTGTGAAGGCGATTTCCGAACAGATTGGGATGACCCAACTGAAGACGAAGGAAATCGTCCAACAAACCTTCGATGCAATCATCGACACACTTGTGCGCGAGCATCGGATTGAGCTTCGGAACTTCGGCGTGTTCGAGGTGAAGAAGCGAGCGGCTCGTAAAGCCCGCAATCCGAGAACTGGCGAGCGGGTCGATGTTGCCGAAAAATACGTTGTGACGTTCAAACCTGGCAAAGAGATGGAGGAACGAGTCCGTCTTCTGGAACAGCAGGAAGCTGAAAAGCGTGCCGCAGAAGCTGCCGCCGCTCAGAATGCTGCTGGTTCATCTTCACCGGTCTCGACACCCCCATATTCCCCGCCGTCTGCTGCACCTGGGCAGGTTCCTGTTCAGCACAATTCACCACAGTCAAGCCAACCAAACTCGTCTGGACCAGCCTCACGGCCATCATTTGACAGCAACCCGCCGTCGACACCTGGCATGTAAGCTGATTTCAGTTGCGAAGGATTCGCATCTGCCGGACGCAGCCGCCGACTCACGGAGGAGTTTCCATGCGAAAGATCGTCCTTTCGTCAATTCTGGCAGTGCTCTGTGCCGTACAAATCGGCTGCGTTGTCCCGATTTACTCGTCATCTGCAGACACCCGGACCCGACAGCTTATCTATGTGTCGGAAGGTTATCGCCATATCAATGGCATCTGGGAACGTGTCTGGGGTCTGGAGCTGCCTGACCTGGCGACTCCGTACCGAACCCACGGCGGCGTGATCTGAATCGAATGCTTCGAGGTTTGCGGTCACTGGCTTTCCGAACTCAAGAGTTCGCAAGACGGCATCGCTGAACCAGACGAGCCCGCCCATCCAGAGGCGAACCGACAAATTCAACTCGACCACCTGGCGCGGCTTGACCGCAGCAGGTGGTCGTTTCTTTTGCGCTGACTGCCATGCGTGACCAGAATGACCTCTTCCAGACGAACAATCTGCGTCGCCGCGTTGCTTGTGATGACGATGTCGCCGTTCGCGGAGTCGTCCGATCTGTGGATTGATCGTCAAGTAACCGGTCGCTTTGAAATGCGGTCAGAAGTTCCGATTCGACAATCGAAAGTGCTGAGCGAGTTCGTGCTGTCTTTGCGGCAGCACGAGTCAGACATTGCGGCGATTCTCGGATTGCGACTGAATCAGAAGCCGATCGTGATCAACGTATTCCAGTCACGACGCAACTATCAGGAATTCGTCGCTCGCGTGGCTCCCGACGGACAAGAACGGCGAGCACTGTATGTTCAGTCCGAAACCCACGGCAGCGTCTACGCCTACCTTCATGCCGAATTGATGACGGACCTGCGACACGAAACAACGCACGCGATTCTGCACTCGTCGTTGCCGTTCCTTCCGCTGTGGCTCGACGAGGGTCTGGCTGAGTACTTTGAAGTCGCGAGTGAGGGCCGAATTTCCGGTAATCCACACCTGAGACGGACAAAGCTGGACGCTCGGCTGATCCTGACATGGAGGCCAAATCTTACGAAGCTGGAAGCCGTCCGAGACCAATCAGCGATGACAGATCGCAACTATCGCGAGGCGTGGGCGTGGGTGCATTTTCTGTTGCACGGACCTGACGCCGCCCATTCAGCGCTCACGCAATACCTCGCGCGAGTCGAAGCTCACGATCCACCTGGACCGGTGAGTGCCCAGCTTCGTCGAGTCTGGGCCAGCCCCGAAAGTCAGTTGACGTCGCACATCAAATCGTGGAAGTAGTCCGACTTCGACATGTTTGATTGAGCCGTCTCTCTCGGAAAAATTCCATGCGCATTATTCCAGTCATCGACATCCTGAACTCCGTTGTTGTCCGCGGCGTTGCGGGACAACGCTCTGAATACCGCCCCGTCGAAAGCGGTATCTGCGATTCTGCCGAACCGCTTGCTGTCGCAAACGCATTCCGAAACAAGTTCGGACTCTCGACCGTGTACATCGCCGATCTGGATGCGATTCAGAATGGCGAACCAAACTTCGAGACTTACGAAACGCTTAAGACCGACGGATTCGAACTGCTGATCGACTCGGGCCTGCGAAACGCGTTCGATGCCGAAGCGTTGCTGATGGCCGGAGCGTCAAAGGTCATCGCCGGCCTTGAGACCTGGCCATCGTTGGCGACTCTGGAAATGATGCTTCACAACATCGGCCCCGAACGAGTCATCTTCAGCCTGGACCTGAAGAATGGTCAATCAATTCGAAAACTCGGCGACGTGATGAGCGACGACCCGATCGACATCGGATGCGCCGTAATCGAGTGCGGCGTCCGGGAGCTGATCGTTCTGGATCTTGCCTCAGTCGGAGTCGCATCCGGGCCAACGACTCTGGAAATCTGCCAGGAGCTGAAGGATTTCGCTCGGAAGCTGAAACTGATTACAGGCGGCGGAGTCCGCTCGTCAGCTGATCTCGCGACCCTTCGCGAGGCGGGAATCGACGGTGCCCTTGTCGCATCCGCACTGCACGATGGATCGATCACACCGGGCGATCTGCCGGCATGAAGCTCTGCAGAGCCAGTGCGTTCGCACTATAGATTTCGGAGTCCCCATGGTCGTGAATCATCCCGGCTGGTGCTCGCGACGTGCATGACATACGTGCCGCGTCTGCTGAGTTTTCACAGAACATGACGTTTTGTTCGGTTTTGTTGTCATTGCAATGACGCAAAACAAGGAAAGATTAACGACAAAACGCCTGTCTACACTTTGATGCGATGGTTAAGTTCGGCTCCTTCGCTGCCGAGGCTGCAACCTTTGGTTCTGAACTTGAGGCAGCAAACGAGCAAAATCTGCCATCAATGGAGCGAGCAATGATCGCTACACTCGAACAATCGAATACATCCTCAGAGCTCGCAGACGACAGCCTTGAGTCTTCCACAGAATTCCGTGCGGAGCTGGCTCATCTCTGCAAGATGCTGTCGGACCCAAACCGACTGAGGATCGTCTTCTTCCTACTGAACGAAACAGAACTCAACGTTACAGAATTCTGCAAGCGACTCGACCAGAGTCAGCCAGCCGTCAGTCATCACCTGGCGTTGCTCAAGCATGCCGGAATCCTGACGGTTCGCCGAGACGGCAAGCACAATTTCTACGCGGTCTGTCGTGACCGATTTCAGGGCGTGATCGTCCAGCTCTTCGAATCGTTTCTCGAACCTGTCGACGGAGAAGTTCGGATCGACGATTTTCTGTTGACGCATTCACGATCAGCAGCAGCTGACGCCGTCGTTGCCGAAACGGTTGCTGTCTAAGAACCGCAGAACACCGCTTGTGAGCATCCTCAGTCGCTGAGGGTGCTCATTGCGTTTTATCATCGCGTTTCGCTCGACCGGCGGTTTCCAGAATCGCCACGATAAACAGCACGCACGCGATGAGGCCCAGCACGATCACCGCAGATGACCAGTCAGGCACTTTGTAAAGAAGAAGCCCGCCAATTCCGGTCGTTACTGTCGCCAGGTGAACGGTCAGCACTGCGTTTCGCTGTTGTAGCCCGAGTTCCACGAGCCGGTGAGAGAAGTGGCTCTTGTCGGGGCTGAAGGGACTGCGTCCTTCCTTAAGCCGGATCAGCATGACGCTGGCAAAGTCGTAAAGCGGAACCGCCAGCACGCACAGCGGCGCCAGCATCACGTGCCGACCGATGGTTGGTGAATCTTCGTAAAATGTTCCGACGATCGTCATCGAGGCGAGCATCAGTCCGACGAAGTAGCTGCCTGTGTCGCCCATGAAGATGCTGGCCGGCGACCAGTTCCACCAGAGGAACCCGGTCAGCGACCCCGCTAGAATCAGCAGCACTGCGGCGACGAACCAGCGAGGTTCGCTCAAGGCGGTCAGCATGATGACCGCAAACATCAGCGATGCGATCAGACCGATGCCTCCTGTGAGGCCGTCCATGTTGTCGAGGAAGTTGATTGAGTTGATCAGCACGAGCATCCAGCCGACGGCGATAATAAATCCAAGCCACGGCCACGGAGCAAAGACTGTCGCGCGAACACCGCTCGCTGCCAGAGCACAAGCAACGAGAATCTGAATCACCAGTCTCGGTTGCCACGGCAGATTCCTGCGGTCGTCAATCAAACCCATGACGGATAGCACCGTTCCGCCAGCAACGATGCCCCACAGCCGGCCAGTTTGATCCAGCATGCCGCTGAGGTGTGGTCGAAATTCTTCCGGCAACCATTCAGGCGGCTGATCCCGTTGAGTAATCAGCCACACTGTGAGATGCGCAGCGGCCAATGGAATAACCACCCCGAGCCAGATTCCAATGCCTCCGCCGAGCGGTGTTGGCGTGACATGAACCTTGCGAGCAGCGGGCTGATCAATCAGCCCCAGCTTCGGAGCCAGTTGCCGGACAATCCGCGTCGCCACGATCGATACAAGCAGTGCAGAGCCGAAACACGTGGCGATCAGAAAAACCATGCTGTCTCCACGCGTTTCTGGAAAGACTGGCAACAATGCCAGCGACATTTGCCTCAGAGTATGGCAACGTAGCCACTCGGTGAACAATGGCGGAGCGTTGTCTCAATCCAGATCGAAGGCACCGTAAGAACCCACGCACGGCTCGTCCGGTTTGAACGTTTCGTGCGGGCATGTCACGTGAATTGTGATCTGCTGAGAATCGCATCCCGTGGCGTTTTGTCTGCGAGAAAACGTCACATTGGAATCAGCATTCGCCTGAGATCACCGCGCCTCATGCTACGTTCGGTAAGAGATTCACACAGGTTCCGCCTGCGCGAAGTGAGCTGCCTGCTCAATCGTCAGCAGACCTGTTTATCGATTCAGAGGAATTGTCTCAGGGGAGTATCGTCAGAATGGTCTGGTTCAACGGAAGAAAACTCGCCGCAGCAGCGACAGTTGCAGCTGCGATCGTCGGGTTCGATACCACGCCGAGCTACGCGCTCGATTTGTTTGGTGTCCTGGGTGGATCAAGTGGAGGTTCGTCAGGAGGTTCCAGTGGTGGTTCGTCTGGCGGGTTCTCGATCAGCCTGGGCCTCGGTGGTGCGATGGGCGGCAGTTCCGGCGGGTCATCTGGTGGTAGCTCCGGCGGATCATCCGGAGCCTCATCCGGCGGGTCCTCAGGAGGTTCATCCGGCGGATTTGCTCAACGAGCACCGGCTGGATACTGGGCTGCATACGGAGCACCCGTTGCGCCAGTACAGGGCTTTGTTCCAGTTTCTGCACGAGCAGTTGCACCGTCCGCTCCAGCGGGACCTCCTGATCCGGTCCCAAAGTGGGCTCGCCCACCGGGTACCGTTCCGGTGATCGCGATCGCCGCTCCAGCGCCGCGATGGGTTCATCCAAGCGCTCTTTCGGCGACTCACAACGCTGCGAACATGCAGACTTCTCCCTATCAGGCAGCCCCTGTGCAACAGGCTCTGCCGATGCAGGCTGCTCCCGGCCAGGTCGGTTACCCGAATGGGATGCAAAACGGAATTCAGTTGCAGCAGTATCAGGTTGCTCAGTCGACTGATTCTAATCAACCGGCAATGCCTGCTGACCCTGGCGTTTTCAACGGTCAGGCAGGATCCGCTGACATGAATGCTCAGCAGATCGTTCCGCTGCCAGCCCAGCAGCAGTTTCAAGCGGCACCGCAAGTCGGCATGCAGCCGGGATTCGCTCCGCAAATGGCAGCACCACAAGGCATGCCATTGCAGCAGCAGTTCGCCGCTCCACAGTACGGTGATCCGCAATACGGAGCTGCTCAGCCAATGCCGGCTTATGCTGGCCCGGCGTTGCCGATTCAGCAGGTTCCGCAGGGAGTCACCCCGTACGTTCAGGCCCCGCCTCAACCGGTTCCAGCGGGTCCGGTCAACCCTCCGACTTCGGTTTCAACCGTCTACGGTTACAGCGACACTGGAGCACGTCCGCCGGGCACACTTGGCAAGACCTACATGCGGCCGACGCGGATGATCGATTGGGACAAGCATCCTCGCATCGGCATGCTCGACGTCGAAGTCATCGACACACTCCGAGCTGGTCTCGCTTCTGATGTCAAAATTAAAGTCACTGCTCGAGACATGTACAACAACTTCAAGCCTCTGGAAGGCTTCCGAGGGGACGACGGCATCTGGCACTTTGAGTCAGACCCGCTTCTGTCGACCTTACCGAATATCTACGACGTCAAGTTCGAACTCATTCGAGAGCAGACCGTCTTTGAGAAGCGGTACGGTCGTGTCTTCGAAAAAACCGTTCAGCAGAACCTGGGTAACCTCGGCACTCAGCGAGTTCGCTTGATCCCTGGTCGCATCGTCGACCTGGTCTACTACTAACGGCAGGCGGAATTGCTCCGCTGACTCCCAGCGACAGATGAGTGACAGGATTCAGCAGGGCGACGTGCATCTTGTGCGTCGCCCTGTTTCTTTGCGCCCGCAGTCAGCATCGAGCACTCAAAACGGAATGCGAAGTCCGTCGTACGCAAGCTGCACGTTCGCCGGAAGTCGAGCGTTTGTCGCTTCGTGCTCAAGCGAGTGCGAGGTGTGCGTCAGCCAGGTCTGCCCGGGTTTCAGCCGATCGACGACTTCCAGTGCCTGGTCGATCGAAAAATGCGTCGGGTGCGGCTTGTCTCGCAGAGCGTCCAGAATCAGCACGTCGAGGCCCTCGAGCTTCGACCAGCTTTCATCGGGAATTGTGCTGACGTCGGTGCAGAAGGCGACATCGTTGAAACGAAAACCGAGCACCGGCATGCGTCCGTGGAGAAGCCGCACTGGCTGGACGGTCTGACCGAGCAGCTCAAAAGGTTCTTCGCCGATGCGCCGTACGTCGAATTGTGGGATCGACCAGCCTTTCGCCTCGGGTGGGCGTTCTCGAAACGCGTAGCCGAACGCGCCGCGCATCGTCGTTTCGGTCGACTCTTCCAGATAGATCGGTAGTGGATACCCCAGTCGGTGCGGAAACAAACGCGTGTCGTCCAGCCCGAAGAGATGGTCGACATGCCCATGCGTAAAGATCACAGCATGGGCCACCGGAATCTGCTCTCGCAGTAACTGCAGTCGCAACTCAGGAGAGGTATCGATCAGAAATGTGCCGCCGGGCGTTTGAACGGCCACGCCGGTTCGCATTCGATTGTTACGAGGATTTGGAGACCGGCAGACGTCGCAGTCGCAGCCGATCATCGGCACGCCTGTGCTCGTCCCGGTCCCCAGGAGTATCAGTTCCTGACGTCGCGATGCTTCGTCATCTTTCAGAGTTTCTCCGGAACCTGCTTCGGTCGTCATGGTCAGTTTACCCGGCCTTCAGCTCGTCGTTGAGCGCTCGGCGGTCGGGAAGCATGACGGTGCTGACACCTCGCTGACGGAACATTTCCGCCAGGTGCTGGTGACACGTGAAGAACAGGATCTGCTGGTTGTCGCCAGTTTGTCGCAGCAGTTCTTCGATCGCCGCACGAGTTCGCTGCTCGTCGAAGTTGACCAGGATATCGTCCAGTACGATCGGCAGTTCGACTCCCTGGTTCGAGAAGTGTTCGATCATGGCCAGGCGAATCGCCAGGAAGAGCTGCTCTCGTGTGCCGCCACTGAGATGCTCGATCCGCAGCGTGTTGCCGTCCGCATCGTCAACGCACAGCGTGCGCTCACCCATCGGAGTCCAGATATTGTCGTACCGCTCGCCACTGAGCCGGCTCAGGTACTCCTTGGCCCGAGCCAGAATCGGCGGCTGGTGACTCTGCTCAAACTCGATCCGCAACTCTTCCAGAGAATTCACGGACCACGCCAGAGCAAACCATTCTTCGGCCAGCGATGTGAGTTCGGAAAGTTGTTGCTCGCGCTCAAACCTCAGTTCTGCGCCGCTGCGGTCATTTTCGAGCAGTTCGATCTCTCGCTTGAACCGTCCAAGATTTTCGAACGCGTCTTCGATATCGATTGCCAGGTCATCGAGTTCGCTTCGAATCGTCGCGATGCAACTTGAGTTGTGTTCTGGATCGTAGTTTTCGAGATCGCTCTCGACGATCGCCATTGTCGACTGACCGGTCGCCGCCGTCTCCAGTTCCTTTTTCGCTCGGTCCAGCAACTCTTCAAGTTCAAAACGCCGCTCAAGCAGGGACGCTCGATCCTGAAACTCTTCTCGTGAAACGGCTCCGCCACGGACCAGGATCGCGTCGCGTTGAGACTCCAGGCGGCGAATGCGATCGCGGAATTTCGAGGCTTCCAGTCGGCGCTTTCGGGCTTCACGTTTGCACTGACGCCGTTGCTGATTCAATTCCGAAATACGAGTCAGAACCTGAGCCCAGTGGTCAAGCACCGGGACGGGGTCAGAGTAGTCGACTTTCCATTGCTGCAGACGGTGCCCGAATTCTTCGACACGTTTTCGGAACCGCTCCAGCATCCGACGGGACATCTGAGTGTCTTCGTCCAGCGCGTCGATCCGCTGCAGAATCATTGACGCTCGGCCAACCTGATCGCGGTGCCAGATCGCCTCGTCGATGTCGACGGTTTCTTCCAGCCCCTGCTCAATCAAGTGGCTGCACCAGTCCTGCCGTGCCGCTCCGAAATCACGCTGAACATCCCGCAGCCGATGCCGCATTTCGACGAGTTCCGGGCGAGTCTTCGCGACCCATTCGTCGATCTGCTCAAGCAACTCCAGTTCACGCAGCCGTTCCAGCGTCTGCCGCAAGAGATCAGCTTCGGAAAGCCACGACGGTCGGGCTCCCTGATCGCCGCCGTCGGCCATGCTAGCGGCACTGGATTTCTCTTCCAGCAACGTCACATGATTCAATGGCGGCGGCGAAACCGGCACGAACGATGTTTCGCTGTTGGCCAGATTGACGGCGGAAACGCGAGCCATCATGTCGGCAATGCTTTCGGTTTCACCCGGCACGGTGACAAGCTTCTCGTTGTCTTCCTGCCACTCAGTTCTGACCGAAGAGGATTCGTTGACCGGCGTCCGGACCGCGACCAGTCCTGCCGCCTGTGTCTGCGACAGTGGATGCTGCTCTGTGGTTTCGTCGCAAGGCTCTTCGCGTCTCAGTGCAGCCACAGCCGGAGCAATACACGAAATCGCCTCACGCGTTTCCTTAATGCGGAGTTTCTGTTCGCGAATCTCATCTTCGAGCAACAGTTTCTTCCGTTCGAACTCGCCCTCGAAATGTCGCTTCAAAGCGAACGGAGTGCCCGTGCAGAACGCACCCAGCAAGGCGTAGGTCAATCCGGCGAATCCGTTCGTCGTGATGCCGGTCAGGATTCCAATTATGCCCAGAGACAGACCCGCGATTCCGAGTGCCAGAAACACCGCGTTGACCCACTGAGGCAATGCTGAGTGAAGCTGCAGTCGGTCGAGTTGATTCGCCAGACCAATTCGGCGTTGCGTCAACTCAGTCTCGCGAATCCGCAGACGGCTGAGATCTTCCAGCCGCGTCAGTTCAACTTTGGTCTGCTCAATGGCCTGTGCAATCGTCACTCCGGGATAGCACTCGCGCGCTTCCGTCAGCTTCTCCTGCCGCCGATGGAACTTCTTCGACAGCTTGCGGTAACGGTCTCGCAGCTTCTGACTGCGGCCGCTCAGTTCGCGAAAGTCTTTCGCCCGGTTCGTCAGGCAATTGCCGGCGAGATGTGATGTGTCGACAGCCCGTAGACGCTCTTCGGTCCACTCAGGCCCGATCTCCTGCAAACGTTCGGTCAGTTGACCGCGAAGTTCGTCGCTCTTTTCGTCGGTCTCGTCGACGAATTCCTGGACTTCGGCAATCCAGTCACGCTGATCAACAAACGCCTGCAGCGCGGGCGCGTAGCGATGAAACAGTGGATCGATCGCGATCTGATTTCGCTGCTCGACAAGCTGCCGAGCTTCTGTCAGCAGCGCGTTGCGGCGTCCGCGAATTGACGCCAGTTCCTGCTCGATGGTGTGCAGGTCGGAAAGCCCATTGGCGGGGAAGTCCGGCAGGTGTGGTAGCTGATCGAGCTTCTTCTGCAGTACTCGGACTTTCTGCCACGGCTCGTGAACCTGCTCCATGTACTCATGGCCGCGCAGTTGATGTTCCAGACCCTGCTGCCGCTGCTTGAACTCGACAATCGATTCTTCCCAACGCTCCTGCTCATCACAGAGCTGAGTGTGCTTGCGCCGCAGGCCGGTCACCTGTTCCAGTTGCGCATCGATCTTTGCCACTTCTTCATACAGACTGGCGAGCTTCCCGCGACCGGTTTCGACATTGAGCAGCTCGTTGCATTCCTGTCGAACATCCTCGATGAGTCTCAGCAGTTGCTGGCCGTCCAGCCCCAGCGACATCGAGTAAATGTGCTCGGCGACTTCCTTCGACTCGAGCGTCGCGAGTTCCTGCAACTCGTACAGGCCGATGGCGAAAATGTTTTCGTAGACAGATTCGCTGACATCCGACACGAGATTAGAAACCAGTTCCGACCCATCATGTGACGGCTCGTTCGAACGCAGACCGTCGTCGGATTCGACCGGCCAGGAAGTGACCAGTCCTCTGGAATCACCCTGCCCCGAACGGCGGATCATCCACGATTCGTGGTCGTGGCGAATCTGGATCGCTCCGCCCCACGGCCGAGTTCCATCGTCGTTTGCCGGACGGCCGGATTCGCCTTTGCGGAACCCGTAAAGCACGCCCCGCACGAACCGCATGAGCGTTGATTTGCCGGCTTCGTTCGGGCCGTAGTAAACGCTGATTCCTTCGGAGTCGACCGGCAATTCAAGGTTCTGCCAGGCACCGAATCGTTCAATATGAATCCGTTCAAGTTTCATCCGGTTTCCTCCTGAAACCCGGAACCGCCGTTGTCTGATTGTCCTCAGGAATTTTTCGTTCGAGAGTCAGCGTTCGGCGTCTTCCAATCCAACCGGGCAACCCCGGCATAAGTAAT
>ERZ890604.516-NODE-516-length-13261-cov-5.336665_pt1 | contig 13261 bp, 31 predicted proteins | sample MGYA00521097_ERZ890604 | MGnify/ENA primary metagenome ERZ890604 (study PRJEB32303, sample SAMEA104408625) | aquatic metagenome | biome: Brackish water; feature: Chemocline; material: water | place: Baltic Sea | collected 2014-10-26T21:54:00 | depth 120 m ... | reverse complement strand
GCTGTACTCAATGACGAACTTGGCGACGCAGAGCGGGGCGCCGTGCTACGGCAGTTCGCTGTATGGGTGGCAAACGGCGAGGATTGGCTAATACCATTACTGCCTGTAGGGTAGTGGTATGACAACAACACGATACCCAAATATCACGGTACAACTCACTGGTAATGACGGCAACGCCTTTGCCATAATGGGCGCAGTTCGCAAGGCTCTACGCCGTGCCAATGTGTCAAGCGAGGAGATCGCCGAATACACGGCACAGTCTACATCAGGCGACTACGACAACTTGCTGGTAACGGCTATGGATTGGGTGACTGTCCAATGAGGTTGCCCACTTCCATTACGACCTGTAAGGTGTTCGTATGACAAAGACGAAGCAAGCCGAGAAGGCTACCTATATCGCCCGTGACTACGGGAAGTTCGTTGGCAAGACGATTGCCAAGATACGCCCATTGACATTTGACGAGTGCGAAGGTATGGCGTGGGATTATGACCATGAGGATTACGCAGTCGTAGTTATCTTTACTGATGGTACGGCGCTTATTCCAATGGCTGACCCTGAAGGGAACGGGGCCGGCTTTCTTGCCGACACCGACTAATGACAGCACACAATAACTTCATCACTTGTGGTGGCTGTGGCAACTCAGTCCCGTGTACTCAACAAGAGAGCCTTCCTGACGGTGGTTGGCATCTCCCTTATGAGGACTTTGGCTACTACGGTGGCTTTAGTGATGAAACGGAAGTCCTATTCGGCATACGAGAAAGTAAAGGTCTCACACTTTGTCACGATTGCGTGGTGAAAGTTATTACCGTGCTACCAAAGTTTGCCGAAAGTCTGGAACGGGGCACTCACCCGTGCGATACCGAGACACCTTGTTGTGAGTGGGCGTGGCGCAGTAAAGACGGTGAGTTGGAGATCGTATCCCCTGACAAACAATGGTGCTTTACACCATTACGACCTGTAAGGTAAGGGTATGACAACAACAGATCAAACACAAGATGAGTTGAGCGTTGGCTCAAAGATCAATGGCGAAGCAACAGTTATCGCTTGTCACAAGGTCAGAGAACGAGTAGTCGGTGATACATACGCCACTTGGGTTGCTCTGTGTGTGAAGTCGGTAGATGATTACCACCCGTACGTCGTGTGGACAGTTATCGCCCGACCCGAAGGTATGAGCGCAGGTTCAGGTGACTATGCCTTCACCTTCGCCGAAGGAATTGAGTTGTACGAGAAGCGGGGCGGGAAAGCGTAAAGGCTATCCGCCACCGTGAGATATAGACAAACACTATCTCGCGGGGGCACTGCCCCGCGCTTCGCTAATTTGCTTTAGCCCAGTCGGGGCTTGGCGCGTCGGTGGCACGGCTCTGGTTGCCCTGTACTATTACTGCCTGTAAGGTGAAGGTATGACACCAACAAACGATCACAATGCCCCAACCGAAAACGATCTCAACGGCGAGACTGATTGGTTCGCATTGGCTTGCGATATCCTGATGGGCAAGGCTATTGATGATGGCTCTCTAGGGTTTGACAACTACGGAGATGGGGCGTAATGGCGTTGCTTTATCCCATTACTGCCTATAAGGTTGCTGTATGACAAACTTAGACGTATCCGTTAGTGAAGTCTTGGCAGAGAATTATCTCGGCATCGGCGCAACAGGCATCGGCATCATTGGTGCGATCATAGATGATCTCATAAACGGGCGCATAGACGATGAAGCGATTGACAATTTGGCGTCTACACGGGATGAAGTGACACAAGCACTCACCGATCTAATCGTGGATACCATTCCGTACCTTCACTCAATGCGTACACATTCGGGATGGGTAGCACTATGACAACTCAAATACACCTAAAGCAATTTGGGCTTCTGCCCCGCAAATTTAGGTTGCGTCTGAAAGCACGGCGTGAGGACAAGGTAATCAAACAACAGGTGCTGAGAAGCCTTACGAGGTCTGTCCCGCAAGCAACGATGTCGGATGATGAATACGCAGAGGGTCTAAATTGGACTAAGACTGAACCTATGTCGCCTTACTCAAATCACTTTGGGTCTGAGTAAAGTCGGGGCTAACCGTCTTCTTCGGAACGCCAGAATACAGAGTTCTGTAAATCTCTTTTTCCCACTCTGCTAACTCAACTGCGAACTCATCGCTTGTGAAGTCTTCGTCGTATCTCTGCTCACTCATTGTTGTTCTCCCTTTGGTCTCTTATTATGCTATCTCGGTGGACAACAAGACGAACCACGTTCTCGGGGCTCGACAAACCGAGGGACAAGAGAGGTGATCTCTGTGTTGGCAAGTAATGTTCGCTCAAGAACAACTAATGGGTCTGCGTCGCCGGCCCCGTCTACTACCGGCTGTTCTTCAGGCAGGTTGTTGGATGCGTCCACGTACTTCCACTCTTTCATCAATGTCCTTACTATCTACTAATCAGCCTTGTAGGGCTCAATAGGATACAGTTCAACCCTATTACTAATAACGCTATTGCCAATCGTGCCGCCAAGCGCCCCGAGATTGAGGTTCTTTGTTACGTTACGAATGGTGTTCAGATTGTCAAGAGGTGTGTCATCAAGTTTCATCAAACGGAGTTCTTTCTCCAAGCGGGACACGGCGCTTTCTAAATCCTTGATTCGGCGTTCTAGTAACTGCTCACGGTCAGGTGCCTCAAAGCGCCAGCCCCGTTGTTCGTCGCCGTCTTCGTTGTAGTGTTCGTTCTTCATTGTGGGATTGTTACTCATAAGCAAAGAGTACCATATGCCACCTTGTATTTGCGTCGGCGTGGCAATCCGACGACCCCGATAAATCTCAGGGTAGGGTATTTGATGGGGTTCGGCTATGTGTCGCTTCGCCCGTGTATACAACCACCTTACAGGCGATAATGATACAAGCCACAAGTTGTGCTATACCATTCCTGCCTATAAGGTTATGGGGCAGGCACAACCAACAAGTCCTTGCTCACCCCCAAGCCTGCTAGGGGGTGGGCAGGGGGAACTCGCTTATGACAACAACAACACAATTCATTGACGGAACAACCGATTGGTTCATCTGTTCGTGTGGCAATCAACCTGACGCAGACGGCTTCTTTAGTTGCCTTGCTGACGGAACTATTGTCTCGCCAACACTCAACGGTGATTGGGATGGAACTTTCTACATTTGCGAGAGTTGCCAACGCATCATCAACGGGGCCACCCTCGCTGTTGTCGGTAGCGCACGCAGAAGCGTTGCTTACCGAAATGCAAGTTTTGATTGGAATACTTACTAACTCCTTTCCGCCACCGTGAGATATAGAGAACACTCTCTCTCGCGGGGGCTCCGCCCCGCTTTCTGTTATTTATTTATTATTTCTGAAGGCACGGCGTCGGGGCTGCCCTGCTCAGGGGCTGAACGCTGTGCGTGGTTGGCTGACCACTGGTTGCCGTGTACCATAACAGCCTGTAAGGTGATGGGGCAGACACAAACAAATAACCACTCTGCCCCAAGTCTGCTGGGGCGAGTGGGGGAAACTGGATTATGAAACACTTTTTTGATAGTGGCACGGAATGGAATGACCGAGACGAAGCCCGTAGCGCAGGCGAGATATCCGAGTTGGACGAAGTAGGCCCCGACCTTGAGGACGAGGACGAGGACGAGGGCGAGGATATGGACGAGATTTACAATGACGCTGTGTTTGGGTAGTACCATTACAGCCTGTAAGGTGGACTTATGAAAAGAAAAAAATGGAACGAGGCTGACGCACAAGCGTTCGCTGACGGCTCACGCCACAAGGCGCACACATTCGCTGATAGGCGTAAGAAAATAAGCAAGGAAACTTGCCGTAAATGGAAATGGAAAAGCCTGTGACACGGGACTTGCTAAACGCAGAACTTGCCTGTACTATGACTGACCTAACCACACCCAATGAAAAGGAACACAATATGAAAAAGACAGAAATCGCAAACCGAGAGCGAAAAATTACTGAGACACTTCGGGACTTGCGCATTGAGAGTGGTCTATCGCAGAACGCACTCGCAGACAAGTCGGGCATTGACCGAAAGACAGTCAACCGAATTGAGAATAATCACTTCTCGCCAAGCATAAGCACTCTCATTCGCTTGTGTGACACGCTGTCGGTGAAGGTATCGGAAGTGGTCAAGTAGTGCCGTTAGACCGCCCCGCCATTCAGGCAATCCTCTCTGACCGAGAGATGAACCTGTTGCTAATGGACGGCTTTGATGAAGCCATCATTGGTTATACAACTCGCATGAACCAACCTGACTGCGCCGTGTACGACTACGACGCAATGGTCAATGTATGTATGTGGCGAGACGGGATGACCGACGAGGAAGCAATGGAATACATTGAGTTCAACTGTCAAGGTGCTTGGATGGGTGAGGAAACTCCCTACATACTTAGACGATTTGATAGTAATTACGCTTAGAGAAGACGGGGCCACAATGCTGTCGTATAACGAGTTCGTTGCTGACATATCAATAGGTTACGAGAACCACCTCCAAGTAACAGTTCCAAACAAACAAGAACGATATGGTCAGTACTTCTTCAATATGCTGAGGGTGGTACGCCCCGATGTCGCGGAAGTTCTGCGTGGGTCACTTCTTGACCCGTTCTATCGTGAGATGGTTAGACCTGAAGAACACGTACAAATAGAGACACTCTGGAATTCGTTGCACGGACACAAATATCAAGAGGACGTAGTGTGAGTGGCGTCCCGCCGCTCTACATATGTGAATTGTGTGGAGTGGGTATTGATATCAACTCGCACCAATGCCTGCGTCTAATGATTGGATGGGCGCGGGGCAAGAGCAAGACGCTTGTCAGCGTTGAGCAAGAGCAGTACCGTTATCGGCACGATTTCTGTTTCGGTCAAAAAGAACGAGACGAGCAAGAAACTCTGTTCTAGCGCGCCGGCCCCGATTTACGGGTTATTCGGTTTCCCAAATATGTAATGCGCCCTCAAGGCACGTCACGTCGTAGTCCACGAAGTCTTGGTGGGTAATCCCACAATGGCATTGGTCTAGTTGTTCGGTCATACCTACACCATACAGGCTGTAATGGAATAAGGCTTATACCATTTCTGCCTGTAAGGTGATAGGGCAGACACAACTCCTACCGTCTCACCCACCCCTAGTCTGCGAGGGGTGGGTGGGGGAAGAAGCAACAATGAACGTAGTTCTGATTGAGGACAGCATTGGGGATATCGTGGAGATACGGAATTACTGTTCCGATTTCTGCGCCAAGTTTGACCCCAACTATGACGGCTGGTACGGGTGCGTGGAAGCAGAATACGAAATAGTCTGCTACGGGTGCAACAAGAAGATCAGCGAGTAGCAATCTTCGGGGCCGGCGGTCGAGTAGATTGCTTTCCGCCACCGTGTTACATAGAGAAAGCGCTATAGCCCTCTGGGCTTAGCCCCGGGCTTCGCCTTTCTCTGGGTACGGCTCTGGGCGCGTCGGGGCCTCTATTTGCGATCTGTTTGGTGGTGTTGCTCTGTACCATTTCTGCCTGTAAGGTGATCGCAACAGAAAGGGGGAAAAAATGGACGAAATCACGCAAATCCTGCGCACGGAATACAAGGGTCTTGGCTACACGCCGAGCGGGGCCTTGGCTTCTTTGTGGTCGGACTTTGATCTCGGTCTCTTGGCTCAATTCGCAGCCGAAACCGAAATCAGCGCAACCGACTTGGTCGGGGCCGTGTCGGCTCTGTCGCACGAACTCTTGACCGAAGTCAAGTAGGCGCACCTATCATTACGATCATCAACTTGGTGATCGTAATGACGGGCGCCGCCCCGTTCGTATTTGTTTTACCTAAAGTCAAATATCAAAACCGGGGCCTCGCGCGCACGTGCGTGCGTGGGCGTGCGTAAGGTTGCCTTGTACCATTCGTGCCTGTAAGGTATAGTCATCGGGTGGGGAAACCCAAGTACCCACCCGATAGGGGAAAGAAATGATGCTCATCGGAGACTTGATCATGGGAGCAGTTCTGCTCGGCGTGATCGTTCTATCGGCTTATTGGTTCATCACATCTGTCAAGTTCTTGCGTGAGAGGAGCAAAGAATGTCACCATTAGAAAAACTTTTTGTAGACTTTTGGAGTTTGGTGATAAATGAACTACGGGGCTCCCCGTCGTACGGCGACATGGCTGACCTCACACACGAAACCCAAGTGGCGTTATTCCATTGGTGTATGTGCGAGGACAACGAAGGAAACGAGAACCCGTACGAGGACTGCCCGACGTGAAGCGGCCCCGCATCATAGGTTGTGTATTACTGTTATCACCTGTAGGTTGTTGGTATGAAAAATGACAACGAAGAGTTTGCCGAAATGACGAAGTTCGCAGAAACCACAGTCGGTCTCGCCCGTACCACCAAGCAGATACTGTGCGACGCCGAGCGGGGCCCCATGGACAACCCACCAATGCTTGTGTGGCACACCGAAGATGACGTTCATCTTCTCGGTCTACCAACCCCCGACAACACGTTCCCTGCGTATGAGGTCTTAGCAAGTGCCTTGAGCGGCGCTTTCACTGAGTTCGGGGTGCCCCGCTTTGTCTCGGTCATCGTTGAGGCTTACGCCACACAGGTAAGGAACGAAAACGAAGCCGATGACATTCAGAGAGGCGACCTACAAAAGAAGTTCCAAAAATGTGACCCAAATGTCGTGGAAGTAATCAGTGTCGTCACTTTTGATATGGGTGGAAAAATGGTAACCGATATGTTGTATTACGGATACGACGATGCGGGGCAGCCAGTCTTTGATGAAGTCATTCACGATGACGACCCAACATCAGGCGGATTGATTATTGATGTAATTGAGAGTTTCCGTTCGTTCGTGAGGGCAGAGTAATGACCAAAGAAAGCCACCTAAAATTACTCACCCCCGTTTATACGTGGCAGAGTTGGCCCCGCGATTACGAACCATCACTGAGTGATCTGGAAGCCATGTCAAGTGAGGAATATGATTGCTATTGGGCAGAGTATTCCCGTAATCAGATGCGAGAAATAAGCAAGGCACTGGGGGCCCGGTTGGACGGGGCCTTCGGCGCGCTGGAACGCTCAATGCTCAACCACCCAACCAATGGATAGTTCTTTCTTTATGCCATTACAACCTGTAGGATTGTAGTATGAAAGCAATAATGGCGTGAGTAACCGAGTATGAGTGCGACCTTAGAGGTCGTAAACCTCACCTGTTTGGCTGAATGGAAAACTGGCGAGTGGAAAATCTCCGTTGAGCGGGGCGACCTTAGTCAGGAGATGGTTATTTATCTAGGTATGGCACGGCGTGTCACCCTGGAAAATATATCCACAAAAGAAATCGTGACCGAAACATTTATGGGTTCATCGTGTGGAACAAAGGGAAGCAAGTGGCTGAACAGCATGATGAACGGGACAACAGGTTCTGGGATGGAATGGGTTTGGCTGTAATTCCTTTCCGCCACCGTGTTATATAGAGAGAACATATATTGTGGGGCTCTGCCCCGCTTATTATTTTTATAGATTTTTGGTCGGGGCCTTATATTTTTTTATGAGTGTTTTTTGAGTGTTTTTTTGACCACTTTGCGTGATGTTGTTTTGTACCATTAGAGCCTGTAAGGTGAAGGTATGAAACCTAGAAACTTCCTAGCAACTATGGTCATCTTGGTTCCCGTAGTCGCCCTCTTATCTGTAGTGCGATTTCAGACGCTTGATGATTTCTCTTGCGAGACACAGCCCCGTACCGTTGTAGACGGCGATACCCTTTGGGCAATTGCTGAAAGCAAGTGCGAAGGCAATATCCAAGTAGTCGTGGACAACCTTGTGGATGTCTATGGAACGACAATTCACGCAGGTCAAACAATTTGGTTGCCACTAGATAGCGACTGCTTACTGGAAAATCGGGGCGGACAGGTCTACGATACTTGTGGATGAATAAATTATTTCTAGACAATGACACACTCGCACTTGACTTTCCGTACAACGCAAGTCAAGTCGCCCAAGTCAAACTAATCCCTGATTGTAAGTGGGATAAAGTCGCACGGCTTTGGCGTTGCCCCGTTTCAAGTGTTGTCCAAGCGAGGCAGTTCGCCGATACTCACGGGTTGGCAATAGACAATGAAGTGCTTGTGTTCACGCTTCCCAAACGACGTAGCGCAAGTGATACTGGCGTATATGAAAAGGATGACTATATCTATGTGTCGTTCCCATACGACCCCGTAATGGTGAAGTCGGTCAAACAAATACCATCTGTAACTTGGGACAAGAAGACTGGCGCGTGGCGCGCCCCGCTTACCGCAATCAACGAAGCAATTCAATGGGCTGAACGTTTCGGCAAACCTGTCGCACCAGAAGTGATGATGAGAGCGAAGGAAATAAACACATACCTAATAGAACTCAACGAAGCCAGTCGTGCCGTACAAGCAGACATCAAAATAGGCGAGACGGGACTCGAGCAACTTCTTCTTCCGTATCAGAGGGCTGGAGTTGTTTACGCAAAGCGTGCGAGACGCTGTTTTGTCGCAGATGAAATGGGATTAGGTAAAACAATCCAAGCCATCGCAACCTTAGAAGCGTTCGCATCGGATGACGGGGCCAGTGCATATCCCGCTGTTGTTATGTGCCCACCAAACTTGGTACTCAACTGGAAAGCAGAATACTCAAAGTGGCTACCAAGCAGGAGAATTGCAACCGTACTAGCAGGGAAGGGGCAGAAGGAGTTCCCGCTGCGCCCCGATTACGACGTACTCATTATCGGGTACTCAAACATCCTGCATTGGGAGACACAGTTGCTTGGTCATAACGGTTATGTATTAGACGAGAGCCATTACTGCAAGACACTCACGGCAAAGCGAACCAAGTCAGCGAGAAAGATTGTTGCGTCATCACAGCCCTCTACACCCGTGCTGTGTTTGACCGGGACCCCTGTAACAAACAGACCAGCCGAATATGTAGCGCAATTAGACATACTCGGAAAACTAAAAGACTTCGGAGGAACGTGGGGTTTCTATAGACGATACTGCGCTGCGTTTCAGGACAGGTATGGTCAGTGGCACTTGGAAGGCTCATCAAATCTAGAGGAACTGAACCAAAAACTTCGTTCAGTTTGTTATATCAGGAGAACAAAAGATCAAGTACTCACCGAATTACCGCCCGTGTTCCATCAAGAACTTACCCTTGTGGGTGCGTCGGCCCCGATGAAAGAGTATGAGAAGGCAGAGAGAGATATCGTTTACTATCTCGTAGAGCGAGCCAAAGATATTGCAAGAGAACTCGGACTGAGTACGCACTCGGCTGCCGTAGTAGCAAGGATAAAGGCAGAACACGCACAGAACCTCATCAAATTATCAGTATTACGTCGTCTGTCAGCGAAAGCCAAGATGGAAAGTGTTGTTGAGTGGGTGCAACAACGTACCGACAGCGGGGCCAAAGTAGTAATAGCGGCGCATCACCGAGACATAGTAGATGAACTCGCAAATCGTTTTGGTGGTCTAAAGATACAAGGCGGTATGTCGGCGGCTGAAGTAGAGGAAGTCAAACATAAGTTCCAAACAGACCCAACAGCAACCGTAATCACTCTTTCTATCCAGGCGGCGAAGACGGGGCATACGCTCACCGCAGCACAGGACATCATCTTTGTGGAATTACCGTGGACGCCAGCCGATATAGACCAGACCTACAGTCGCCTGCACAGAATGGGGCAGAAAGGGTCGGTCACGGCTACATACGCACTATGCGCTGGAACGATAGATGAGGAAATCTATTCCCTTATAACATCAAAGCGCAAGGTCGTAAATGCCGCCGTAGATGGAGGCCCCGATGCCGACGAGGCTAATGTGGGGGTTCAGTTGGTTCTCAACCTATTGAATAAGTCAAACTAGGGTGTTGCATTGTCCCATAAGAGCCTGTATGGTGTAGTTATGACAACAAAAGGAATGATCACAAGTGCTCAGGTAGCACAGATACCATCATTGGAGTTTGGGGTACAGACTGAATGGTCGGTAATTCTCAATTTCCAAAGCCCAACAGGAGACAGTTCAGACTTTCTTAGTCGGAATCTGCCGTGTGTGAGCCAAAAGCAAGCACAAGACATTGCTGACAGGTGGAATTATGTTGCCCTTGTTCAATCCGAACCGACCCCCGTCAGCATCTAATAATGAGTAAGAGAACGAAAATTGACGGCGCTGAATTGGTTGTATATATAATTGGAGTAATCGTCTACACGCGATTTATTATCTACTTGCTTCGTTAACGATCTGCCCCGTCTCGCACCAACCGAGGCGGAGACAGTAAGGCTCACTCTCCTGCGTCCAACTTCCCCCTTAAAACCGAGACGCAGGAGAGGGGTTGCCTTCTGCTAAATACCACGATAGTGTGGGACATTACTATGACTAACATGAATATTTACTGGAACGAAGATTACTGTGGCTCAACCACTAATTATGAGACACTCACAAAATCAAAATGGATTTCTAGCGCACTACAAATGCACCCACAGTTATCGGAATGGGTAAAAGTAAAGAACCCTGCCGATACAACTGGGGCGCTCTCAACAGCGCAATTACTATTACAAGATGGCGTAGACCCTGCGTACCTTCAGGCGGTAATTACTGGGAGGCCCCGTGTTTTGGCTGAGACCAATAACTTTGAGTGGGAAGCATCAATCTACCCAATGGTTCTCAACTCAACCGCAGGTATCTATTGTGCGATCACAGACGTAATAAACGGATATGACCATGCGTGCTCGTTGTCTAGCGGACTGCATCACGCAACCCGTAATTCTGGTAACGGTTGGTGTACGGTGAACTCGCTTGCAATCGGGGCCTTGTATGCTCAGAAGCATTACAAGAGTGTTGTTATTCTTGACCTTGACGCCCATTGTGGGGGCGGAACGAACTCTTACATTCAGGGAACTGATGTCAAACAGGTAGACCTATCTATGTCGGGATTTGATACCTACGAAGACAATGCCAACAGTACGGTTGATCTTTGCCCTAATAAGGATGAATACTTGAGCGCAGTTGCTACATCGCTACAGAAGATGACTGCACTCGGCCCCGACATTGTGTTCTACAACGCTGGCGTTGATGTGTTCCCTCAAATCACTTCCGAAATGGTCATCCAGCGAGAGCAAATGGTCGCAAGTCGTCTACGCACTTTGGGTGTTCCAACCGTAATCGTTATGGCGGGTGGTTATGGTGCTATGACGGATATCGTCCCACTTCATCTTGCGACAATATCTGCGTTCGCTGCGCCTCACCTACTGTCATCCCGCGTTGCGGCGGGGCAGCCGAATGCTGGACAGTTTATTGACCCGATACTTGTGTTAAGCGATACAAGCCTGTAAGGTACAGATATGACAGAAATATCCATTGAGGAAATACGCTTACAAATACTTGACCATCTCGCTGAGTTTATTGGGAAACTAACTCAAGAAGAAGACTCGGAAGCGACTCTTGACTTTGCATCAACGATGGTTGACGCAATTAACCTTATTCCGATCAGCATTAGTCCCGATGGAACAATCACGGCAAAACTAAAACTTATCCCGATTGACGATTTACTTGAGGATTTTTTTAATCCCGAGATAAACTAATGTTGGAGGCGATAATGCCTCCCTCAAACTAAACAAGGAGACGAAATGGCAACAGCAACACTCACTATCTCGGGGAACCTAACAAATGACCCCGAACTGACCTTCACGGCAAACGGGGCACCACGCCTATCCTTCGGAGTGGCAGTCAATTACGGATACACAGACGCACAAGGCGAGAAGCAAGAGAAAACTTCTTTCTTCAATGTCACCGCATGGCGTTATCTCGCAGAGAACTCGGCACGAACCTTGGAAAAAGGTATTGGTGTCGTAGTCACAGGACGTCTTGAGCAACGTTCATACGAAGACAAGGACGGCGTAAAGCGTTCAGCAATAGACCTCATCGCAGACGAAATCGGTATTGCTACTCGCTCGTTGGAGACAATTGAGCGCCGTGCAAAACAAGAGGGTGGCAATAATCTGAACAAACAGCAAGCCAATCGTCCCAAGACGGGGCCGGCTCGTACGATGCCCATGACAAACAAGGCAATTCAGTTCACACCAGACACCGAAGAGGAGCCGTTCTAACGAACTAGCATACTCAATAGCATTGGGTTCCTCACCGACCGATTAAATAAAAGGTGGTGCCGTTTAATGGGTGACTGCTAAACGGCTAAGTAGGTTAAAAAGTTAAATAACGCAATCCCGTAGCGGTCCATAACCTAAGCCATTATTACTACAACAGGCCAGTAACACGGACCGTACGCCGTTCGCAAGGTCGGGCGTACGGTGAGGAATTCAGTTTTATGTATACTGATAACATGGACATCAACGAACTGCAACACATTCTTGATCGGTTTGTCCCGCCTTACTCGACAACAATCTCCTGCGCCGAGGGCTGGTACGAACTCATATTTCAATGCGACAAAGAATTGTCGGAAATTGACCCTGATTACCAAATATACCAAATAAAAGAGAAGTTTGGTTCACTTAGATACTACTTTGAGACGTCAGACGCTTCCAAGTCAGATGAAATGAACAGTGTCGTTAGGGATTATGAGTTAAAGTCGCTTCGTGTGTGTGAATTAACCGGTAGAGCCGGGACTCTCATGAAGAAGGATGGGTACTATAAAACCCTAGAGCCAACACTTGGCGAGGCTAGCGGTTATGTACTGCATTAATAAATGTAATCATCGGGATTTGAGTCTTTAACTCTCTCAAAGTAAAACATATGTGCGTTTGCTTGATCGCCATCGGATAGTTCGTAATACTTCTGCGCTTCAGCGATTTCTGATGCGTAAATGCGACACAAACGGTCGTGTCTCCAGTTCTTCAGGAGGTCTCGGTACCTTTTGCGTAACTGTTTCCTCGTTAAGGGCGGGAATCTAGCCAATTCAACAAGTGAATCATGAGTTATTTGATGTGCGGTTCTAAACTCATTTGGCTGATTGCTCATCCAAGAGACATTATCAGAAAGGATTGTTCCATTCGTCAGTGTCTGCGTCGCCGGCCCCGTCATTAGACGTTCTGATGTCTTCATAAACATCTACAGCCCTATCGGTGTTGCCTAATTCAAGAGCGAGCGAGTGGGCTGTTTTTCTCCAGTCGTCAGCAACCTTTTTCCAATGCTTAATCTCTGTGATCATGTCCTGCATATCTAATTCTCCCTTTATTTATAAATTCCTTGGTGGTATCGGTATTCCGCCTCCAGCGTTTTAAAACATCCGAACGAATGGGTGCCAATTAGGTTGAGAAAGCACCTGGCC
>ERZ890604.507-NODE-507-length-13436-cov-6.739706_pt1 | contig 13436 bp, 10 predicted proteins | sample MGYA00521097_ERZ890604 | MGnify/ENA primary metagenome ERZ890604 (study PRJEB32303, sample SAMEA104408625) | aquatic metagenome | biome: Brackish water; feature: Chemocline; material: water | place: Baltic Sea | collected 2014-10-26T21:54:00 | depth 120 m ... | reverse complement strand
GTTCAAGCTGATCGCGATCAACAACATGTGGCTTTTCTACGTGCACCACCTTGCCCGCTTCCAATGCTTTGATGGCATATTCCGCATGACTTGCATGGTTCGACGCAATGTAAATGATGTCGATATCTGGATCATCAAACATTTCCTGTGCATCGGTCGTGTAGTAGTCAAGCTTGTAGCGCTTGAATAACGACGCCGCGCGGTGTGGGTCAATATCCATGCATGCACGAATTACCTTCCCGTGGTTACGCACCAAATAGTGACTGATGTTCGCAAACGGAAACAAGCCGCAGCCAATCAGCCCCACATGCTTACCGGTACCTGACTTCTTTTGAAAGGCGGGCAACGGATCGTACTTCGCCTTAAGGTGAAATTGACCGCGAATCTTACCGACCACGCGCGCGAGCCCGTACATCTGCACATAGGTCACGACCTTGCGAATTTTGTATCCGAGCTTAGCTTCTGGGAGTTCCATGTTTGGAGTAGCTTTAGTTGGTGGTCGTGGGCGGAGGAGGATTGTCGTTGGTGATGCCAGCGGCGGCGTACAACTTCATCATTGCAGCCCAAATGATGGGCCACGCGTAATGTTCATCGTAGGCTTGGCGCGCGCGGCGGCACATACCTTCGTAACGCTCGGTATCCAAACGCAATTCTTTGAGCGCGGGGCCAAGGCCCGTGACATCCGAGTAATCGACAATGACCGCACAATCATATTTGCGTAGCAATCCCGCGATTTCCTGTTCAGAGTTAATCAACAAAGGCCGCCCGACGGCAAGAGTCTCTGCAATCTTGTTGGAAGCTGCGAAACGGTTGATGGGGCGAATCGGATCGTAGAAGGCTGCAACAAAATCGCAGGCCGCGGTTTCTGCAATGACTTCCTTGTGGTTCAGGTAGCCAAGGAAATCCACGCGTACTTGGGATTTGGCGTAATCGACCAACTCCGCTCCACCCTCTCCAGCAAGGCGCAAGCTACTTTCAGAGCAGTTAGCAATCATTTCCGTCAGCGGTTTAATACCGCGACCTGCATCAATCCAACCGCCATAAAACACCTTTACGTCTTCCGACTCTCGCTCTGGAATATCTGAATACCCCGGATCGATTGGTGCATTTTTCACCACGATTAAATTCTTCTGACAGAACTTCGGCAAAGCAGTGCGGCGAAACTCTTCCGGCGCCGTCGTGATTGTGGCCGCAGAAGTTGCAAGACCTTCGAAAAAATTCAAAACTGCCGCAATCCACGGTGCGCAGTTGTAACGCTGACCAAGGTTGTCGTGAATATTGAATATGACCGGCTTGCGCTTCAGCCATCCGTACCAGCGGCAGGCCCAGAAAGCTTCGAACTCAGAGGCATGCACCAAGTCTGGCTTGGTTTTCATCAGGTGGAAAAACGTGGCCAGACCAAAACGGAATACCGACCACAAATAGAGAAGCGGTCGCGTGCCATTCACCAATGGAAAGTAGGGGCCGATGCGCTCGACTTCCCAGTTATCCCATTTGTCGTGTTTGCTCAGCCCTTCTTCACGGAAAGCGCCGACGAACTTTGGAGTCATGCCGAGCTCCTGTGCAGCCAGCATCATGCGCAGCACGCGCGGGATAGGCCGGTTGCAAAGGCGAACAAAAGCCGCGGTGCGTGCTTTGGGCGGCACTTCTGTAGTTTGCGCTTGAGAAGGATTGGTCATAGCTCAGGACACCACATTGTCCGTCGGCGGTGCCAAAGTGGGAACACACCAATGGCTCAAATCCCGACCAACTTGTTGCGAGAGCAGGGCGACGTCGGCGGCAAAGTGGTTCTGCAGGGTGGTCCGCAGCGCTAAATCCATTGGAGCGCGTTTTTTTGTCTCCGACAGTGCTGGCTGCATCTTTTTCCACACCCCGAAAGACCGACGTAGGCCCAACCGACGCTTCACGGCAGCAGCGAAAAACATGACTTTCGGCAACAAGCCTGGCCGCAGCACTCGATTCTCGTTCACCTTGGGAAAATCCTGGCGCCCATCGTCTTCCAGGCCAGCGAACTCCAAGACCTGCCGATAGCTGGCACCGGCATCTTTGATGAAATCGTCGAATACCAAAAACAGCACGCGTTCTTTCGGTACCGACTGGAGCAGGCGCTGCACTTGCTCTCCCAGGCTAGCCACTTGGCTGTACTGCACGCTCTTCGGATCCCGGCAATAACGCGGCAAATCTCGGCCAGCTGCCCGGGCTTCTTGAAGTTGCCAGGCGCGCGTGAAATCGGCGACATCTTCGTCTCCGCCGTAAAGCAACTGGCCGTGCAGCGAGTAACTCAAGTCGACTGGATTGCGCAGCATGACCACGAACTTGGCGCTGGGATTGAACGCCAGAATCTGCTTTACCGCCACTTGTGAAAAGAGATACCAAACAGTTCCTTCGGCAAGTATTTGATCACTTGCCTGTTGGTGCGCAAAACTTTTTAAGTACTGGTCTTCGGTAGTACACAGCCGATGCTCATTTGCAAAGTCACTATGAAAATACTTTGCTTCTTTGGGCTCCGAAAAACAAACCGCGGGATGGCTTGCAAGGTAAGCGCACAGGGCTGTGGTCCCACACTTTGGAGCACCGATCACAAATAGGCTGGGCTTTTTCATGTGGCGGACTGGTTGCGGCCCAAGCCAAAAATCGATGGGTCAATGGAGACTGAGTAGCGACAACGGAGCGCCAGCACAATATTGGAGATACCGATTGCCGAGGCAGTTGCCCAAGCTGCACCTTCGATTCCATGCGTGGGGATAAGCACGACACACAACACAGCGTGACCAGCGGTCGTCCAAATGAGAGTGGTTAAGACCACGCGATGATTGCCAGTCATAGATAGCACAAAACCGACGGAGCCCGTTAGCGCATTCACAAGCTGGCCTCCGCACAAGATGACGAGTGCGGTAGAGGCTGCGCTGAACTCGGAGCCAAACGCCGCAAGCACTGGTTCGCGCAACAATACGAGGACTGCGGTTGCAATCACAGAGAAGAGGAAAGTAACGCGAGCGGCCAGGGTTACAAGGCGTTGCAAATCACGTTTCTCGCCACGCACGTGATAGCGCGCAATCAGTGGTGGCAAAACGGCATTGACCGCCATTAATCCAAAGGCTGCGAGCAAGGCGATACGGTTAGCTGCTGAGTATGGTCCACTCGTTGCCGTACCGTGAAAGAAGCCAATCAAAATCGTGTCTGTACTTCGTACTAATAACTGCATCAAGGCAATGCCAAGCATGGACAGCGAAACACTTAGCCATTCCTTGGTTTTTGTTTCTTCCGCACAAGAGAGCAGGGCTTGCGGTCGACAACGGCGAATGAAAATCACAGCCAGCGCCAAGGCCGCGCCGGTTGCTGCAAGATCGACAAGCATGCCTACTTGGCTTGGCAAATCATCGCCCACAAAGCCACGAATCAAAAGAATTGCCGCGCCCAATAAAGCGGGTCGCACAATGAGGCGCGGAAGTGCTGCTAGGATTGGACTACGTAAACCGCGCAGGATTGCCACACCAAGCAAAAGTAATGCCGTAAAGGGCAGGGCAAAAGTAGCCAGCCAGAAAACCTGCGCCAGCTCTGGGCGCATTTGGCCACTGAAAACTGCCAGCGCAATTGCACACAGAGCGACCAAGAGCAGCGACGACCCAAGCACCAAGCGAGCGGACTGTCTCATGAAGCCCCTCATTGCTGGCCAATCGGCAACAGCCTGATAGGAGGAGACGTAACGCTGAGCGGCCGTATCCATGCCAAGTACGCCAGGCAAAGCAAGAATGGTCAGCCAAGTTAATGCGTATGCATAATCGGAATAGTTTTCATGCCCCAAGGCACGGGCAAGCGCCACGTGCAACCCAAGAGTCAACAACGCCGACACACCATTAATCAGCATGGTGTAAAAACTACCCCGCGTAAGCGTAGAGGCTGTGTCGCGAAATGCGCTGTTAGAACTTTGCGCCTTCGTCATGCCGTCCCCTCACCCACCTGGCGGTTGCCGGTAAACAAATACACCCAGCCGAATACAGCCAGGAATACCAAGCCACCGCCGAGTAAGAAAACTGCTGGGTCATATGCGATTGGTAGATAGACCAACATGACCGTACGCGCGCTTGCTAACAGTGGGCTGTTTAATCGCGAACAGTTGCGGTCAAAATACACCAGCAAAGCCATCGCTAGGAGCGGCACAAGCAGCACCCCGATATATCCGAAGTTGATGTAAGTTGAAATGGGGAAGCCTAGGACCGCATTGCCTTCGAAGGAGCCGCCAAGGTATTGGTGCATCTCATTGGCTAGCCCGGTTTGTGTTCCAGGCATCAAGCCGGACAGAGCATCCAACCACAAAGCACCAAGGCCATAGTCATGCGAACTAACAAAATCGAAAGCTTCGATGTTGGAGATCGGTACGACCACCACAATGCGCTCGAAAATGCCATAAGCCGAATCCCACATCATTCCGATGATGGAAATATCTGCATTCGCACGGCCGAGCATTTGATTAACCATGCCCATTGCGGCCACACAAATGATGCCATAAACCATCAGGCGTACTGGATGGCGACGGATCTTAGCGCGCCCGCCGTAACGACGTGTGCGCTCAAGCTTGCCCATAAAAGCTGCGAATGCAAGCACCAACAGCGGGCTGCGTTGGCCACCGAAGAACATTGCGATCAAAGTGGTAAGGAGAATCGCGAGCAACGAAAAGCGATTTTTACCGGGGGCTGAAAAAGCTAACAGGTAAAAAACAAAGGCCGGTGCGAACACATCGCGCACCTGTTTGACAAGCCCTGGATAGAAGTAGCCGCGCTCTCCAGACGCAATCATCTTGCGCACGTCGAGCAAGCCGCCGTCCGAATCTAAGCCACCGAGGGATCCGCCCAATAGGTTGCGAAACACTAAATACGAGAACGCCAAGTTGGTCACGACCAAGAAGACGGTTGTGATGAGCACATACTCTGAATGCAGCGGCGGAGCCTGCCATTGGGGCCGGTCAAGACGTCGGTAATAGGGGCGCAACAATGCTCCAGAAAGCGATGCTGACGCAAGTGCGACGAGGGCAATTTTTACAACGCGGAGGCCGGTGCCATCAAGAGGCATTTGAATCGCGGCGATCACCGAACCGGTAAAGAAAATAACTAGCCCAAGGTAGAAACTATCGGCCAGCAAGAAACGGCGTGGCTGCTTGGTGCGCACCACCAGATAAAACACCACGCAGGAAATGCCGAGGCAAGCAAGTACGCCTAACATGTGGACTGCCCCTCTTGTGCTTGCGCGGAAATCGTGGTCGTGACTTTGACTTCCGCTAAAGCTGGAGCCGAAACCACCAGACAGAGTGCGGGAACGCTGGCCCCATATTCCAAATGGCAAGTGTAGGCTTCGGCGGCGATGCTATCAATTTCACAACCGCTCCACGCAAATGCGAAGTCACGTTTCCCTTGTGTAACCACCGCACCACGGTCTGATACGTGAATGTCCTTCGCTTCTATGCCATGAGGAAGATGAAAGCGCAGTTGGAATGTTGCGGCGTCGATGAGGGTTGCCTGATCTTCCAAACAGAGCGCGCCGCTTGGTAGAAAACGAAACACGCGCTTATGTTGCGCCGGGTTCGCAGTAGAAGGCACAGCATCTCCCGCAACAAGTTCCGTGCGCAACTCGGGCGCGCCTTGATTTTCGCCGACAACAGCTTTCCCTTCATGCCCGCCACGCAAGGTGAGTGTGACCGACCCCGTTGCTCCACGAAACCGTTCCTGGCCCACCGCAGTTAGCACGTTGTGCGAAGTAGATGCAATTGCATAGCTGCGCTCTTTTTTATCACGCGTGTACGGCGGGCAACCTGCTTCCACGATAAGGTCTTCGCCGCCGACGGAATACCAAAAGGATAGGGCGTCATCGTGATCGTGACTCGCGCGACCGGCTAAGCCAAGTGCTCCTGCGCGCACGACAACTTTGCTGATTCCGTTTTCAAGGATTGCGAAAGGCGGGATTGCGGTGATGGTCGGTGCTGTTGGTGTTGGCCGGTGCGATGGTGTTGTTCGGTGCGATGGTGTTGTTCGGGCAACCGATTCCGTATTCATGGAAGCGGTCGCCGCGCCAACTGCTTCGGTCGAGGCGCCAAGTATCGACTCGCAACCGGTCAGCCCTGCCAACACTGCTCCAAAAATTGATTCTGGGCATGTCGTTTGCGGGCGACTTGTTGCGCTTGAGATTTTGCCTGCAAGAGGAAGCCAATCGTAAGCACCAAAACGGCGCGCAGACTGTTGAAAGTTCAACACCATGCCGCTGTCGTTATCGCTGAGAACTGGAAGTTCGCCGCCATGATGCGCGAGGAGACTACAGGTCTCCACGCACCGCTTCAGCAGTGGCTCCAGCTCTGCGGCAACGGCCGGCTGCTGGCGTTTCATCAGGGCAAAACCAATGGCGACCATGTCTAAACTTAGACGGTGGTAAGTCGGAGAAAACTCAATGTGCAAACCCTCGGCGCTGAACTGCTCTCCACACGCGGCAATAAAAGCGCGCGCTGGCGAATCACTCTGAGTGCCGCCAAACTCCTCAAGGACATATTCGCCTAGTGCAGTGGCAAGATAATGATTGCCTTGGACATCCGAAGTTTCAGGAAAGCGCTTGAGGTAATGCAAATGCTCGCCGGCACACTTCAGCAAGCGCTCAGCGGTTTGATCATCGAGTCGGTTTTCGAGCAAACTAAATGCAAGCAACAAGTTGACGCCGCGAATCGCGACCTCCATGGAGCTAACCCAGTTCACTCCGACGCCGTATGGGTTTTCAGAAACCCAATCATCAAAAAGCATGAGTGCTTTTTTCAAGCGTTGGTCGTTAGCGCTGGCATCCGAATCCAGACTGCAGGCCAACGCTGCGCTACTGAACCATTGCATGCGACTTTTTTCCCATGGCACTTTGGTGTCGCAGCGTACGTCCGCCATCACATAGTTGATGTCAGCGAAGTAATCGCTGGGCCACGTGAATCCATGGAAGTCGTCAAGCGCCCAAAAACCAGGACGTAACGCATAGTGACCGAAACCCAGGCAAGGCCACTGATTAGCGTCGAAATCGCTTGCAAGTGAGCGCATCAATTGCTGTTCGGGAAAACCTAGGCGCTGCACTTCCCGAAGAACATCCGCGCGGAGCAGTGCGCCAAAGTTGCGCTTGCTTGTTAAGTCTTGCTCAAAAGAGTCGCTCAAGCGTTTGCCCGCGGCGGCGGCCTTCATGACCGCGCCACGTTGCGCTTTTTTACGCAACTCGATGGTGGCCTTCAACAGCAAAAACTTCGGCGGCGACTCGCGTAACCGCGTGAGGATGTATTTCGCGCGGCTCAGCTTGGAGGCTAACTTTGACACCATGCCTTGACCGCCGCGGCGATTCGCTGCGACGCCCGCCCATCACCATAAGGGTTATGCGCAGCTGCCATGGCTTCATAGGCGACTGGATTGCTCAGCAATTCGGCGACGCCATCGACAATGTTTTTTTCGTCCGCTCCAACGAGACGGACCGTGCCAGCTTCCAGCCCTTCTGGGCGTTCCGTTGTATCACGCATAACGAGTACGGGCTTGCCAAGGCCGGGCGCTTCCTCTTGCACACCGCCGGAGTCCGTGAGTACCACTTTGGCGTGCTTCATTAGCGCCACAAATGGACGGTACGGCATGGGCTCGAGTAAGAAAATATTGGGCAAGTCCGCCAGGTTTTCCATGACCGGACCGCGCACACGTGGATTGAGATGCACCGGATAAATGAAGCGATGGTCCTGGAACTGCTGCGCCAAAGCACGCAAGGCGCTGCAAATCTGCTCGAAGCCGCCGCCAAAGTTTTCGCGACGGTGACCGGTGACCAGGACATATGGGTATTCGCGCCAATCGGCACCCAGCTCCTCCTGAACAAAACCATCGACCTCAGCCTGGGTGGCGATTTCTTCGTGCCGCGAGCTTTCGATTTGCAAGGCATCAATAACCGTGTTGCCCGTGACGGTAATGCGCTCTTCGGCAACGCCTTCCTTGCGCAAGTTTTCCGCTGACCACTCGGTAGGCGGAAAATGCAGGTCTGCAATCGGGGTCACTAACCTACGATTAGCCTCTTCAGGGAAGGGGCTGTGCATGTTGCCGGTTCGCAACCCTGCTTCCACGTGCCCGACTGGAATCTTGCGATAGAAACACGCAAGAGCTGCCATCAAAACAGTCGTGGTATCGCCCTGCACGAGAGCGAAATCAGGCTTTTCCGCAGCAAGGAAGGCGTCGACCTTGTTCATCAGCCGCGCCGACAAACCGGCAAGCGATTGATTCGGCACCATGACATCCAGATCGAAGTGCACCGGAATTTCGAAAATGTCCACTACCTGCTGCAACATCTCGCGGTGCTGTCCGGTGGAAACCACAATCGGCTCAAGGCCTTCTGCGTCTTGCAATGCGCGCACCACCGGAGCCATCTTGATGGCTTCGGGGCGGGTCCCCATGAAAACAGCTATGCGGTAAACCATTTTGCGGCAAGAAATCGAAATCAGGAGTTAATGGCCGCGGTAACGCCACAAGCGTCAATGACGATCTTCTCGGCGAGTTGAGATCCACTGAGTTCCATGAATGGAGAATGGCCCACCAGGAACACGAGGACGTCGGCTTGCTCGAGCGCCTGATTCATGTCTACCAGCTCACTGTCGCCAAGTTCTTCGATGTTGGGCTCGACCACGATCACACGACCGACATCGGCTCTCTGGAGCTCCTGGATAATTTCGACTGCTGGGCTCTCGCGAAGATCATCGATATCGGGCTTGTAGGCCGCGCCGAAGCAAGCGATTACCGGCTCGCGGAGTTTGCCAGCGGCAGCCTTCACCTTATCAACGACCCAATGTGGTTTTGAGTTGTTGACCTCACGAGCTGTTTCCATCAGCCTTGCCTTGCCATTGGCAATGTGCACGATGAACCACGGATCAACCGCGATACAGTGCCCGCCGACCCCGCAACCAGGTTGCAGGATGTTCACGCGCGGGTGACGGTTGGCGATTTCGATCAACTCGCGAACCTCGATACCCAGGTCATCGCACACCATGCTGAGCTCGTTAGCGAATGCGATTTGGACATCACGACTGGCGTTTTCCACCAGCTTGGCCATTTCGGCGGTACGACTATGGCAGAGAATCAGCTCACCTTGGACAAAAGTCTTGAAAAAGCCGGCGGCCACCTGAGTGGAAACCTCGTCGATGCCACCAATGATGCGGTCGTTATTGACGACTTCCTGCAGAATACGGCCTGGCAGCACGCGCTCGGGAGCATGAGCGAAGAAAACCTCGCCGGCCTTGAGGTTGGTCTTGTCGAAAACGATTTCAGCAATCATCTCCGTGGTTCCCGGAGGGCTGGTGCTCTCAAGGATTACCAGGTTGCCTTTCTGTAGCACCGGACAAATGCTCTCCGTGGCGTTGCGCACATAGTCCAGATTTGCCGCTCGTCCCTCTCCAACAGGAGTTGGGACGCACAGCATGAAAACGTCGGCTGCTGCTGGCTCCGCATGGGCCTTTAGCCGTCCGCTTTCAATACCCGAACGGACCAACATGTCCAAATCGGGCTCGATGATATGGGCTCGGCCCGAATTGATGATCTCCCGTGATTTCGGATTGATCTCTACTCCATGAACGCGGTGCCCCCTACTTGCCAAAACTGCCGACGTTGGGAGCCCGATATAGCCGAGGCCAACCACACAAACTTCAAGGGTCTCGGAGGCAATCATGGGTCCTGAGGCAGCAAGGCGCGGGGGAGCGGATGTGGGTGCCGACATATCAACACTATATCTTCGCCCGAGCTTCTACGAAACGGACAAGAATCCCAAAAGCACCGTAAAGAACTGCCAGAGAAGCCAGCAAAATGAACCTTCCCTCGGGGTTGAGGTCGACATAGACACGGGCTGCAATGACCATCGAGGCCATCAAGCCGTATTCGGCCAATGTGGTCCTCCGATGTCCCCAGCCAGCCTGGACCAGGCGCTGGTAGGCATGGCTCCTGTGGGGCTCCCAAAAGCGCTCGCGATTGGCAGCGCGGCGAATCAGAGTACTGGTTGCGTCGATCCAAAATGGAGCGAACAGGATCAAGGGAACCCAAAGGTCAAAGGCACCGCTTGCAATACCACGAAAAGTCACGACGGAAACGAGGAAGCCGAGCGGTGCCGCCGCAACGTCTCCCAAAAAAATTGACGCCGGCGGAAAGTTCCAAACCAGAAATCCGGCCGCACTGGCTGCCGCAATCGCGCACAAGGTCCCCAAATAGGGGTCCTCGCCGAGGAATGCCATCCAACTGCAACCGCCAAAGCCGAAAGCGGTCATGCCACCTGAAAAGCCATCCATGCCGTCCATGAAATTGAAGAGATTGGTGAACCATACAACGAAAAGCAACGTCGCGGGCAAAGCCAGCCAGCCGAAATCGATGGGGTTCGACGCTAGCCCTGGCAGCGGCAAGGACTCCCAACGAAGATCACCATAGAACAGCAATCCTGCCGCAAATAAATGGACAAGAAAACGAACTTTAGATGACAGTGAAAAGTGATCATCAAGAAAGGAAACCGTCGCGATAGAGAAGAAGCCTATCGCTGCATACCACCCAGGGAAACAACCCTCTCCCTGTATGTGAAAAAAGATCTCAAAGACAAGAAGGACGACGATAATCGAAATCCCTCCACCATGCGGCGTGGCCAATTGATGCAACGACCGGGAATTGGGGGAATCCGTGGAAATAAGAGGATTACCTGGGACTATTAACCAACGGGTAATAAGAAAGGCGCCGAGGAAGGAGGTTCCAGTTATCAGGAAAATGTTCATACTTCCAGGCTCCTCTTCATCATGCGAAACCAAAGCGTCATTTGCTGAATTCCCTCTTCGGCAGAATAGGGTGGAGTCCAGCCAATCTCATCTCGGATGGGGCCGCTATCAACCTCCAGGTCGCCAAGAAGTCGAGCGACCATAGGGCGACTTATCGGCATCGAGCGCCGCAGAATAGCCTCAAAAGATGAACCCGCAGCACCAGCGACGTGAAAAAAAACAGGTGGCACCTTGAGCAGCCGAGGGCGGCAACCAAGAGAATCCCCAATCATCCTGATGAGCTCTGGGGTACTAAACACCTTAGCTTCAGACAGGAATAGCGTCCTGTTTATTGCTTTGGGGGATATTGCAACATGATGAATCGCGTGAACGAGATTGCCAAGGCCAATAAGGCTGCGTCGATTCTTGACCATGCCTAATGGCAAGGATTTATTGTCGGCAACAGCCTCCAACAGTCGCAACATATTCCCGCGTACCTCTGGACCAAAAACAAGAGGGAGGCGAAGAATAACGGTATCTAAATTTGCCGCCTTCACGGCTAACTCCGCGTCACGCTTGCTGCGCCCATAAGCATCCATAGGACGGCACGCCGTGTTGGCATCCCAGCGTTGGCCTGGAAGGCTATGCTCTCCGACAGCCTTCACGGAACTGAGAAAAACAAACCGGGAGACGTCGGCCCGTGTCGCCTGATCGAGAAGGGCCTTTGTCCCGTGATGGTTTACTGCTTGATAGATCTCCTCGGCGCCCTGCTTTTCCTCCTTCAAATGATGTACGCGTGCTGCCAAATGAAACACGGTGTCGACACCTTCTAATGCTTCGCGCCAATCCGTCTTGGGATCAAGTTCACCTACGACGACTTCCACGAAAGCCTCGCTGCCAAGTCTATTCATTGCGCCAGGTCGGCGCACACCAGCGCGGACCTTCCACCCCTGGTCAAGAAGGAGGTTAGTCAAGGCACTGCCAACAAACCCATTGGCGCCAGTAATGAATGCTCTTTTCATACAGGAGGAGAACCCAAGGCCGAGGTTATTATAGCCACTCCATGAGTCCCCCATCGCCGCGAGATCCACAACAAGAATCAAGGAAGATTTGGATTGTTGACCAGAACACTATGCCAATCGGCCTTGCTGGGGGCACCCGACACTATGAAATTGGCAAGGCACTTTCCGCGCAAGGTTTCGCCGTCGAGGTCATCACCTCGGATTTCCATATCTCTGAACATAGACACCTCCTACTTCGCTGGCCACGCCTTTGGAAGAGCGAATCTTTTGGGAGCCTTCGGTGGCGCTGGCTTTGGGCTTCCGGCTATAAACGCAACAATTGGCGTAGGCACCTGAACCTACTTACATTCGCTGGATCACTTTTTACTTTTGGGGTTTTTCGAAGAACGCCTGCAGTCATCATTGGGTCCACTCCTCATCTGATTGCAGCTTTTGCGGCTTTCCTGCTGGCGCGATTGAAGCGCTGCCACTTCTATTTGGAGGTCCGTGATCTCTGGCCTCAGGTGCTCATCGATATGGGAGGAAAATCTCCCCGAAGTCCAGTGGTCCGGATCCTCGGCTGGATGGAAGGAGTCCTTTACCGCAATTCCCACCGAGTTCTCGTACTGGCACCCGGAGCTGTTGATTATGTCCGAGAGCGTGGAGCTTCTGCTGACAAGATCCTCTGGGTTCCAAACGGCGTCAGCCTTGTCGACCTCGAGAGTCTTCCCGATCTTGACCAAGCACGAATGGAGTTCAAGGTTGACCATGACCGCTTCGTGCTTTTGTACACCGGCGCTCACGGAACGGCGAACTCGCTCGCCACTCTTGTTCAAGCCGCTGCCATCCTCGATTCTCAAGCGCCTGGGCAATTCAGAATTATCCTTGTCGGCGATGGCATGGAGAAAGATTGCCTAATCAATCAATCTCGCGATATCGAATGCCTCCGATTTGTCGATCCAGTTCCAAAATCTGACCTGCCAAGGTTACTTCAAGCTGCCGACGCACTTGTCTTGACCTTGCTTGATGTTCCTGTATTTCGCTACGGCGTCAGCCCCAGGAAACTCTATGACTATTATTCCGCAGCTAAGCCTGTGGTCGTGAATATTGGGGGCGCCGTCAGCGAGGAAGTCGAAACCCAACGCTGTGGCGTAACGGCTTCGCCTGAAAATCCCGAAGCCTTGGCCGCTGCAATCCTCAAGCTATCTAGGATGCCTGCCGAAGAGCGTGTCGAGATGGGGTTGCGTTCCCGCCGTCTTGCTGAATCCACCTACAATATGGAAGTAATCGCTGAGCGGATTGGCACGCAGCTTAGGGAAGATCTGCAGCCTTTATCTTGATGACGGATTCCTTGCCGACAATCGGAACTCGCAGGACCTTGAAAGGAATAAGTTGTTGGCCGGATCCGCCAATCAACCTAATCTGACTTCTTCCTTCAGCTTCGACTTGGTCCTCTGGCGAGAGATGGCAGGGGGCAACAGCGCCTTCGCGCGGATCCAACTCGAGCCTATCCGCAATGGTTACCTGATTGCGAGCCGTAGCCGTTTTATGAGCACGAAGTCGTCGGCTACAACTATCGCATGTCGGATTTGCTGGCCGCCGTTGGTCGCGCACAGCTTACCCTGCATCACCATGATGCCAGAGCCCGAGCAAGACCGTGCCACGCGTTGGCTCTCAGT
>ERZ890604.505-NODE-505-length-13455-cov-10.847463_pt1 | contig 13455 bp, 11 predicted proteins | sample MGYA00521097_ERZ890604 | MGnify/ENA primary metagenome ERZ890604 (study PRJEB32303, sample SAMEA104408625) | aquatic metagenome | biome: Brackish water; feature: Chemocline; material: water | place: Baltic Sea | collected 2014-10-26T21:54:00 | depth 120 m ... | reverse complement strand
GATAGAACCTATCTAATTTGTGCTTTTTCATGATTTAATTATTATATCTTATTAAAAAATCTAATGCAAATTTGCTACAATACCTTTATGAAAATTCGGACTCTCAAACACAGTGAACTTCCTTTACTCTTTAGTTATGCATCCAATGAAGAGTGGAACAATGAAAAAGTGCATACGATAGCCCTATTTCATACTCACCCAAATGACTTTTTCATTGCTTACAAAAAGAAACAACTTATTGGCTTTATTATAGCCATCAAATACTCAAAAGAGTTTGGCTTTATTAGTAGTTTTCTTGTTTTAAAAAAATTTCGTGGTCTTGCGTTTGGTAAGAGGATTTTTTCTTTTGCATTAAAACACTTAGATGGTTGTCAGATAGCTCTTGAGAGTGTTGTAGGTAAAGAGAGTTTTTATGAAAAAGTTGGATTTAAAAGCTACTTTGATGTTACAACTTACAAGTTTCTAAGTGGGAGTGTTACACTACCACAGGCTGATTTAACAGTCGTTGATTTTGATAAAAAGCTCTCTTTAAAAACTAAAGATACATATATGAATGCGATGATTATGAGTGATAAGACTACTTATAAAGCCATCAAAATACAAAATAAAATAAGCTCTTTTGCTTTGAGTTTTCGCTACATAGATGGCTATAAAATTCACATAGAATCAGAAGATATAAACGAGGCTCTCACTCTCTTTTTTGCTTTAACAAACATACACAAAAGTGAGACAACAATTTACTTACAAGCTTCTCCTCTTTCACCAATGTTACAAGCTATAGTAGAGCTACTAAAAATGAATGTACACTCTAAATCTACTCGAATGTACAACTTCATTCCCTAGCGTTTATCCCAGCTTACCATGCCCCATTTTTCTAAGTCACTCTGCAAAGTTTTCATACTGCGTTTTTCATTTTTGTTGTTATGACAAACAAAACAAGCATTTGTCTCGTTTGGCATATTATATTTAAGAGTCTCATTTGGTGTTACAAAACCAAACATATGCGTTCTTACAGTCAAAGGAGATTTACCTGTATGGCGACCTACTTTTGGCATATGACACTCAACACAAAGACTCCCTTTTGAGTCAGCTTTATGATGTGTATGTGCTTTTAAGCCTTTTTGGTGCGGTCCGATTGGTGAGCCAAAACTATGGCATTTCATGCAGAGTTTGTTACCAGTATTATGCTCTGCTGTTGGTTGTAAAGTATGAGGTGAATGACAATTAATACATGTAATCCCATGTTTTCCCATCATAGAATGCACAAACTCATTTCCCTGAGTACGGTTCTTCTTTCCCATGCCATTTGCATAAAACTCTTTTGTCTCTACACCTTTAAACGATGCTGGGAGTTTATATGTTGCAAGAGGTTTTCCAGCTTCATATCCAAGTGGATAATCTCTTGCATCTCCAGCTATAGCACTCATATTTTGATCATGTAAACGCATATCACGATTTCTCATGTGGCACTGTAGGCAAACTTCATTTTGTCGCATTGGATCACTAAGTGAGGCTAAATAGAGTAAAGAATTTGGTTCTTTTACATGTTCTGATGCTGGACCATGACAAGCTTCACAGGAAATCCCTGCTTCAACTCTTTTTTCGGTGGACATAAAACCAGTAAAGTGACAACCATCACAAGACTTTGAAGTTGGAAGTTCATGATTATCATGTGGATAAGCCGACTCATACCAGTATTTCCAAGGTTTAAAGTCTTGCCACTGCTGTGTTTGTACATTCCACTGATAATTTCCTAAGATATAATCTTCACTGCCATTTCTATCTTTTCTTATCATAAAACGCTGTTTAAACTTTCCACCTACAGTATAAGTAGCATCTTCTAGTTTAAAATCAGCATCAAGAGGAAGCTTTAAGAAATCAGCGACAATAACAGAGGGATTTTTTTTGATGTCTTGAATCATTTTGGGATGACGAGAATGACTCCAATGTTCATAGTTTTCTTTATGACACTTTTTACACTTAGCAGAACCAACATAGTGAGCATCTTTTTGCTCTAACATCTGTAAATCTACTTCTGTTCCGATATGCAGTGCGGTGAGTTGTCCATAAAATGGGATGATTTTTATAGCTTTATCATAGGCGATATACCCAGCAATAAATAGTAAAATAAGTAGACTGTAGCTTATAGTTTTTTTCATAATTACTCTTTATATAATTTATATTGCATTATATCATGAGTAATCTTACTATTTAAAGTATGAGTGAGTCTTTTTGTCCTGAATCTTTTCTAAATTGTTTCTCGCGTGGATCTACTCGCATTACATTGAGCATTATAAAGACATACGAACCAACCCATACAACAAGTCCTAAAAATGCTGTTGGTAAAACGACTAAAAGATTAATCTCTTCCATTTGTATATCCTAAATAAAAAGTTTTGTAATTAATTGTAAAAAGGTAGTTATTTGTAAGATAATTAGTGAAATACCCTTCTCCAGATACCTGCGGCACATAACTGTTTAAGGCGTGCTGCTGTATTCCTACCCTGACACATTATCTCAAACAACCATTGCACAGGTCTAAAGAAGAGCAGTGGAATTATAGCTACTTTTTCTTAAAAATGCTATAATTTTTCATGATTTACATAATAACAGCTCTCAAACCAGAAGCACAAGCCTTTGTTGATTTTTACAAACTCAAAAAAAGTAAACTTGGAGATTTTACACTATTTTCAAATGCAAATATCAAACTTATCATCAGTGGTTTAGGTGTCATAAAGGCAAGAAATGCAACACAAACACTCATAAATCATTTTGATATTACAGATGATGATATTTACTTAAATGTGGGCATTTGCGCAGCTGATGTGAGTTATGAGATTGGTGAACTTATAGAGATTGGAACTATCGTGTATGAGGAACAAAGTTACATCTTTAAAAAAGATAAAGCTACCATAACTTCTCTTGACACAGAAGCAAATGCAGCGGTTGCAAAGATAGTAGATATGGAATCCTTTGGTGTGTATGAGGCTGTATCACACTCCCCTGCTATTAAGAAATTTTATATCTTTAAAGTTGTCAGTGACCATTTTGAGCCACTTTTAGTAACAAAAGAGGCAACAAAATCTCTTGTGTTTAACGCCATTAACGAGATTAACACTATAATACAAAACTAAAAAAACTTAAGGATATAGTTTGAAACTGTTATTACTCTTTTTAACACTTATTTTTGCACTTCAAGCAAAAGATGTCACAGAAGATGACATCAAAAAAATGATAGGTCGTATGCTCATAGTTGGATTTGATGGCACCAATGTAACAAACAAATCGCAAATCGTAAAAGATATAAATAAGTACGATTTAGGTGGTGTAATTTTATTTGACAAAGATTATACAAGCAAAAAGACCAAAAATATCACAAGTCCTACACAGTTAGCAAAGCTTACAAAAGAGCTAAAAAGCTTTTCAAAAAAACCGCTTCTTATCAGTGTTGACCAAGAGGGCGGAAAAGTTGCTCGCTTAAAACCTGAGTATGGATTTAAAAAGATTCCTTCTGCTGTAGAAGTCTCAAAGTATAGCTATAAAGATACAGTGCAAACTTACAAAAAACAGTCCAAAATGCTTAGAGATGCAGGCATCAACACTAACTTTGCACCTGTTGTTGATCTTGCTATAAACCCAAAAAACAAAGTTATTGTTGGAATGGGTCGCTCTTATGGAGTAGACCCTAGACAAGTTGTAGAGTATGCAAAAGTTGTTATAAATGAGCAATCAAACCAACATGTTATCTCTGTTATAAAACATTTCCCAGGTCATGGTTCATCAAATGCAGACTCACATGAGGGTTTTGTAGATGTAAGCGAGACTTGGTCACCAGAAGAGCTTAAACCTTACTATGGACTTTTAGAAACAAGTAGAGTTGATGCTATTATGACAGCTCATGTTTTTAACAGCCATATTGATGACAAATACCCAGCAACACTCTCTCATAAATTCAACACTCTTTTACTCCGTAACAACATGAAGTTTACTGGAGTTATCATCAGTGATGATTTACAAATGGGAGCTATCACTAAAAAGTATACTCTCAAAGAACGTATCACTTTAGCGATAAACGCAGGTGTTGATATGCTACTTTTTGGTAACCAACTTCATAACGTTAGTGTTGGTGAGTTAGTAGATACTATCATGAGTCAACTCAAATCAGGTGCTATCCCTATAAGCCGTATCGTAGAAGCAAATATGAGAATCGACAATCTTCACACGAAGAATAGCATCATTCAACAGCCTATACAATTTGATAAAAAACGTGAAGATTTAACAAAAGAGTACATTAAAAAGCATTACGATTTGAGTGTTAAAGATATTAAGATAGAGCCTATCGCGATAGTGCTTCACTGGACGGCTGTACCGACATTTTCTAAATCATTTGCACGTATGTTTTCAGAGACACTTCCAGATGATAGAAAGGACATTGAAAAAGCCTCTAAGCTTAATGTCTCAGCACACTACCTTGTTAAACGCGATGGAACTATTTATCAACTCATGCCAGATAACATAATGGCTCGTCATACTATCGGAATCAACTACTCTAGTATCGGGATTGAAAATGTTGGTGGAAAAGATAACAAACAAGAAGACCTAACACAAGCTCAGGTTATTGCTAATGCGAAACTTATCAAGTACCTGCGTTTTAAGTACCCAAAAATCGAATTTCTTATCGGTCATTATGAGTATGAAAAAATGCAAAAAACAGGAATGTGGTTAGAAAAAGATAAAAACTATCGTACAAAAAAAGCAGATCCTGGAGAAAAATTTATGAAAGAAGTTCGTAAAGAAGTAGCCATATTAGGACTCAAATCATCTGATGAATAGTGGTTTTTCTTCACTTGATTGGGGTGTTTTTGTTGCTTACTTTTTCGTTTTAGCACTTAGTTCTTACCTCTTTTCTCGTGAGAAAATCACCTCCTCTCGTGAGTACTTCACAAGCTCAAACCAAATGCCACTCCTTGCAGTGGCAATCTCCATCTTAGCCACTTCACAATCAGCCGCCACTTTTTTAGGAGTTCCTGAGTTCTCTTATGCTCATAACTTTACTTTTATAGGTTTTTACTTCTCTGCTCTTTTAGCTGTCATTTTCATAGCACGAGTTTTTGTACCAAAGTTTTATGAGTATAAAGTTATTACCGTCTATGAACTCCTTGAACATCGATATGGAGAGAGTGCCAAAAAACAAGCTGGCATCATGTTTCTCATAGGTCGCATTATGGCTAGTGGAGCTAGGCTTTACATCGGTGCTTTAGCCATAAGTATGATTCTTTTTTTAGACGTTAGCTTTGTTCATATGTTTATCTCTATCTTGATTTTGGTTTTTGGAGCTTTGATTTATACCTATTTTGGCGGTGTCAAATCAGTAATCCTTAGTGATGTTATACAAGCTATCACTTATGTAGGAGCAGGAGTTGTAGTTGTTTTTTATCTCTACTTCTCTTTAGGTGATGTCAATATTTTAGAGATTTTAAACCAAAACAACAAGCTCACTTTTTTAGATACTTCCCTAAATGGCAAGTTTAGCCTAATCGGGCTTTTGAGTGGTTGGCTTTTGCTAAACATAGCTGCGTTTGGACTTGACCAAGACATGACGCAAAGAGTGCTTTCTTGCAAGAATAAAGAAGACGCTTCGCGTTCGCTCATTCTCTCCATCTTGATGACCATTCCCATAGTCTTGCTTTTTTTAACTATCGGTGCGTTACTATTTGTACACTATCAAAACGCAACTGTCACACAAACTTTTAGTGGCGAAAAAATCACCATATTTATGTACTATATTTTAAATGAACTCCCCCAAGGTGTACGAGCATTGGTTACAGTAGGAGCAATCGCAGCAGCACTTTCAAGTACAAACTCGGTTCTAGGAGCTATGGCTTCAGTGGCTATAGAGGACATTTACAAACCATACAAACTCAAATGCGAACCGAGGACAAGTGAAGAGTTTTTTGTAACACAATCCAAAAACGCAGTCCTCCTTTTCGCCATCACCCTCGTACTTATGGCGACATTAAGTTACTTTTGGCAAAAGTACTCTAACCTCTCACTCATAAGTTTCGCCCTAGGCATCATGGCATTTGCCTACACAGGACTTTTAGGAGTTTTCTTCTCAGCACTTTTTACTTCAAGAGGGACAAGAACAACTGTTCCTTTCGCCTTAGCAGGTGGTTTTTTAACAGTTTTAGCCCTACAACCTTACACTTTTGGATTAAGTATCGGTTTTTCATGGCAGATTGTTTTGGGGACTTTGGTAGCATTTTTAGTGATGCAGAGTAAAAAATAAATTTGAACTATATATTATTTACATCTTTAATTATATTTGTAGTTGTTACTAAGAGTTCATGTATATCATTTTGACAGATTTCAAATATAGTTTCAGCATCTAAATCAAAATAGTGATGAGATAAAATATCTCTAATTCCTTTTACTTGTTTCCATGGGATAGCCGGATAATTAACCAATAGTTTATTATCAGATAATTTATCAATATTTTTGAAGCCTTCGCCAATTGCAATTAATCTCATGGATATGCTATCAAGCTTTAGTAGTCCATCTTTTTTATCTAAAAAATCATCACTTGAGTTTATATCGACACATCTCTCAATAATCAATTTTAAGGATATTTGAATATCATCAAGAGTTGATAAAATCATCTTATCCTTATCGCTACGCATAGATTAAATCCTTATGAATCATCTCTAAAAAAAAAGGCTTTAAATTTTTATGTTCTCTGATAATATCAACTTTTACATGTAAGTCTTCTTCTATTTGCTCTTTAATAGCTATCATTCCGAACATATCAGGTTTCATTTTTACAAAAATATCAATGTCACTTTCATCTGTTGCTTCATCTCTTGCATAACTTCCAAAAAGTCCAATTTTTTCTACCTTGTATTGTTTGTGAAACTCTTGATAATGTTTTTTAAGATAGTTTAATACATCAGACTTTGTCATAAAACACCTCTTAGTAATTTTAATTGATATTATTATAGCATTTTCAATGAGAATTATTATTTTTTTTAGTATCATATCATAAAAAGGGTTCCTTCTAAAAAAGTGTGGGTAAATCTACTTTAAGGTGACACTTCGTCAAATACCACTATCTGATTTTTTCCCCGTAATTTTGCTTTATACATAGCCTGATCCGCTTGGCGCAGTAAAATATCCGCATCGACGGCATTCTCTTTTGAATAAAAAGTGACTCCTATGCTGGCTGAGACGGTTATGACCGTGTTTTGCATATCGATGGGAGAGGACGCGGCTTCAAGCAAACGATTCAAAACAGCAAATCCTTCGTCCTCGTCATTCTGGTTTGCCAAAATTACGACGAACTCGTCACCACCAAAACGGGCAAGAGTATCGCCTTCTCGTAGAGCTTTTTGCATCCGTTTAGATACTTCAATCAGCAAAAAATCTCCTGCATCATGTCCGTATGTATCATTGACCTGTTTGAAGCCGTCTAAGTCGAGATATGCGATGGCAAGTTTTTGATTGTTGCGATGTGAGTTTGTGATATTTTGCTTTATCCTATCAGAAAACAATATGCGATTTGGAAGATTCGTTAATGGATCATAATTGGCTATAGATTTGAGTTGTTGTTCATGGTCTTTCATCTCGGTTATGTCTGTAGTGCTAATCAAAATACGCTTTTTATCGGGCATGAGGGAAAGAGCCATCCTTATGACAACATGTTTACCGTCTTTGACAACACAAGTTTTTTCAAACGACTCCAAATAACCGATTTGCATTACAATTTGCATTGCCTTCATCGCTCGTTCTACATCTTCAGGGATAGATAATGCGATGCACGAAGTCAACAAAAGCTCTTCTCTACTAAATCCAGTCATGCTTAGATAGGCATCGTTGAAATCGAGAAAATTGCTTTGGAGGTCGAGAATGGCAATCCCATCCCTTGAAATATCAAAAATTGTTTTAAACTCCGCTCTTTGTTTCTCAATGATTTCTGTTTTCTTTTTCAAGTCAGTAATGTCACGTGTTGATGCATAGATTACAGGTTCACCGGCAATAATGATTTTAATTGAGGAAATATCCGCATCATAAATTGACCCATCTTTTCTTTTGTGTTTGCTTGGAAAATGCAAAGATTTTCCCACTGGAGTTGAGCGAAACAGATTGGGAATTTCATCGGCTGGAATCATGGCATCCCAGTCATATACATTAAGTTTTGTCATCTCTTGCATAGAGTAGCCAAGCATATCCGCCGCCATTTGGCTACACTCTTTAAGGTTTCCATCCATATCCATGATAAAAATACCATCTGAAGAAGAGTTCATAAGTGCTTTATAGCGTTGTTTGTCGGATTCAAGCTCTTTTCTTGCTTGAATCATCTGCTTAACAACAAGCGATTCATTTTGGAAAGAGCGCTTCATATTGATATATATCCCCGTCAAAACGGCGATATAACTTACTTTTTTTAGCAGGTGAGCCATATCAAACTCATAATCAAAAAGCTCTGCCGAAAACGACATGAAAACACTCTGAGTAATAATGTTGACAATCAACGAGAGAACAATCCAATACTCAATATCAGATTTTTTCCATCCTCCTTTCGTATAAAAACCATAGAGCGCAAGAGCGAAAAAAAGTGCTGGTAACCATTCTTCGGGTCGATGAAAAAAATAGTTCTCATAATAAGCTTGAGGCAGAGGAAGAAGAATAAAAAAAAGGAAGAAAATAAGTGTCGTAAAAGTTGCTATCATATATATCTGCTTTGGCGAACGAGAATATTTATAATGTTTGTACCAGTCATAATATGCAAAAAACATAAAGACCGAAAGAAACAAACGCGACGCAATCCAGCTCCATGGGATAAGGCTCTCGGGAGGGGATGGAAAGAAAATACTAAAATGTTCCGAAGTCACAAATGTATGATATGCATCTAAAAAACCGGTTCCTAAAAAGCCGGTACCTATAAACAAAAAAAGTTTTTCATCCGGTTTGGCATAAAACGTGTCAATCCACTAATGCCAATTACTAAAGCCAACATTGTCGCAATGGTTTCCATCAGGGTGTGTAGATGAATGCCACCATGCCAAGTTGAATCTCGCATAAAGAAATAAAGAATCGTTAAAAGCAAAGTTATCCCAACGAAAGAGATATTTTTTTTCAAAATATAATTATTATTCATACATAAATTCCATACAACTTCATCAATTTGTAAATTGTTACACTAACTATTATATCAAAAAAACTTATTTTTTGATATTATACTATATATAAAAAAGGAAGGGTTCTATGAAGAGTAAACTAAAAATTATAGAAAGACAAAACGATACACTTCATAAACTCAATGAAATTGCGGCAATATCAGACATTAGTCCTAAAGAGACTTTAAGAAAAGCACTGCAAATTGGAACTGAATATTTTGGCATTGAGTTTGGTATCGTTAGCCATATTGTAGGCGAAGATTATACGGTTGATGTCCAGTTCTCACCACCGGGAACACTCTTTGATGGGCAACTATTTGCACTTGGTTCAACCTACTGTAAAACGACCTTAGAGATAGATGATGTTCTTGCAATTCAAGATGTCACTACTTCAAAATATACTGGTCATCCATGTCATCGAGATTATGCCCTTGTCTCCTACATTGGTGCAGCCATTGTAGTCAACTCAAAAGTTTATGGCACTATCAATTTTTCTTCTGCAAGTGCTAGAAAGTTAGAGTATGACAAAATTGATGATGAATTTATGAAACTCTTAGCTCGTTGGGCAGGCTCTTTTTTAGAGAGACAACTTGCTCTTGATGAACTCTCTCTCACAAAAAAACAGTTTGAAATGATTTTTGAAAACAATGCATCAGGAATAATCCTCATAGATGAAGAGTGTCAAATACTTATGGTTAACAAACATTTTAGCAAGATAATTGGCTTTTCAAAAGAAGAACTACTAGAGCAAAACACACTTATGTTTCACCTAGATCAAATGGCTCACGAAATGACGAAACAACAGGTCGGTGATTCTAATAAAGACTCTTATTTAACAATGGAACATCAGCTTGTAAGAAAAGATGGAGAAAATATATGGTGTGAATTTGTTGGTTCTCAAATAGAATTTATTGAAAACAAAAAAACTGTAGTATGGAGTATATTAGACATAACTATTCAAAAAGAGTTACAAGCAAAACTAGAACAACAAGCTACAGTTGATTTTTTGACCGACCTATACAATAAAAGATATTTCATCAGCCGTCTTGATGAAGAGTTATCTAAAATAACAAGACATAAAAACACTACAGTATCGTTAATGATGTTTGATTTAGATAATTTTAAACAAGTTAATGACACCTATGGACATCTTATGGGTGATACCGTTTTAAGAGCATTTGCAGATATTTTAAGACAGTATTTACGCAAAGAAGATATTGCAGGTCGTATAGGTGGGGAAGAATTTGCATTAATTTTACCTGATGTAGGAGTTGAAAAAGCTCTTATCCTAGCAGAAAAAATAAGAAAAGCGGTTATAAACAAAACTGTTTATCTCCACAATATGCAGGTGAATTTTACTGTTAGTGTAGGTTTAACTGATTTAAAGTATGATGATGTCAGCTATACTAAATCACTCGATCGTGCAGATATTGCACTCTATAAATCAAAAGCTAATGGCAGGAACAGAGTAAGCATAAAGAGCTAAACACACTTGTTCTTAAGGGGATTTACTATATAATCCATCTCATGAATTATAATATTTTCAAATTACTTAAAGTACCCGTTATTACTGTTTTTTTAACAAGTTTTCTCGTGTACATCATATCTCATTCGTTTAACTTTGATTTTTCAGAAGTTGTTTTGCAACACTTTATGCTGTACGAGGGTCTTGAGCTAGATGAACTTTTTTTGATTGCCAGCATATCTGCGTTTATCTTATTTATCTACTACTATAAACTATCATTTTATGACAAAAAAATTCTTGTAACAGTTCAAACTGATTCTTTAACAAATTTGCCAAACCGTGTTGCTTTTAGTCATGAGTATCACACCTCACAAAAAGATACAGCTTCCCTTATTATTATTAATGTTAACAACTTCAAATACATTAATTATCATTTAGGTTTTTTTAAAGGTGATGACATGATTCAAAGTATCTCCCAAAGACTTAACGAGCTAGTTATGAGTCATTTTAAAGCACCGCTATACAGACTATATGGAGATGAGTTTGGATTTTTTTCGTCAGACTCTGAAAAAGATATAAAGAAAAAGCTAGAGATTATGAAGTCAAAATTTGAATCCAAATACTTTACTATTGATGAGGCTGAGATATTTGTTCAACTTCACATATCACTTTCAAATACCAAACCAAAACTTCAAACTGCTATGTATGCTTTACAAAAAGCAAAAGAAAATTTTGACGGTGACATTATACTTTACCACGAAAATGACAATTTTGAGCCTATGGTTAAAGAGAATACTTCCATACTCTCTTTATTAAAAAATGCACATAACAATAATCTCTTTGTTCCCTATTTTCAACCTATTGTTGATAATAAAACAGGAGAAACTCTAAAGTATGAAGCTCTTGTTAGAATTAAAACAAGTGAAGCTATTGTCTCACCTTTTGTCTTTTTAGAATTATCAAAAAAGTTTAGACTCTATCACTATATTTCTCAAATTATGATTCAAAAAAGTTTTGAAATTTTCATCAATATGCCTGAAGAGTTGAGCATTAACTTGTCTTATCTTGATGTTAACAACAAAACTACGATGGATATCTTTTATAAAAATATCAAAAAATATCCATCAGTTGCAAGACGCCTTACAGTTGAGATTGTAGAGACTGAAGAGACTTTATTAGATGATTCTTTTTTGAAATTTAGAAAACAGCTTCATATTCATAATATTAAACTTGCTATTGATGACTTTGGTACAGGGTATTCTAACTGGAGTAACATTCTTAAACTAGAACCTGATTTTATAAAACTTGATGGCTCATTGATTAAAGATATTCAAACTAACAAAGCAAATTACTCCGTTGTTGAGTCAGTTGTACTATTTGCTAAAAACAACAACATAAAAACAGTCGCTGAATATGTAGAAACTGAAGAAATATACAATATATTAAAAGAGATGAAAGTTGATTTCTCTCAAGGTTTTTATTTTTCACGACCTATTGAACTCTCTGCTAGCTAAGTAAAGACTCCTCTACCTTCTTTCTTGGAATCAAAAATCACATATCTATTTTTACCTGACATTTTTGCTCTGTACATTGCTTGGTCAGCTTGTCTAATAATCTGCTCATCCTCTAACTTTTCATTTTGTGGATAAAATGTGACACCTATACTTGCTGAGACATTAATAGAAAAAGAGTCAATAGTTATTGGCTGTGATACAGTATCAACAAGTCTATTTAGAAAAGGAATTATATTATCTTGATTTGAAATATTTACAAATAAAGCTATAAATTCATCTCCGCCTACACGGGAAATTGTATCACTTTGACGAAGTAAGTTTGTCATTTTCTGAGCTAACAATATAAGTAGTTTATCACCTATAGTATGACCACAAGTATCATTAACCTGTTTAAAACCATCAATATCGATGTATGCAACAGCTATCAATTTATTATTACGAATTGCCTGAACGATTGCCTGCTTCATTCGATCGGAGAAAAGCATACGATTTGGTAAATTTGTCAATACATCATAATGTGCATTGTGTTCAAGTTCTTGATGCTGGCGTTTCTCTATTGTTATGTCTGTAAAAATAGAAATATAGTTTTGTACAGCTTTATTGTCCCCATAAACGATGCTAATTGTTACATTTTCAACATACTCTTCACCATTTTTTTTGCGATTCCAGATTTCACCTTTCCAAACACCCTCTTTATGCAAAGATGCCCAGAGGTCTGCATAAAACTTTTTATCATTACGTCCAGATTTAAGAACTCTAGGATTTTTTCCATATACATCAGTGTGAGAATAACCTGTGATAGTAGTGAATGCTTCATTTACATCAACAATATTATTATCGGCATCTGATATAAGTATGCCCTCATGTGTATAAGTAAATACACTAGCTGAAAGTTTAAGTTTTTCTTCTGAGTCTTTATCTTGTGTAATATCCCTTGCAAAGCCTACTGTGCCAAACAGATTTCCCTCTTCATCCAAAATAGGAGCTTTATAAGTTTGATGCCACCTTCTCTCACCTTCTCCTTCTACAAGTTCCTCTAACTCTTTTTTTTCTAATGATTTCATAACCTCTTTATCATCAGCACGATAGGCATTTGCCAAATCTTTTGAAAAAAAATCCAAATCGTTTTTACCAATTATCTTCGATGGATTGTTAAATCCTGCTGCTTTAGCAAAAGGTTTATTTACAGCTAAAAAATTACTCTCTGTATCTTTTAACCAAACAAGAAATGGGAAACTATCCAATATTGCTCTTTGATAATTTTCACTTTTTCTAAGTTTTTCTTCCGTATCTTTTTGAAGTG
>ERZ890604.504-NODE-504-length-13465-cov-8.411782_pt1 | contig 13465 bp, 10 predicted proteins | sample MGYA00521097_ERZ890604 | MGnify/ENA primary metagenome ERZ890604 (study PRJEB32303, sample SAMEA104408625) | aquatic metagenome | biome: Brackish water; feature: Chemocline; material: water | place: Baltic Sea | collected 2014-10-26T21:54:00 | depth 120 m ... | reverse complement strand
GCAAGACCTGCACCAACAACAATTGCATCGTAAGTATAAATAGGAATACTCATTAACTAATCCTTCAATTTTAAAACTAAAAATAATGCTGGATTATACCTGCAATTGACTTAGAATTTGTTAAATTAGGCGTTTGTGTAGAGGAACTTGTCGTTTGTTACTATTTGAGTCATTTAATGGTTCAAATACAATTTATTATTTGTATGAAGTATACTGATTTTACCAGCTTTTGTGGCATTATCTAAAATGTTTTTTGCTTGTTTAAGGGCTTCTTCGATGTTAGTGTTAGCAGATTTGAGTACAAATGCACCAGTCGTTGTAATTATGCCATTGCTTCCTATATTAAACTTTATTTCTTCTATATTTTGTTTAATTATTTCTGTATCTTTAAAAGCTTCTTCTTTAGAATTTCGTGCTAAAACAATTGTAAACTGATTGTAATCTGTCCTCGCAATGATATCTGTTGTTTTTTCATGTAAAGATATAGTAAATGCAACTTTTTTTAAGATAGCTTGAGTTAGTTCTTCTGCATATGTTCTTTTTGTTTTAGAAAAACTATCAATTTCCAAAACAGTAACTGAAATAACATTACTTTCTTGTAAGATTTTTTTATCTGTAAATGACTGGAGTAGACCTTGATAATTATTAATTCCAGTTACTTGATCAATCATGCTAGAATTTTTTGAAACTACAGTTTTTCGTTTCATTCTAAGTGCTATAGCATCAGCTTCTTGTGTGTAGCTACGATGTTGTACTTTTTCTTTGTCAAACGAGATAAGATAAGTAATATCTTTATAAATATTAGAAAGTCTTTTTCTATATAAAAATGTCAAAAGAAGTGCTATAACAAAATAAAAATAGTAAAAATAGTCAAACAAATCAAAGATTATTTTATTATGTTGATGTGCATTGTATATGAGTTTGTCAAGATAAATATTTAAAGCATTTTTCGCCTTGTAAAGTTCTTTTTTATTCGCAATATTTTTATTCTTCAAATTTATATAGTATACATGAAGCTTTTCTATGAAATTTTCTTTAAGAGATGCAAGTTTTTTAAGATTATGATCATTTACATTTTTATTTTGCAGTAAGTATTGTTCAATAACACTGTATTCATATAATTTTTTTAGTTTAATAATAGTTGCTTTAAATTTGGCACTATCGCTGTTAAACTGAATGAGTAGAGGAGTTTCTTCTTTAGTGTCAAGGTGTGTAAGTGTTATTATTAGGGCTTTTTGCTCATATAAATTATTGATTTTTTCAAATGAAAGCTGTGTTGTGAAATGAAGAACAGATAGGATAAATGCACTAAAAAATACAAATAAAAGATAGGTTCTTAGGTTTTGAAATATCTCTTTTAATGAATGCTTCACTTTAAATGTCCTGATAATAATGGTATAATAACCTATCATTTTAATGAGAGATAGATTAAGAAAAGCTTAACAGAAGAAGAATTATTGAATTTAGAAAACTATTTTATATCACTATTTAATAATAAACATATTGGTGATGATGCTGCGTTTATAGATGGTTTTGTCTACTCTAAAGATGCTTTTTTTGAGAATGTTCACTTTAAAAAAAAGTGGATGAGTTATGAGCAGATAGCACAAAAAGCGATGCTAGTAAATCTCTCAGATGCGATAGCAATGAATGCAAATCCTCTTTATGCACTTTTAAGTGTTGCCATGCCAAAGACGATGTCAAAGCAGGATATGCAGGCTCTAGCAAAAGGTTTTATAGGTGTCGCAGAAGCTTATGGTGTAGAGATAATTGGTGGCGATACGATTAGTAATACAAAGCTAGACATAACGATTACCATAATTTCAAAGACAAAAAAACCACTTTTACGTAAAGGCATACGAGTTAATAATTTGATGGCTTATACAGGTAATCTTGGTCGTTCAAAAAAAGACTTGAGAAAGCTCTTCAATGGTGGGTTTATTCATCAAAAATCAAAGTTTATAAACATTCAACTTAGAGAAGATTTTATAAACAAAACGCAACGTTTTTTAGAAGCAGGTATGGATATTTCAGATGGTTTGTTAAGTGATTTGGATAAAATGGCATCAGTAAATGCAATAGGCTTCTCTTTTGATAAAAAAATAACTTCTGCCATAGGCTGTAGTGGGGAAGAGTATGAGATGCTCGTAGCATTTGATAAACGCAGTAGAAAAGCAGTTTTAAGACGAGCCGAGCAGTCAAGAACCAAAATAACGATTTTTGCAAAAGCATCACGAAACAGATATAAAAACAGATGTAAAGCACATCATTTTTAAATATTAGGATTATAAAAATATGGATAGATTTTATTCACTAGCACACTCAAGTATCGATTTTCATTTTAAACAGACTCCACGTGATTTTGTGGTCGAAGAGATTCCTTTGTATGAATTTTCAGGAGAGGGCGAACATCTAATCCTTTTTGTACGTAAAAAAAACCTTGCAACAACTGAAATGATAGGGCAGATTGCTCGTTATTTGGGGATTAAAAATAAAGAGATAGGATATGCTGGACTTAAAGATAAACATGCAATGACAAAACAATATATCTCTTTACATAAAAAGCATGAAGAGGCACTTGAAAATTTTAACTTTGAAGGTATTAAAATTATCTCTAAAACTTATCATAACAACAAGCTCAGGATTGGACATCTAAAAGGGAATCGTTTTTATATAAAAATAAAAAAGGTAAATCCTACGTCTGCTGCAAAAATAGATGAAGCTCTTAAAAATATTGCTAAAGCAGGAATACCAAACTTTTTTGGTTATCAACGTTTTGGAAATGATGGTGATAATCATGTTTTAGGTGAGAAACTAGCAAAAGGTGAAGCAAAAGAGAGAAATCCAAGAGTAAAAAAACTCCTTATAAATGCTTATCAAAGTCATCTTTTTAATCTTTGGCTTAGTCGCCGTTTAGAGATAAACTCTTTAGTGAGTAGTTTTAAAGTAGAAGAGATAGAAACACTTCTTAATCTACCAAACGATGCAGTCAAAAAAATGAAAGCACAACAGCATCCTTTTAAACTCTTAAATGGGGATATTATGGAGCATTATCCTTTTGGAAAACTTTTTGAATTTGAAGAAGATGAAAAAGATTTGCTGCGTTTTAATGAGAGAGAGATAAGTGTAACAGGGCTACTTTGTGGTAAAAAAGTTAAAATGGCTACAGGTCTTGCAGGTGAGATTGAGAAAGATTTTGATGACACTATAAATGCAGATGGAGCAAGAAGATTTGCTTGGGTTTATCCAACAGAGATAGAAGGGCGTTTTAACCCAGTAGAAGCACAGTATGAGATGAACTTTACTTTGCCAAAAGGCTCGTATGCTACTGTACTCATTGAAGAAATTGCTAAAAGAAAAATGAACTAAGGAATTAAAATAATCTATGGAAAAAAGACATATCACATCACTAATATCACAAAATTTTGGGAAGTTTGCTTCTAAAGAATTTCCTTCATGGTTTCAAAATATTGTAAATCAATCTTATGTAAGTTTAATGGGGCTGGACATGAGTGACTTTCATCAGCCTAGTGCATACAAATCACTCAATGCACTTTTTACAAGAAGACTTCGAGAGCAACGAACTTTTTCTTTAGATGGAGCAGATTTTCTTTCTCCTTGTGATTCTTATATCTCTGATTGTGGGGATTTACAAGAGGATTATGCCTTACAAATCAAAGGTATGCGATATAAAGCAGATGATTTTATAGGAAGTGAGTTCACACAAGAAGAGAAAGATATAGTTCATAATGGAAAGTTTATCAACTTCTATCTCTCTCCAAAGGATTACCACCGTTACCATATACCAACGAACTTGAAAGTTCTTAAAGCCGTACACATTCCAGGTAAGTTTTATCCTGTAAATGTCCCTTCTCTCAAAAAAAGAATAAATCTTTTCATAGAAAATGAAAGAGTAGTTATCCTATGTGAAGCGACAAATGGAAAAAGATTTTATATGGTACTTGTAAGCGCTTTAAATGTGGGTGTTATGCAGGTTGCGTTTGAACCTCGTATCCAAACAAACGCAACTGCTTCGTCACCTCAATCTTATGAATTTAAAGACAAATTTTTAGATAAAGGTGAAGATTTTGGTTGTTTTGAAATGGGTTCAACTATTATTGTTTTAGCTCAAAAAGAGATGTTAGAACTTAATATCAATATCGGTGAAGATGTTAAGTTTGGTCAAACAATCGCAAAGATTAAGTAGTATATAGATACCGCTTAATCTTTTTCGTTGGAGTTTTTACAAAAGGTTCTATCTGCTCTACAAACTTAACAATTCTTGAGTAAGATGAAATTTTTGCATTGACATTAACTCTCATCGACTCCAATAGTGCTTCGACTTCTTCTTTTACATGGGTACTACTTGCTTTGTCTGCTTTAAACATTTTATTTATCAGTTCATAATCTAAGTGAATTTTTGCGATGAGTTTGTCATCGTCTCTTTGTAAAACAAGAGAATCTAAAACAGCCTCGTGCTGGTTGATTGTCGCTTCGATTTGTTCTGGAAAGATGTTTTCTCCACCACTACCGATGATAACATTTTTACTTCGTCCACTGATAAATAAAAATCCATCTTCATCTATATATCCTAAATCTCCTGTATAAAACCAACCATCTTTAATAACTTCTTTAGTTTGTTCTTCATCTTTATAATAACCAAGCATAAGACTTGGAGATTTTGCAAGGATTTCACCATCGTCTGATATTTTTAACTCAACTCCAGCCATAGCTGTTCCTGTTGAAGTGAGTTTTATCGTGCTACCAAGCACAGAGCCAGCAAGTAAGGGTGCGGTTTCGGTTAGTCCATAACCAACGATGTATGGAAAATTTGCCTCTTTTAAGAACTGTTCAACATAAGGAGATATGCCAGCTCCACCAATGCCGAAGAAACGCAGTCTTCCTCCAAAAGTTTTTAGTAACTTTTTTCCCGCAATTTTATTAAGGATTTTTCTAAAAAAAGAGATGGAGTATAAAAAACGCATGATAAATGAAGCTGTAAATTTTGGGAGAATTTTATTTTTATAAATCTTTTCTATGATGAGTGGTACGGAAATCATCATAGTAGGTCTTACAAGAGTAAAAGCATTGAGAAGTACAGTTGGAGTTGGTACTTTGTCAATATACTGTGTGCTTGCTCCATATAAAACAGGTATGAGTAAACCTACAGTACACTCAAGAGTATGTGCAAGTGGTAAAACAGATAAGAAAATATCATCTTCTCTAAGCTGTACCTTTTCATAAGCGCTCATAGCATTTGTTACAAGGTTTTTATGAGAAAGCATTACTCCTTTAGAATGTCCAGTAGTTCCAGAAGTGTATAAAATAGCAGCTAAGTCATCTTCTTTTACTTCGTTGTCTGTCATAGCAGTGATTTTTTGAACGATTTTAGCACCATAATTATGTTTAGATAAGGAGTCTATGATAGTAAGCTCATCAAGATTAATCACGAAGTTGAGTTTTGAGTCACTGAGCTCTTCTATAGTATTTATATGTTTACTTGAGACAAAAACAGCTTTTGCTTCAGAGTGTCTAATTATATGATGCACATCAGCAGGATGAAAATCAGGAAGAACAGGAACAATAACAGCCCCAAAATAGGTTACTGCAAAATAAGCTACACCCCAGTTTGGCATATTTTCACTCAGAAGAATGATTTTATCGCCTTTTTTGATACCATTGTTTTTAAGAAGAGCGACCATTGTTTGAACATGGGCATTGAATCCTTCATAGGTCATTGGGGTATGTTCAACTTTTCCAAGAAAATCATTCTTACTATAGAGTTTGGTTGCTCGATTTAGAAGTGCTGGAAGTGTAAAGTTTTCTAAGTTTTCATAAGGATAAATCATAATTGTCTCTTTTATGCAATGTTGTTTAAATAATACTTTATTATACAGTGAAGAACAGATATAAAGATTATTTTTATTTTATTCTTCAAATTTCTTAAAAAACATGAGTGAATTATACACATTTAGCACACTTTAATAAAGGAGCTAATTTTATCCTTTGTATCAATAGTGTATTATTCGATTATAATGGATACAAAGGCTAAACTTGAGCAGACGAAATAAAAACAAAAATAGTAATCAAACTAGAGAAACAGTTAATTTTACTGAAGCTGATTTTTTGCCAACAACTCGCAAGGAGATGGATGCTAAAGGTTGGGATTACTGTGATGTTATTTTAGTGAGTGGTGATGCTTACATCGACTCGCCTTTTATAGGTGTGGCGATGGTCGGTCGCATGTTAGAGAGAATGGGCTATAGAGTTGGAATGATAGGACAACCTGACATTAGTTCTGCTGATGATATCTCGCGTTTGGGTGAACCAAGACTTTACTGGGGTGTAAGTGGTGGCAGTGTTGATAGTATGGTGAGTAACTATACTGCTACAAAAAAATTTAGAAACTCAGATGACTACACTCCAGGTGGCAAAAACAACAAACGTCCAGATAGAGCGGCTTCTGTTTATACAAATCTCATACGAAGACATTTTAAAGATACTGTGCCTATAGTTTTGGGTGGTATTGAAGCAAGTTTGCGAAGAGTTACTCATTATGATTACTGGTCAAACAAACTTAAAAAGCCGATTTTATTTGATTCAAAAGCAGACTTACTTATCTATGGTATGGGTGAAATCGCCTTAGAAGAGTTAACAAAAGCCATAGACAAAAAAGAAGATTTTAAAAATATACGTGGTGTCTGTTATATCTCAAAAGAGCCAGTGCACGAGTTTCATCAGTTACCATCACATCAAGAATGTTTAGATGATAAAGAGAAGTACATTGACCTTTTTGATTTGTTTTATGACAACAATGACCCTATCGCTGCTAAGGGCTTATGTCAGAGAGTAGACTCGCGTTACCTTATTCAAAACCCGCCATGTGACCACTTAAATGAGGATGAGATGGATGCTAACTCTAACTTACCATTTACTCGTGAACTTCATCCTTATTATGCAAAACAAGGAGCGGTTAAGTGTTTAGAAACTATAAAATTTTCTATTATGACACATCATGGTTGTTGGGGTGAGTGTAATTTTTGTGCTATTGGGGTGCATCAAGGACGAACGATTCGAACTCGTTCAGAAGAGAACATTTTAAAAGAAGCAAAAGAGTTTAACAAGTACAGAGACTACAAAGGTATAATCTCTGATGTTGGTGGACCAACGGCAAATATGTACGGTTATGAGTGTAAAAAAAAGCTTAAACTTGGAACTTGTGACCATCAACGCTGTGTTGATGCAAATCACTTGTGTAGTACCATGAAAGTTGACCATAGTCGCAACATTAATTTACTTCGTCAGGTAAGAGAAGTAGAAGGTGTAAGAAAAGCTTTTGTGGCATCTGGTGTTCGATATGATCTTATTACTGCAGATAAAAAGCATGGGTATAGCTACTTAAAAGAGATGGTGAAACATCATATCTCAGGACAGATGAAAGTGGCTCCCGAACATACACAGCAGCATGTACTTGAGCTTATGGGAAAACCAGGGAAGCAAACACTTATAGACTTTAAAAAGCTCTATGATAAGTTAAATGCAGAAGAGGGTAAAAAACAGTTCTTAACCTACTATCTTATCGCAGCTCATCCGGGTTGTGAAGAGAAAGATATGCATGAACTCAAACGTTTTACAACCGATGAGTTGCAGATGAATCCTGAACAAGCTCAAGTGTTTACTCCAACACCAGGAACTTACTCTGCAGTTATGTACTATACAGAGATGGACCCCAAAACGCGAAGAAAAATCTTTGTAGAAAAAGACACTAAACGCAAGGAAAAGCAGAAACAAATCGTTGTAGCAAAAGATAATTTTTCAAGTGGATTTGCTTCTTAGTCCTCTGTTTTAAATGTAGAAAGTTTTGTGTGGAGTTCATCTGATGAACCGTAGAGTTTATCGGCCATTACTGAAAGCGCATCAATACTGCTTTCATTTAGTTTAGACATTTCATTGATATGTTCAATTTTTACTAGCATATCACTTGTATGAATATCTATCTCTTTTGCACTTTTTGCACTTATTTTTGCAAGTGTATTTGTTTTATCCATCGTTGCTACAGTTTCATTTAATTCTTCTTCAACACTAGTTGAGATGTTAGATAGCTCTTGTATGTTCTGTGCATTATGAAGCATCTGCTCGCTTACATCATTGACTGCTTGAATGATGATGTTTATGGTTGCATTAATTTCAGAGAGTGATTTTTGTGTTCTCTCTGCAAGTTTTCTAACTTCGTCTGCTACTACGGCAAAACCACGACCATGTTCACCAGCACGAGCTGCTTCTATAGCTGCGTTTAGAGCGAGTAGATTTGTTTGGTCTGCGATATCATTGATAACATTTAAAACTGTTTTTATCTCATTTGTATCAGAAGCGAGTTGTTCGAGTTTTTGGTTCATACTATACTCAAACTCTACACTGTTGTTTACATTACTTATTAAAGTGTAAATTTCTGTTTTGGCTTTATTTAAAACTCTGTTTGCTTCTTGCATATTTTTTTGTGTATTGTCAAAGTTTTGGGATGAAATTTTGACAATCTGTTGGATAGAATGTGCTTGTTCAATCGTTTGCTGTGCGATTTTAGACTCTTCATGAACACGAGCATTTGTCTCTTGCATAATATCTTTCATCTCTACAGAGTGTGTTTTATTTGCAGTAGAAGAGTCTTTTGCATCTGCTATAGTATTTTTTAAGTCTGATAAAAACATATTGATTGACCATGCCATTACTCCGGTTTCATCTCTTGCATCAATATTTAAAACTTTTGTAAGATTGTTGTAGTCAGTTGAGACAGTATTGGTAATGCCAATAATAGAATTTTTAATCTGTTTAACTAAAAGATAAATATTAAAGGAAGAGATACTAAGACTTACAATCGCAAGAATGATATTATGAAATATGAGTTCTTGAAGTGTTAAAGTTTTTGTTATCGATATGGTAATATTGAATAATATTACAAGGAGTATGTTTCCTAAAAGTGTGTTAAATATAACATATAAAATCTTTTTACTAAAAGTGATAAATGGATACTCTGACGAGAGTTTAAGGGACTTTGTCCAATTCTCTAAAGTCGTTACAAAAGCGATAAATGCAGGAATAACAAATAAAAGCACAAGAGGAAGTGTAAAACTTTGTGCTAAATAAAATTGCTCTGTTGTTACAAAATCCAAACTACTTAAAACTGCTAATGGACCAAAAGAGGTATAAAGAAATTGGGCAATGATAAACCATAACGGAAGTTTAGAAATGATGTAGTCGGTTGAGTTAGTAGAAGAGTTTGTTAAAACAGCTTGCTGGACTATGGAAAGTCTGTTGTAAAAGAAATAGACACCTAATGCGGTTACTAAAATAATATATGCAATCATAGTAATAGAAAATACTATTGTAACAAGTTCATCAAAAGTAAATATTTGTGTGTAATAAACAATCCCAATCCATACCGCTGGAGGAATCATAAATCCACTGAAAACATAGATTAGGAGTCTATTTTGCATTTATTCATCCTTTAGGTAGGGTGTATACTTCTCTTTTTTAGACGAATGACGTAATTTAATAATAGTATTAATAAGTATGAGAAGTAAGATGATAGCGATTACAATTGTGATTGCTATTTGATAATTAAAAAAATCTTTTTTATCAAATGTGTCATCTATCTCTTCTTCTATGAGAAGATTATCTTCAGCGAAATTTTCAGGAGTTTCTTCTTCGACTACTTTCTCTTTAATAACAAGCTTCTTTTGTTTGACAGCAACATCTTGAAATACTGGTTCTGTTGTTTTGATTGCAACTACTGGTTTTACAGCCTCTTGAATCTTTTTAACAACTTCAATAGGTTTCTTTTCTACTTTAGGTACTACCACAGGTTTCTTCTCTGTTTTAACTACTACTGTAGGTTTGGCAACTACTATAGGTTTGGCTACATTAGTATGTATAGAATTATCTTTATATGGAGGTAAAACATAAAGATCCGAATAATGTTTTTCAAATTTAGACATTACATATAAAAGTTGCTGATAGTCTGTAAATGGTTTTATAGAAACAACATTGTATAAACCGATTTTATCAACTTGAACATTTAAGTGGTTTAAATTCATAAAGATTTTTAATGATTGATCTTTATCAATTAGATTATTTACTCTCTCTAATGTGTTTGCAGAATATTTTGCATTAGCATAAGTTCCTAAGATGATTTTCTTTTCACTAGAGAAAGCGAGTGTAACAGTAAGTAAAAAAAGAAGAATATATTTCATGGTAAGTTTCCTTGTAGTCTTGTGTTGAAAGTATTATAACAAATTGTTCATAATATTATCTTATGGCGATAATGTCAAAATATTGCTGTCATTTCAACTTCCTTCCTGCTGCCTTATAAAAAGATATGCGAAGCTATGCTATGATACTAAGAGTAATAAAAAATCTATTAATTTAGAAAGGTTAAAGAGATGAATGGAATATTTAATAAACGTATTTTAAATTTAATCCCTGTCGTCTTTTTCGTTATTATATTATTTAAAATAGGGCATTCGTATATTCATCTACTTGAAGATGAACAAAACTTTGCAAAAAAAGAAGCGGAAGTTTTAAGTGCATACTCAATGAGTCATCGGAATTATTATCAAAAATTATTTATTGATAAGATTATTCGCCTTAACAAAACAACTATAAAGGCTCTTCCTGCATACAGCAATAGTATAATCTCGAAAAAATTTTCTGATAACAACTCATTAAATATTACTGTAAGAGTAGTCTCCGATAGGGCCAGAAATCCTTTAAATCTTGCTGATGCTAGTGAATTAAAAGCGATAGATTTTTTTAAGAATAATACAAATGAAAATGTATATTTTACTAAAAATGATGATACATATTATCAATATGCATCTGTTTTAAAAATTGACAATAAATGCTTAAAATGCCATGGTAGTAAAGAGAGTGCTCCTAAATACATAAGTGATAAATATAATAATGCTTATAATTATCACTTAAATGAAGTACGCGGCATAATGAGCATAAAAGTCCCTGTAAAAAGCGTGCAAGAGTATTTTTTAAGAAGTTTTGTAGAGTCTGTTGTTTATGACGTTCTTTTATTAATAGCGCTGTTTTTAGGAATCACATATTTAACAAAAAAATCAAAAACAATTAACCGCTTACTTGAATCAGAAATCAAAGTTAAAACTGCTGAGTTAAAAGACACTTTTTTAATAGATAAATTAACAAAACTTCCAAATAGACGACATTTATTAGAAGATATGGATAAAGATATTGATACATCCCATGCACATTTGGCATTATTAAATATTGATGGGTTTAAAGATATAAATGATTTTTATGGACATACTTTTGGAGATAAAGTTTTAAAAGATTTTGCAGATATTGTTGTAAAAGAGTGCTTATGTAAAGAAGGTATCATTTACAAATTACCAAGCGACGAGTTTGTGATTTTATCAACAAAGGATATGAGTCAGAAAAAGTTTTTTGAAAATATATCCATACTGACAGCTATTATTCAAAAATATGAATTTGTGCTTGGTGAAAATAAGATATTTATAGTGGTGAGTTGCGGAGTTGCATCAAACGAAAATGATTTACTGACTAAAGCCGATATAGCCTTAAATAGAGCAAAAGAACAAAACACTAACATAGTGATATATAATGAAGACTTAGATATATCTAAAGAAATTATAGAAAATACAAAAAACATTACAATCTTGAGAGAGGCAATAAAAAATGACAATATTAGGCCATTTTTTCAACCTATCTATAATGTAAGAACACAAAAGATAGAAAAATATGAGTGTTTAGTTCGTATAGTCCAAGATGATGGAACTATAATTCCTCCATATAAATTTTTAAACGTAGCTATAAAATCAAAACAATATTTTCATATCACTAAAATTATGATAACTAAATCATTTGAGTATTTTAAGGATAAAGATTATGAATTTTCTATAAATTTATCATCTAGTGATATGATAAATGATGATATGCAGAATTTTATCATTAGTAGTCTTAAGGAGTTTAGCGAACCGCAAAGAGTTGTATTTGAAATACTTGAGGATGATAAACTTGGAAACTATAATGAGATTAAAAATTTTATAAAACTTACAAAAAGATTTGGTTGTAAGTTTGCTATAGATGATTTTGGTAGTGGATATTCAAACTTTTCACATGTGAATGAGTTAAATGTTGATTACTTGAAAATTGATGCATCTTTAGTGAAGTATATAAATAGCGATGAGAACTCGCGAATTATCACAAAAACTATAATTAATTTTGCTTCAACTCTTGGTTTAAAAACAATAGCTGAATATGTAGAAGATATAGAATCCTTAGAGATGTTACAAAAAATGGGTGTTAATTATGTGCAGGGATATTATATTGGCAAACCAGAGAAAGATTTAGTTTAACTACTTTTATCTTATGGATGTAGCAGTGATAAAAATATAATCTTTACCTGTAATGGTAACACGAAACTTTTTTTGTTGTAGATACTTCTTACAAAAGATAACATCTTTGTATAAAAGTCCCATTTCAGAATAGGCATAATTTTTTACTTTTGCTCCATATATCATTTCTCCATCCACAAAACGACAATTAGGAAAGCCAAGTATCATCGCTCCGCTGCGTTTGAGTTGGTTTTGTACTATGGACATTAGTAGAGGATTAAAATCAAGGTTAGAGCTTTGCAAGGTGCCAATGCTTATGATTAAATCAAACTCTCCAAGATTTAAAGAAGCTAAGTCGTTAATATCATGTGTATAAAAAGAGATATTTGTATCGTTTGTAAACTTCTCTTTTGCTGCATTTATGGCAGATTCACAATAATCTATACCAACAAGTTCTAGTTTGTTAAAGTTTGAAGAGAGTGCTTTTATAAGTTCAAACTCATCTCCACTGTTAACTCCAAGGTTTAAAATCCGAGTTCGTTTTTCTATATGTACATTTTGGAGTGCTTGTTTATAAAAATGTAAAAAAGAGGGTTCTTCCATTTTATGGATTTCTGAAAAGATAGATTCACTACCATATTTTTCTTCTTTATCATTTATGCTTTTATGAAAACTATCATCAGGATTGAGTTTTTCAAAGGTAATAATAACTCTCTCTTGCGTTTGTGCAACGGGAGTGAGTATTTTACAGTGTAAGATTTGTGCCAAATCAACCCACTCTTTATAACCTCTGTAAACAAATGCTTGATTCTCAATAGTAACAATGTTTCCACTATAAGTAGAAGTGACAACATCAGGATTAAGCACTTCAAATTTCAGACACTCTTTAGGGTTAAGAAGTTTAAGTTGTTCTTGAAGAGTTGTAGAGATTTCTAGCATAGAATGTGTATAAAATTTTTGCATTTAAGTAGCGACTTTTTAATAATTTTTTTAATTATAGCATGTCGCTTTAAAAATAGTTTCTTTTAAGTTGAACCCCAATAATTCCATACCAAATTAGACAACAAGCTTACTTGCTCTATAATTAG
>ERZ890604.499-NODE-499-length-13487-cov-5.302412_pt1 | contig 13487 bp, 14 predicted proteins | sample MGYA00521097_ERZ890604 | MGnify/ENA primary metagenome ERZ890604 (study PRJEB32303, sample SAMEA104408625) | aquatic metagenome | biome: Brackish water; feature: Chemocline; material: water | place: Baltic Sea | collected 2014-10-26T21:54:00 | depth 120 m ... | reverse complement strand
TTTATCAGGAGATGTAGTTTATACTCTACCTGGTAGAATGATAGGTTCTCCACAATTTAAATCTGAAAAAGATTTAATTGCAGGGGTTGATTGGGCTTCGGTTGAACAAACTCGTAGATTTAATGAATCAGTAAACGAAGCCGAACTTAAACTTGGTGTTAAATATGTTAACAAAAACGGTAAAGAAGGGTTTATTCAAACGGGTGGTTCTAAAAATTCTCAAGATTGGTTTTGGTTTGATGGAAAAGTTAAACATCCATATGATAAAGTAAAAAAAGAATTAACACCATCTAAAGACCAAAAGAAAACTGGATTTAGTGATTACCTTAAACAAGGTGGTAGAGTTTGGGATAACGTTAATAAAGATGGAGAATCAATAAACGAAGCAATGAAACCATCTCAAATTCGTTCTGCTATATCAACGGTTAAAAAACAATTGATGAAAAAATGGAAACAAAAAGGTGGATACGAAAACTTTGGACAAAAAGAATTAGACCAAATGAAATCTAAGTTTGATTACAATCCATATGGTTCATCGGATGAAAGACAGATTTCTAAGATGTTAGATGGATTTGATAATTGGGCAATGAACTATGATGGTAATATGAGAGAATCAGTAAACGAATCTAAATCCCAAAGACCGGTAAATCGTTGGTTAGAATTAAAAAACGATGAAACCCTACATCCTCACAAAAAGATGGCAATGGGTTTAAAAGAATTAAAATATCAGTTAGCAGAAACTCAAAAGTTTTTTAATTGGTATAACAAAATTAAATCTATGAATGAATTAGATTCTTCAGATTATTGGAAAAGAACACAATCCCATATTTATAAGATAAAGGAGCGATTGATAAATATCGCCAAAACCATACAGGAGATAGAAAAATGAAAATAACACGAGAAGCATTAAAAACCATAGTTAAGGAAACTATGATAGAGGAATCTGAATATCAAGACTTTTTCAAAAGAGCTCTAGAAAAAGCTGGTGGTTCTATACCTAAAATGTCTGAAGAAGAAAAGAAGGCATTCTTTAACAAGATTGAAAAAACTTGGAAAGGTAAAGGAGAAAAAAATAAAATATCCGAAACAGAATTAGAAGAAGCTCAATCACCAGCACAGAAAGCTGCATTTGAAAAAATGTTAGCTAAAAAAGATGGTAAAGATGAATCAGTAGTAGCTGAAAGTTTCGCAGACCCACTCGAAGGATTTCCGCAAGCATACAAAGATTTGCTTAAAAAACTTCAAAGAAGTAATGATAGAGGTGAAAGGTCTATGCTAATAAACAAAATGAATGTTATTAGAAAGAAACTTAAACTTAAACCATTGACAAACGAATCTGTAAACGAAGCAGACATCAATGAGGCTTTCGGTAATGATAGACAAATGAAAATTCTTCATACTCTATTAAAAGATAAGAAATTTATGGATTCATCTGATTTTAATTCTTTTTTCAAAAAACTACAAAAAGATAGTTCTAATTACTTTAAAGGAGAAACATTTTCATTAAAAAAATTACATAAAGATTACAAAACAAATCCTAAAGGATTTAAGTATGATGATAATAAATATCGATTGGCAGAATCAGTAAACGAAGCAGAAATAAGATGGGGTGCAGTTGATAATGCAATCATTAAATATATAAAATACAATGTAAAAGTTTTAGAAAAACCGATTAAAGCAAGAGATGAGGCATTAACTAAAAAAATGTTGAAAGGATTCATTGATGGATTGGTAAATGCTCAAAGAAGCTTAAATCTTAAAGAATAGAACAACACAATGACTAAAAAAGAATTGTTAGAAATAATTGATGAAGAAATCCAAAACGTTAAGTTGGGGAACATCAACGAATCGTTATCTGAATCCGATGAGGATGAAATCAGAAAACTAATTCGCACAGAAGTTTCAGCAATCTTTTTTGATTTATTTAAAAAACGTAAAAGTTGGGGAGCATAATGAATAATTTATTAATAGAAACAAGACTGTTTGAAGGTAGAGTCAACGAAGACGAGAATGGAAGAACTATCGTTAAGGGAATTTTACAAAGAGCAGGCGCAGAAAACCAAAACGGTAGAGTTTATCCAAGAGCAATTTTGGAAAGAGAAGCTAAGAAATACGAAGTTCTTATTAAAGAACGTAGAGCACTTGGTGAATTAGATCATCCAGATTCTTCGGTAATCAACCTAAAGAATGTATCTCATAACGTAAGAGAGATTCATTGGGATAATGATGATTTAGTAGGTACTGTTGAGATATTACCAACTCCAAGTGGAAATATACTAAAAGAATTATTAAAGGCAGGAATCCTTCTTGGAATCTCTTCAAGAGGAATGGGTTCGGTTGTTAATATAGGAGAAGGAAAAGTTAAAGTAGGTGAAGATTTTGAATTGATAGGTTGGGATTTTGTTTCTAATCCATCAACTCATGGTGCATTTATGACTCCAATGAATGAATCTGTGAACAAACAACTTCAAGAACAAGCAATAGTTTGTAATGAATGGTGTAAATCACAAGATTTGATGAGAGAAATTATAACAGAATTAAATTAAAAGAAATGGCATTTAGTATTCAAGATTATCTTAGAGATAACAAAATAGAATTAGGTAAGCACGAAAAGGCAATTGGTGATACTCCTTATAAGGGTGGCCACAATGATATTCGTAAAACCAACTATGAAGTAAAACTAACTAAAGATGGTAAACTTGATAGATATACAAGTAAAAAGGTTATCGTTGAAGGTAAAGAAAAAGGAAAATAAATAATGATTAAATTAAAAAACTTATTAAAAGAATCTTCTCCTGGCTTTGAAAATAGACAGGTTGGTGATGCACTACCTACATTAGATAGTGTAAGAACGGCTTATCAAGCAAAGAAGGCACTAGAAGAAGGAGAATCGTTTACTGCAATCAATAAAGATAGTGGTGAAACTTCTGTATTTAAATCAAAAGCATCGAGAGATTCTGCTATTAAAAAGGGAACTCACGATAAAAAGGCAGCGAAGGGAGGTGATGAACCTTCTGCTGGTAAAGATGTTCCTAAAGTGAATATCTTTGATAAACCATCGAAATCAGAACCTAAATCAAATACACCAAAAGCATCAGCATCTGATTTAGCTGTTGATAAAGTTGTCTACAATACAAGAACTAAATCAGTTGGTATCGTAAGATTACCAGTTGAGAGAGGTGAAGTAAAAACTGATGCAGATGGTAATGTAAATACAGATGAGTTAGAACCATACAACCCAACGAAGTATCCACATCAAAAAGATGCTAAAGTTGCACCATCTACACAAAAAGAAGTAGATGCAAGAGGATTATGGAAGCCATTGTCACAAGATGAACCAAAATCAGAACCATCTAAACCAAGACCAGGTAATCCTCAAGTAAACAAAGCGGTTCGTCAAAAAGCACAAAGTTTAGGAATTACACCAGCTAAATTAGGTAAAGAAGAATATGAAAAAAGAATGTCTCAAGCAGCTGTTGAAGCTTTAACTGATTCAAACTTTCATTCAGAAGCAAGAGCTCTTATTGCAGTTTTAGAAGATAATCCTGAATTTGCTAAGAACCCTTCTGATGACCCAAACAAACCAGATATGTCCTCAGATGATTATGCTAAATGGAAAAAAGGCACGGCATGGGGTTCATCATATGGTGATTCAAGTGGGGGTACTGATGATATAGCTCATTCAGCAACTGGAGAATCATCTTGGGATGGTCAAGAATCAATAGATGCAATTGCATTTGATTTGAAAATGAATGGTTCGCATAAATTAGCAGCAAAAATACAATCAATCTTCGATGAGAAGAATGAATCAACAACATCTATTTCAGATATGATACCTGAATCAGTTCAAATTAACGAAGGAACTCGTTCTCAAGTTGGTGTGATTGGTAGTAACGGTAAAATTATATCTGCATATGTTCACTATGATGGGTATCCATCAAATATGAAAAAAGGTTTAAAACATCACATGAAAAGTGATAAGGATGTTCTTAAACTAATCAAATTAGGTGGAGCAAGAGGAATCTTTGATGATAAGGATATTGAATACTATAAAAGTGGACAACCACAAAAAGGTGATTCTAAAGATGTAGCAGGATATATTAAAGCAGCCGATAGTAAAAATGGTGCTGAATTTGTATATTTATACAATATGAAAGATAAGAAGTGGTATTACGCTGATACTTACAAAGATACTGAATTAAAAAAATTATTTTAAGGAGAAAATCATTATGAAATTAGTAGATATAATGAACGAAAGTTCAATGAATGAAGCACCATATGTACAACCTGATAAGAAACTTGTTAAAGTTGTAAAGGGTATAGTTGGAGCAGTTCAGAATGATATTGAAATTATTGTTGAAATGATTGATGAAAGTGCTATCTCAGAAGCTATGGATTCTTGTAAAGATGCAATTGATAGATTAGAAAAACTTCATAAAATATTCAAAAGATTAAAATAACAGGAGACCTAATGATAAAATTAAGCCAATTATTAAAAGAAGCAAGTGAGGAAAAAAGGCCTCTTTCTTTGGAAGTTAAAAAACACTTCTTAGAAATTGTTTCTACATACAACAAATATCAAGAATCACTTGATAGAAAATCTGATCTTCAAGAAATCGCAGAAACACTTGGTGGTATCACAGAAGCAGCAAGAACACTTGCAATACATGAAGGTGATGATTGGTTCGATAAGCATACTGTTAAACGAAACATGAGTGAATTGGATAAGTTGGGTAAGCAATTTGATAAATGTGCTGTTGAAGCAAAAGGATTAGACCAAAGAATGGCTGGATTATATGAAGATATGGGACACATTCTTTCTCGATACTATAAGTTGGGTGAAATTACCGAAGAACAGATGAAAGAACGTTTAGGAATGAACGAATCTAAATCAGATTGTGGTTGTGGATGTGGTGGAGTAACTGAAGGTGGTTGTTCAACTAACGTAGTAGAAGAATCAGTAGTAAACGAAGGAAAAAAAAGATTTAAACAACAAAATGGTATTGGTAAATCAAAATACACGATTTCTTACCACGATGGAAAAAAGAAACACAAAGATGGTAGTGATTTCTTTGATATAAAAATCTTTAAGAACAAACCAGAATTAGAAGCGTTTAAAAAAGATTTAGTATCTAAAGGATTTGTTAAAGAATCAGTAAACGAATCAATAAACGAAGGTAAGTTTAAAGCAGAAGAATTTTTGGATACAATTCAAGTATCTAATAATAAGATAAAAGATTTTCGTGATATTACTGTTGATGCAACTCCAAAAGGAAATTGGAATGTATATTATAAGGGTAAACGATTGATGACAGTAGATGGTAAACTATTAGATGATAGAACCATTATGAAATATCATTTAGAAAAAAGGTAGATGTAATGATAAATAAAAATAAATCAAGTATGAACGAAGGTATGTTTTCTCAAATCGACCAAATCAGACAAGATTCTAACGATGTTAGAGACTTTGTTAAGAAAGTCCTTTCAGATAAAGAGTTTAAGAGTATGAGTAAGGATGTTGATTTTATCAAATATATTAAATCTATATACGAAGGAACTGTATTAGATGAAGAGCATGTTAAATTTAGTATTAGAACATCAAGTGGTAGTATATCAACAGGTTCGGTACAAACCTCACCAAACGAATCGGTAATAAACGAAAAGAAATACAACTTTAAAAAAGATGCATTAACAGATTACTTTAAAGGTAAGTTAAGTGCTGAAGAATTAGATAAAGTTGCAAAAGATTCATTCGGAGTTGGTATTGCTACTAAAAAAGAACTACATAGTTTCCTAACAAACAAATTCACACAAGATACAATGAGTGATACATATGGTATCCCTTCTAACATTTTAGTTAAAAGAGCTAGAGATTTGGTTAAGTTTGCAGAAGGTGTAAACGAAGCAACTAAGTTTGCTGGTTGGATAGCATTCGACCATAAAGGTAACAAATTAGAAATTAAAAAATCTGAAGCAAAAGACCTTTACAATGCAAAGCTATTGGCAATCAAAAAATTAAAAGTACCTAAATCAAAAGAAAGTATGTTGGCTATTAAACCTGCATATAACGAATCAATAAACGAGGTATCAAATCCAGATGTTCGAGAAACAAAATTTGGAAACCTAAGAGTAACCATTGGAGATACAACATATGAAGTTGCGTATTCAGCGGATGGATGGAATAATCCATATGGACTTGGTGTTGTTGGTAAGGATGATAATTTTTTAAAAATGAATACCCCGAAGGCAAAGAAACTTTGGAAACAACTTGAACCTATAATTTCTAAGTGGAAACGGAGAAACGAATCAGTTGTAAATGAAGGTAACAATATAGGACACTACGAAAGAGTTGGTAATCAAACAATAGTAGATAGTAACTTTGTAAACAACAGTAAAGGTATAGTACCAAATTCAGAACTTGTACATTTAGGTATGGGTGATTTCGCATTAAAATCTCCTAGTGGGAATATCGAATTTAATCGATCAGGTAAGTTGGATGGAATCGGACAAGATTTTGTTGGCAGACCACATCGTATGACTGATGATAAGAATGGCAAGTTAGTAGATGTGTTCCTTAAACTAATGCTTAAAAAGAAAAAAGCTATTTTAAGTATGAGTGAATCAGTAAACGAAGCAAATAAACCAGGAGATAGATTAACTCACAAACATAATCCAAAAATTGAAATTGAACTAATTGAACCAACCAACAAAGGATGGAAAGTATATCAAATAGAAAAGGGTAAAAAGAAAATAGCATATTTTGATAAACAGGATATTAGTGGAAACAATTCATTATTCGAATCACTAAACGAAGCTGCAAGTTTAGAAGCAATGGGAATTGCTGCACTTACAGGAACTCGTGGTTCGGCTGTTGAAGATTTTATCAATAAACATAATTTAGATGGTGCAAAACTTTTTAAGAGTATTAAATCAGCAAACTTAAAAGGTAGATTGAACTTTGCATCGGCATTAGCTGGTAAGGATGGAAATTCAAATCAAAAACTTACAATTAAATTATTCAAAAAGAAATTTAATGAATCTGTATCCGAAGGTAAGGATGATTTTATGGCTAGACATGGTAAAGCAGATATAACTCTTAAAAAAGGATACAAACACCACACCGAAGATGAGTTAACTAAACTATATGATAAAGTTGGTAAACTTACTAAGGATAAGAAGATTAAAAAAGTAGATGTTGTATTTGAAGTTGGTGGTGATATTAAAGAAGATAAATTTCAAATATCTCAACTTAAAAAAAAAGTAAATAAATCTGAAACTAAATTCTATGATGTACTTAGTACAATAGAAAATAAAATGGGTAGTAAGAAATATAGATTATTTATTGAAAAATCTCTTAAAGATTTTGATGAAAACCCAAATCAGTCAGAATACAGAACAAATGCATCAATCGAAGAAAAGCTATTTCAATTATCATAATGATAAAACTTTCAGATATACTTAATGAGGGAACGGTGGTATTAAAATCTACTGACAATAAATCTGATTTAGCATCTGTATTTCCTGATTTCCTGGTAACAGGTGGCAGACAAACATATAGTGGACAACCTGTAATTCAATTTATCCCTAGAAAATTAACTGAGTTGGATAAGATAGACCAATTAGGTGATACATCAAAGGATGATATAACCAAACAATTAGTTAAATACGCCGAAAAGAAAACTAAATTAAAATTCCAACCAATGTATAACTACGAAGGAGCTGGATATGGAATTCTTTTAGATATTGATTTTATCATAAAAAAAATATCATAATAAATCACATTATTTAAAAAAGGAGAATGAGTAAAAGATTACCAATTGTTTCCGTTGAAGTAAGAAATGGAGATATCAACAAAGCACTTAAGTTGCTCAAAAGAAAAAGTATGGATTCTGGTCATCTTATGGAAGTAAGAGAAAGAAGATACTACAAAAAACCCACAACTGTTCGTAGAAGAGAAAAACAATTGGCTATTAGAGAGCAAGAAAAACAAACCATACTCGATAAACAGGGTAATGGTGATACTAAAGCAAACTTTTATACTAAAAAACCCAAGAAACAAAGGAATTTAGATAAAAAAGATAAAAGAGATTAATAATTTAACGTTTAATTATATTTCAACATACTTATTACTAATAATCCACCACTAATGTGGATTTACTATATTGGTTTATGAATACCCACGAATATATAATGTAGGGTAACCCAAAAAAACCGATTTTATTAATTTTCTATTGGAAATCCCAAATATTTTCACAAACACAAATAAATCGAAAGGTAAATTATGGCAAACTCAAATTTGTTAAAAGAAGCTATCGCTGATGCAAAAGCTGTTAGAGAAACTGCAATTGCAAATGCTAAGATTGCTTTGGAAGAAGCTTTTACACCTCGTTTACAATCTATTCTATCTCAGAAACTTACTCAAGAAATTGAAGCAGCTGATGAAGAGGCAGAAGAAATTGAAGAAAACGAAGAAGTAGAAGGTGAAGAAGAAGTAACTGAAGGTGAATACAACGCCGATGGTGAAGAAGAAGTTGTTTCTGAAGAAGCAGCAGAAGAAGAAGTAGAAGAATCCGAAGAAGACGTTTCTGAAGAAGAATCTGAAGAAGAATCTGAAGAAGAATCTGAAGAAGAAGTTTCTGAAGAAGAATCTGAAGAAGAAGTTTCTGAAGAAGACGAAGAAGAACTTGACTTAGAAGCTATCATTAGAGAACTTGAAGAAGAACTTGATGATGAAGAAGAAGGTGAAGTTGAAGATATCGCATCTGATGAGATTGAAACTCACGAAGACGAAATGCACGCCGATGAAGCGGGTGAAGAATCTGAAGAAGGTGAAGACGAATTCGAAGAAGAATTAGATGATGAAATCGACTTAGACGAAATCCTAAAAGAAATGGGTTACGGAGATGACGATGAATCTGAAGAAGAAGTTTCTGAAGAAGTTGAAGAAGACGAAAGTGAATTGGAAGAGGCCAAAGCTGAACTAGAAGAAGCAATGGCAGTTATCAAATCATTAAAATCTACAATCAACGAAGTAAATTTATTAAACGCTAAATTACTTTACACTAACAAACTATTCCGTTCTTATGACTTGAGCAACGATCAAAAAATGAAAGTTGTTGAAACATTAGATAGAACTAAGAATGTTAGAGAAGTAAAATTAGTATTTAGTACTCTTGCGGAATCACTTAAAATAGGTGGCACAGTAAGAAAACAAAAACAAACCGCTAAATTAACTGAATCATTCGCATCAAAAGTTGTTGCAAGTACTGCTCCTAAAAAAGAAGTAATTACTGAATCAACTAACACGATGGCTGAAAGATTTAAACAATTGGCAAATATTAAATAATTTTAACCAAAAAAAGGAAAATAAAAATGGCAAATTTTGATTTATCTAAATTAATGGAAGGAAAGAACCCACAATCAGTAATGCTTGCAGAGACAAGACAACTGAAAGGAAAATGGGAACAAACTGGACTTCTTGAAGGTTTAGCAGAAAGAGAACAATCACAGATTTCTGTATTGTTAGAAAACCAAGCAAAACAATTGCTTGATGAAGCAACCGCTACTGGCACATCTGCTGGTAACGAAGAATGGAGTGGCGTAGCTCTTCCATTAGTAAGACGTATCTTTGGAGAAATAGCTTCTAAAGAATTCGTTAGTGTACAACCAATGAACTTACCATCTGGACTAATCTTTTATCTAGATTTTAAATATGGTACGGCTCAAGCAGGTAAAGGTGGATTCAACGGAAAATCACTTTTCGGTGGAACTGGTGATGACTTAGGTTCAACTGATTCAGCTGTAAACGGTTTATACGGTGAAGGTAGATTTGGATATACTTCAAATCAAACATCAACTGCAGTTGCTGTTGGTAATTTAACTATCGCATCAGCTTCATGGGCAGATGTAAATTATGATAGTTCATTATCTGCATCTGTTGTAGATGGAACTCTTGCAAAAATATCTTTTGCAAAAACTAGATTAACAAGACCTGATTTGGATGCTGTAAGAAGTTTTCATATCTCTGCATCTGATTTCGCAGTAGCTGACGCATTTTACCCTGCACACTCTAAAGTGTCTGGAGCAAATTTCGTAGTTTTCGCTAAAACAGCTGGATTAACTTTCGCTGATGATTTAACTGTAAAGTTCTCAGAAGCTCCAATTGATTCAAACAGAGGTGATTTTGAAGATAACACTCCAACTGAACCAGCTACTGATATCGGAATTCCTGAAGTAGATTTAGAATTAAAGTCTGAAGCAATTGTTGCTAAGACTAGAAAACTAAAAGCTGTATGGACTCCTGAATTAGCTCAAGATTTAAATGCATACCACAGTATTGATGCAGAAGCTGAATTAACTTCAATGTTATCTGAATATATCTCATTAGAGATTGACTTAGAAATCCTTGATATGTTAAAAGCTAACGCATTAACAACTGAATACTGGTCTGTAACTTTAGGTGAAGAGCATGATTCAGCTAACTCTACATGGGTTGCTGGAAATAACTCAGCAGCTTATACTAAGAACTCTTGGTTCCAGACTCTTGGTGCGAAACTTAACAAAGTTTCAAACAAGATTCACCAATTGACACTTAGAGGTGGAGCTAACTTCGTTGTTGCTTCTCCTGATGTATGTACTATTTTAGAATCAATCCCTGGATTTACAGTTTCTGCTGATAAAGATGCAACATCTTTCGCAGCGGGTGTAACTGCAGTTGGTTCTATGAGTAACAGATATACAGTTTACAAGAATCCTTATATGACTTCTAACGAAATCTTATTAGGATTTAAAGGAAGTAACTTCCTTGAAACTGGAGCTGTTTACGCACCATATGTACCATTAATCATGACTCCTCTAGTATATGACCCAACAAATTTCACCCCGCGTAGAGGTGTTATGACGAGATATGCTAAGAAGATGGTAAGACCAGAATTTTACGGAAAAATTTATGTTAAAGATTTAGCTAACCTATAATCGGTTAATTAAGTTTTAAACTTATTTGAAGTAAAATACTTAGGTATTTATAAATTAGTGGGATTCCGAAAGGTTTCCCACTTTTTTTGTCTAAACACCTTTAATTTTCTTTTCCAATATTTATAAGAGTATAACTGAATAATAAGGAAAAATTATAATATGTCTCAAGCAAGAATTTGGACGGGTACATCATCATTTACTTCAGGATCATCAACTCCATTTGGAACATTTGATTCGGATGTAAACTTTCAAAGTGATGCACCAAAAGTAGCATCATGGTGTGCTAAAAGATTGGGATATCCAATCATAGATGTTGAATTGGAAGCAGATAACTTCTTTGCGGTATTTGAAGAATCGGTGTCTGAGTACTCGGCACAGGTAAATCAATTTAATATACGAAACAATCTCGGTGCTCTTGAAGGACAACCAACGGGTTCTAATTACACAGGACAATCTGTTAATGGTTCTGAACTAATGAATATAGTTGCAATTTCTGAAGCATATGGAAATCAAGCTAATGTGGGTGGTAGAGCTGATATAAAAAGTGGTTCTATTGTTGTAAAAAAAGGAGTACAAGATTATGATTTACAAGCCCTATGGGGAGATGTAAGTGAAAGTGGTAATAGAATTGATATAACTAAAGTATTTCATGAAGCTTCACCCGCTATACAAAGATTCTTTGACCCTTATTCGGTAAGTGGACAAGGAACTCTTAATTTAATTGATGAATTTGGATTCGGTTCGTTCTCACCAGCGGCACAATTTATATTAATGCCAATTTATGAGGATTTGTTAAGAATTCAACAAATTGAATTCAATGATCAAATAAGAAAATCAGCACACACGTTTAATATAGTAAACAATAAAATACAAATATTTCCAATACCAGAAGCAGATTATACATATCACTTTGAATATCAAGTTGTAAAGGATGTAAAAGAAAAAGCAGCTGTTATCCAACCAAATGTAGTATCTGATTATTCAAATATAGGATATAATTTTGCAAAATACCTTAACATCAACGATGTGGGTAAACAATGGATTAGAAAATATACATTAGCTCTTGCAAAAGAAATGTTAGGAGCAATTAGAGAAAAATATAGTACAATTCCAATACCAGGTTCAGAAGTTTCTTTGGATGGTTCGGCATTAAGAGCAGAAGCACAAACAGAAAAAGATAACTTAGTTGAACAACTGAGAGAGAATTTAGATGCAGTAAGTAAGAAACAACGAATGGAAAATGAAGCAGCAATGGTCGAGAATCAACAGACCGTTATGAATAAAGTTCCTCTAGCAATTTTTATAGGATAATATTATGCCAAAGTTTTTCAATGCACGAGATTTAGATTTCATAAAAACCATTTCAGAAGAGATAGTTGATTATGTAGTAGAACAGGCAATTGTTTTATTTAAAGTATCAGTTGGTGAAACTAAAACCAATTTATACGGAGAATCTCTTGGTAAAGTATGGCACGCACCTGCAACTCTAATGGCAATTGTAGATAGAGAACCACAAAATGTAGTTTATGAAGGTTTTGGTGCAGATAAACAACAAGCAGTAGAATTTAGGTTTAATAGAGAAAGAATTAGAGAAATTTCATATGCAGTACCAAAATTAAGAGATATCAATGGAACATTAATACCAGCCGATGCAATTCAAAATACAGAACATGGGTATCCAGAAATAGGTGATATCATTTTATTTGATGGAACTTATTATGAACTTGATAATGTTAGAGAAAGTGCATTAATAGGAGGACAACCAGAAATATACGATAAGGAAAATAATACATTTAACAATACACGAATGCAGTTAATCGCAACTGGATTTATGGTTAGACGTTCACAAGTACAAATTGATGAAAGAACATTATAATGGCAGTAGACCCACTAAAAAATCTTCCGATAAATAGAGGAGAGCAATTAAAAATAGAAGCACCTATCCAAGAAAAAGGAAGAGGGGTTCGTTTATATGATGTTGATTTGGCCATAGCCGAACACATGATAGATACTGTTGTACCATCTATTGAAGTATTTAGAGAAAAAATAAAAGTACCTGTAATGTATGGTAATCCTGAAAGATGGAAGGCTATTCAAAAAGATGGGTACTTAAGAGATAAAAAAGGACAATTACAAATTCCTCTTATAATGTTTAAGAGAAATTCAATTGAACGAGATGAGGCAATGTCATCTACAATGAACCGTCATGTATCGTATCCATCGGTATCAATGTATTCAAAAAAACACAGATACGATAAGTTTTCTGCAATGACTGGTCAACAAAAACCAGTTCAAGTTTATGATGTTGTAATGCCCGATTATGTTACTGTTTCCTATGAAGTAATAATATGGACTGATTTTACAGAACATATGAATAAAATTGTAGAAGCATTCCAATATGCAACAGATGAGTATTGGGGAGATAAAAGTGGGTTCAAATTTAGAGTAAAAGTCGATTCATTTGATAATACTACCGAAGTTGGAGAAGGTTCTCAAAGAATTGTTCGAACAAC
>ERZ890604.498-NODE-498-length-13495-cov-9.468452_pt1 | contig 13495 bp, 14 predicted proteins | sample MGYA00521097_ERZ890604 | MGnify/ENA primary metagenome ERZ890604 (study PRJEB32303, sample SAMEA104408625) | aquatic metagenome | biome: Brackish water; feature: Chemocline; material: water | place: Baltic Sea | collected 2014-10-26T21:54:00 | depth 120 m ... | reverse complement strand
CTAGAAGACAACTCCGAAGATGTCCGTATCGGTAAAGTGCTTCATGAGATACAAGAGCAAAAGTCTAAGCAAGGCGAGATTAAAATCGACAATATCAGGGTTGATAAAATTACTAAAGAGTACATGATAGAGTTTAAAAAGTCCGATTCAGACCCAGAGGCTGTGAAGTGGCAGGTACTATTGTATCTTTACAAGCTAAAACAAAAAGGGATTAAGAAAAAGGGGGAAATTGAGTATCACGAAAAAAAGAGTACCACTAAAACGGAGATCTTGGAGCTTGATAAACAAAATGAAGCAGAGTTGTTGGCTGTGCTTGAAACCATAGAAAACCTCATAAATTTCCCAAAACCACCAGCGCCGAAGTTTGAAAACAAATGCAAAAAATGTGCTTATTATGAGTACTGTTTTATATAAAAGCATTTTATTATGATAAAATGATTTGTAAGATTAATATGTAAAAAGGAAAACAATGATTAATTCAACATTAGCAGAACTTAGAAATTCGAAAAATTTTTATGGAGTTCATGATATTATTCATGTATTTGATGGGAGAAAAAAAGAGGATATTGGCTACTTCATCCCCAAATATTTTGAAAAAGAAGTTACAGAATTTATCAAAACTTTGGAGCGTAAAAAACGCCTTGAGCTTTTAGCTCGTGTTGCAAAGGCTCAAAAAGATGATCCCATTGAAGAAGGAGGAATTGATGATGGACTTGAGTAGAGGGGATATATGTCTGGTTAATTTCAACCCTGCAAAGGGCGGTGAAATGGGTAAGTTTCGTCCAGCTATCATACTGAGTAAAAATGATGAACTTGCTATGCTAGATACTGTTATCGTCATACCTTTATCTACCCGTATCGAAAAAGAGTCTCTGCCTTATCGTTATACGATATCTCAACGGAATAAACTGTTGCAAGATAGCGATGCCTGCATCTATGAAGTCCGTACACTCTCAAAAGTGCGAATCAAGGAAAAATTGGCAATACTCACGAAGGAAGAACTTCAAACTGTGCAGAGAGCATTATGTGAGATTATAAACTAATACTGCTATTTTAAAAGGGGCATCATGGCAAAAAATCACACAAGATATATCTTCTCTATGGGAGAACTCAAACGAAAAGATAACTCCATCGCTTTTAGCAATGAAAAGGGGCACTTTTATATCCCCATCGAAGACACACGAGAGCTTTACTGTCTAAATGAAGTGAGTTTCAACACGAAGTTTTTGGACTTTATTTCTCGTGCTGGAATCACTCTGCATCTGTTTAATTACCATGGAAATTACAGCGGTACTTTTTACCCCAAAGATTCTCTCATAAGCGGTGATTTAACTATAAAACAAGCTTATGCCTTTATGGAAAATCGTCTGGTGATTGCAAAAAGTATCGTGTTAGCCATCTCAAAAAATATTCATGAAGTGCTTTATCATTACTACAGACATGGTACAAAAGAACTCAAACCGTACCTAGACTGGCTCAAAAATGATGTAGTCAAATTTTTGAAAAAAGAGCTTACAATTGAGCAAACTATGTTTATAGAGGGTCAGATTTGGCATAGGTTTTATGATAGTTTTAAGTACTTTTTACCTGAAGATTTTGTGATGAATAAGCGTGTAAAAAGACCACCTGACAACCCGATAAATGCACTTGTGAGTTTTGGAAACACTCTACTTTATACAAAGACGATTTCCTCTATTTATCACACTCACTTAAATCAATCTATCAGTTTTTTGCACTCACCAAGAGAAGGACGTTTTAGTTTGAGTTTGGACTTGAGCGAGGCATTTAAGCCCATCATAGTTTTTAAAACTATCTTTGATTTAGTGGGAAGAAAACAGCTTCAGGTGACAAAACATTTTGATAAAAATTTAAACTATGCACTTTTAAACGAAGCAGGAAAAAAGATATTTATAGAGGCTTTTGAGACACGGATAAATGAAACATTCATGCACCCAAAACTCAAAAGAAAGGTCACATACAAACAGTGTCTAAAACTTGATGGATACAAACTAATAAAGCATATCGTAGAAGATAAGGAATTCGCTCCATTTCTACTAAAAGAGAAACAGTGAAAACAAAAATTATCAATTACAACTATGTTTTTTTATTTTACGACATTGCAGATGAGTTCAGTGAAGTCGGAAAATACAGAGTCGCAAAGGTTTTTAAAATCTGTAAAAAGTACTTAAAGCACCACCAAAAATCTATTTTCAGAGGCAACATCACCTCAGCAAATCAGATAAAATTAGCTAACGAACTGAAAAAAGTGATAGATAAAAAGCTAGACTTTATCACCATTATAAAAGTTCTTAATTCTGGCAGCTTTGAAGAAGAAACAATCGGCACACAAGAACAAGCAACAGAATCCATCTTTATATAAATTTTCCAACCAAAAATGTTGTCTTTTTATTAATAAAGTGCTAAAATAAGCATCTTGACGATAGTTCATTAAAAACTTATTGTTAAATTTATTTTAGTTGGAAAAAAGCTCTAAAAGTCCTATTTTATACTATATTGATTTTTTAGAAGGGCTATTTTTCTTTATCGAACCGACACATATCATGTATTTAAACGAGCTTTGAAGAGAGACTCTATCAACTGCTTGATGATCGAACCGACACATATCATGTATTTAAACGACCCCATGAGATTGTGTAACCTTTCAGCGATTTAATCGAACCGACACATATCATGTATTTAAACAAAGCTAGTAGATATTGAAGAGTCTATTTTAAACTATCGAACCGACACATATCATGTATTTAAACGGAGTTCTTTTTAGCCCTGCTTCAATTTGGTCTGATCGAACCGACACATATCATGTATTTAAACGGTCAATTTCAAGCGATAGGTAACGATGGAAAGGTAGATCGAACCGACACATATCATGTATTTAAACGCTACAGTAGACTTGACGGAAGATGTCAAAAAAGTAATCGAACCGACACATATCATGTATTTAAACTCTTGAACTTCATCAACTTTTAAAAAATCAACTTTATCGAACCGACACATATCATGTATTTAAACTTTGCACCTGTTGTTTATTTTGTCTTTACTCTTATTATCGAACCGACACATATCATGTATTTAAACCAATTAATTTTTAGGAGTTTGTTATGAAAAAAGTTCTATCGAACCAACACATATCATGTATTGAAAACTATTACCTATCTTCTATGTCTATTCTCAAATCGCCCTCAACCATATCTATTAAATCTTTTCTAATATTTAGGGCTTGTGCTTTACTACGAAATTTTGATACTACCTCAACAATGGTTTTAATTATTTTTTTTGCTTCATTCTTTTTTATATCACTAACTTCTGCTAATTTTAATAAGTCCTCATATTTAAAATGATTCATCTTGCCAACAATGCTCATTTGATGTTTTTTAGTATAATGTTGTCCGTTAGCATAAGTGATATCATAAGCTGGGGATAAACTCCATACACCATTTTTATCCATCATAAAAGAAGTATTTTTAGCATGGTCGTCTTGGTTTCTAGCAACTACATTAAATACACATCTTCTATATAATTCTTGTATATCTCTTTTGTCTTTGGTGATTAGCCATACAACACGCAGTGCTTTATCATAACTAAAGTGCATAGGTATATTAAAATTAATATGAGTCATAGAAGCTAAGGAGTGCATGTGAATTTTATTGTTACCATCTCTATCAAATCTTTTAATCATAAAATGAGTCAAATCCATATCTTTAAATAAGTGCAATTCAGGAACATTAATCAAACACTCTTTTGCCATACTCATATATAAATATTCTAGTTTGGTAAAATCCGAACTTTGCTTATTGTCGTCATAGTTATCAAATTTAACCAACCAATGTTCATAGCCATAAGGAATATCTGTAACACCGCTTATGATTTGATTGGTTTTTTTATTCCATCCAATAACTGCTTTAGCTCTAGCTCCACCAGCACTAGCACCACTGCCCGAAAACCTTATTAACTCTTCTAGTGATTGCTCTAGATCTCCTTTAATTACTTTTTTTGAAGATTCATACATATCTCTTATCTCTAATGGATCTATTGCATCTGCACTATTTAAAATATTTTCACTTGGCTTATATTCTAAAGCTCCCATACCACGATTACCAATAAATATTAGTTTTTGTAAAATGCTGAGGTCTTTAGCAATCATTCCTTTTTTTTCATAATATCTCTCAATTACTTTAGTTCCAAATTTATCAGGAAGAGTATCAAAAAATACACCAGCTAAGGTATTAAAATATCTATCATCATTATTTGTATAAGTCTCTGTATTAAATGGTAGTTTTATAGGGGATATATTCATTCCTGAGTTTATAAACTCTTGTTTATACTCAAAACTTATCACTCCATCTCTCTCATATAGAGTACCTAGTGTTAATCCATATAAATAAATTGTTACTTCCATATTTAAACTCTCTTATTCATTCTATCTTCTTCTTTCATTTGAGCGATTGATTTAACTTCTTTATTTTCTACTAAAGTTTTTAATTCGCTAAACAAACCCAATACATGAAATAGTGATATAAAACTAGCAAGGGATATAGAGCTGTTATCTATAAACTCCCTATATGCACCATAGGACATTCCTGATTTTTTGGCAAGATTTTTTTGAGTAATTTTAGATTTCTTTCTTTTCTTTTCTATCTTATCTACAAGAAGTTTTATGATTTCGGTACTAGTGCTTAATTCAATCATTTTCTTATCCTAAATGTTTAATATATTAGATATTTTAGCATAATAATAGTAGTTTTATCTAATATGTCAGATATTATAGTGATTTTTATCTTAACTAAACACTATAGTTTTAAGGTATTAATTGTATTGCTTTGTCATCAAAATGAATCAAACACCCTGCCAACTTAGATATAATTAGTTCAAATATTCAAGGAACGAATCACATGTCTGAAAAAAATCAAACGAAACTTTTATCCAAAGATGCGACACTCGAAGAATCTCTTGCAAAGATGAAAAACATCTTAAACGATGTTGGTTGCGAAATAAATTTTTCGCAAAGTAAGCATCCCTTACAAAACTGCTTTTCGGTCAATCTTAGTTCCGTTGAAGCACCGAGACATATCTACTCAAATGGAAAAGGAATTCTAAACGATGCTTCTATGGCTAGTGCTTTGGGTGAATATATCGAGAGGCTTCAAACAAACAACTTTTTCATAGATTTTCATCTACCACATAGAAAATACTATCCTGATGAAGTTGCATTTGAATTTGGAGGAGAGTATTTAAATACGGAGCTAAAAGAGATTTACAATCCAAAGAATGAACTTACAGAGGAAGATTTAGTTGATTTCAACAGCGATTATACAGACAAAATCGTTTCTCTTCCTTTCATAAAAAACTCCACCAAAGAAAAAATATACATACCCATAAACATTTTAAGTAACCTCTATGTAAGTAACGGTTTGGCGACAGGAAACACAGCTCTTGAGGCACAGGTTCAAGCTCTAAGCGAAATCTTCGAACGTTTTGCGAAGATAGAGATTATCAAAAATGGCTATGCACTTCCCGCTTTCACTCAAGAAATTGTAGAGAGTTTCCCTAGAGTTCATAAAGATGTCGAAGCACTTAGAGCACTTGGCTACATAGTCGAAGTTTTAGATGCTTCTTTGGGCGGTAAGTTTCCTGTAACTGCCATCTCGTTTATCAATCCTAAAACATCCACTCTTTTTGTCTCTTTTGGAGCACATCCCATCTTGGAAGTTTCTCTTGAGCGTACTATGACAGAGCTTATGCAAGGTCGCTCACTTGAAAACCTAGACAGCTTTGAAACTCCAACTTTCGACATGAGTATAGTTGCGGACAGTTTCAATTTGGAATCGCATTTTGTAGACTCCAATGGAAAACTTGGGTTTAGTTTTTTAAGTTCCAAAAAAAGTTTTGAGCTTGCAGAGTTCGCTTACAGTGGAAATAGCTCCAAAGAAGAGCACGACTTCCTCATAGATATACTCAAGACTATGAACAAAGAAATTTACCTTAGAGAGTACGACTATCTCGGCTTTTACTCTTGTCAAATGATAGTTCCAAGCATCTCCGAAGTTTACCCAATCGAAGATTTGATTTACAACAACAAAAATAATGGAAAACTCATTCGCGATATGGTACTCAACTTCAAAGAGTACGATCCAGAAGATATTATGATAGAGATTGAACGACTCGAAGACTCTCTCAATATGGAAAAATATATTGGTGTAATATTTGAGGAAAACTTTAATCTTTTAGAGTTTAAGGCACAGATTTATTTAGAGCTTGGTGAAGTCGATGAGGCTCTTGAGATTTTTGAATATTCAGATAACAAACTAGGTCGTCTTATCGTCGAACTTGCTCGTATGGAAGAGTTAGAGTTGGATTTTTCAGAATACGAAGAAGCCTTATACAATGTCTTCAGCAAAGAAAAAGTTCTCAAAGCTCTCAAAATTTTAGATGGCGACGAGACTTTTATCAATGTCTCATTACATCAAGATTATCAAAATATGCTAAACTTGTACGACAAACTTGAGAAAAAAAAATTTCTTATGATATAATCTTATGTTCATCTTTTTAACCATCAGGAAATACAATGAGAGACTATATTTTCAATAGATTTGAAATCGAAATCAAAAGAGCACACTATTCATTTCAAAGGTATAAAAAAGTTTCTACATTTGTTTTGCTACATCATGAAGATGATTTAGAAGTTGAAACACTCGCACAATATCTTCGAGTTTCGGATAAATTTTTAAAAATAGATGAACATACTTACTTTATAAATTTTGCCTTTACATCACTAGAAAATACTTTTAAAGCTGCACAAAATCTTCTTTTAGAACTTGACAACCATTTTAATAAAAGAAGTTCTTATATTGCCATCGAAGCATTAGATATAACCAACACTCCAAAAATGGTTGTTAATAAACTTTTTCAAATTTTAGAAGAGACAAGAAAGCACTCTTATTCTCGTATAGAAGACGAGAGTATATTAAATTCTACTTTTTAAAACTCTTTAAAAATTCACTTATCATTCTAACACCTGCCCCTGTTCCGCCATATACATTACAATCCCATGGAGTTTCAGTGTAAGCACTTCCTGCTATATCAAAATGTAACCACTTATCTTTATTTTCTTCTCTAATAAAGTTATCTAAAAATAGTCCTGCAGTTATAGCTCCACCATAAGGCTTTGATGCAACATTTGAGATGTCAGCTATACCACTTTTTAAAAGTGTTTTTAAGTGTTTATTAAATGGGAGTGGACTTGTCAATTCTCCTGCTGCACTTGCTGATTTTGAAAGATTATGCTTAAGTCTATTAGAGTGTCCCATAACACCTGTTGTATACTGTCCAAGAGCTATCATACAAGCACCTGTCAGTGTTGCGAAGTCAAACATATAATCCGCTTTTACAGCATCTTGTGCATAATCTAAAACATCTGCTAAAACAAGACGCCCTTCTGCATCAGTATTGCGAACTTCTACAGTTTTTCCACTTCTTGTTACTAAAACATCATCAGGCTTATAAGCATCACCACCTATCATATTTTCAACTGCACCGATAAATACATGTACTTCAGAGTCTATTTTAAGTTCACTTGCCGCTTTTATCATCCCAAGTGTTGCACAAGCTCCTGCTTTATCCATCTTCATCGTTACCATAGTTATAGCAGGTTTTAAACTAAGTCCACCACTATCGTATGTTAAACCCTTTCCGATGAGAGAAACTACTCTTTTTGGATTTTCTGGCTTATACGAAAGGTGAATTAACTTACTATCATGTCTTGAAGCACGACCAACAGCTAACATACTTTCCATTTTTTGGGCTTTTAACTCTTTTTCACCAAGTATTTCACACTCAAGTCCGTTCTCTTTTGCTAATTTTTTTGCTAATTTTGCAAAAGATGGTGGGTTTAAATCTTCTGGAGTCTGATTTACTATATCACGAGTAAAATTAGTCGCTTCCGCGATAATAACCGCTTCTTCAAATGCAACACTTAAAGCTTCAATATCTTCACTTACGAGATAAACATTTTTTAGTTTTGTTTTTTTCTTAACTGATTTGTATTTAGTATATTCATATCCACCAAGAACTACACCCTCAACAATAGCTTTTAAAGTTATATCACTTACATCAAAAGTAGCTGATTTGTAGTTTGTCATTTTAATCGCTTGAATCGCTGCACTACAAGCACTTCTTACATTATCAACTGCTTTATCTTCAACACCACAAAAGAGAGTGTTTTTGCCATATAAAAAACAAGTTGTATCTTGTTCTGCTTTAAAACCTGCTCTTAATAGCATCTTATAATTTTTGTGGGCTTTTAACTCCTCTTCAGTCATAAATACAACAGCTAAATTCTTAGCTGATTTTTCTACACCATTTTTTACTAATTTTATATTCATCTTTTTTTCTCCTTAGTTTGCTAACATCTGTTGTTTGTATTCACAGCCTTTTTTAGAACCATAATCACAAGCCTTCGTATAATATGACAAGGCTTTAGTCGTGTCTCTTGTCACCCCTTGACCTAGGTCATATATGCTTGCTACTAAAAAACAACCATTCGTATCACCTTCATCACAAGCTTGTGCTAAAATTTTTTCTGCTTTAACATAATCTTGTTGCACTCCACGACCATAATAATAAGCACTACCTACTACCATACAGCCATCTGTATACCCAAAATCACAACTTTTTTGGTAGTAATCAAAAGCTTTCGTATTATCTTTTGGAACTACTGTTCCTTTACCATAAGCTTGTGCTGAATAGTAACACCCTTGTGCTGTTTTTGTTTCATTACACGATTTTTCAAAAAGTGCCAAAGCTTCTGAGTTATTGCCTTTTCTTGCCTGTGTGATGCCATCTTCTATCAAACCGGCAGATAAGCTTATACTCATTAGCAATGCCATTAGCGTCATTTTTTTTATCATTTATCTTTCCTTTTTATTAATCGTTTTATTACTCTTAACGCAAACGCGGCGTTAACTTCCAGTTCTCTATCTCCAAGCCACATTTCGACCATTTGATTTTGAATATATTTACTTTGGTACAGTTTCATCATTACGATTATCATAAAGTTATTACGCAAAAAGAGTTTTTGCAGTTTTAAAAGCGTATCAAACTTTTTTTTGTACTTACCGTTCCATCGCTCTTCATAAACAGTCGGCTCATCTGCGTTGACAATGACTTTTGCAAGTATTTTTGCAGCCCCCATCGCATAATAAATACCTTCATAAGTAAAAGGTAAAACCTGAGAAGCGCTATCTCCTACAAAGAAAACTCGTTCTTTATAAAAAACCGTATTGTGATACGTTGGTATCTTATAACCTAAGTCTCTTGTTGTTTCATCTATATTTAAGTCAATTTTTAGCTGTTCTAAACACCCTGTATCTGCGACAGTCCCTATGTTTGAGCCATCAGCGTGAGGAAACGCCCACGCATAGTTTTGCTTTGCAACTTTCTCTCCAACGTGAAAAGTACAACTAGTATACTGTTTAGACGTTATATCGCAATAGTGCGTCATAAACGAAGAAACTTCATCGCCATTGACTTGTTTACGTAATCTTGAGTTAACGCCATCGGCTGCAATGACGTACTTTGATTTAACTTCCATATATTCATTATCTTTTTTTATTTTTGAGATAACGTAATCGTCAAAAATTTCCAGACTTACAAAAGTTGCTTCATAAAGAGTAGTGCCTTGCTTTTGCGCTTCATCTCTAAGAGCGGTATCAAACTCAACTCTATCGACAATAGCGATTGGCGTTTTAGAAATATCTATAGAAATTCGGCTCTTTTTATATACTAACTCTAACTCGTTAACTCTTTTTTTGATAAGTTCTTTACTGATTTCAAACTCATCAAAACCATCAATGCGAATCCCTCCGCCACAAGGTTTTTTAAAACTCAAATTTCTTTGAACAAGAACGTTGTCAACGCCACCAATGGATAGATACTTTGCAGCGGTAGCGCCAGCGGGGCCACCACCTACTATTAAAATCTCAGTTTCTATCATTACTTAGTTTTCCTAAACTTTACCATCTTAAAACGCTCACCCAAAAAGTCGGGAAGTATAAGCATTTTCACTTTTTCAAGCTCTTGTTTATATATTTTTTCATCCACTTTTTCTTTTAACGTCTCTAAAAGTTCAACTATTCCCATGTCTATGAGAGCTACCATCTGCGTTTTAAGTTCTACAAATGTAACTCCCGCCTCTTCGTAAGCATCTTTTACATGAGCAAAGGTTACATCATAAGTAATGTCGCTTTTAGCAAAAAGTTCCTCTCTTTTAATGTTTTCATCAAAAAATGGTATCACTTCATGTTTGGCATAAACTCGCAAGGAAAAGTCAGGTCGAGCCTGCATTTCACCATAATCAAAAGTCATAAACTCAAAAATTTTTGCAGATTCTGCCATCTCTTTTGCAAACTCCTCATACCCTACAGCTATCTCACCTCTATCTTTGAAGTACTTTTGGGCTTTTTCTTTTACCCACTCATTTTGCACATCAAACTTTACATTGTGTCCATCAACTCGTACAGTATCACCTTTAAAATAGAGTTCACAAGGAAATGCATCAAAAATTTCATTGGCTATAAAAAAAGCATTATCGCATCGTAGTTCACTCAGTGATTTATAATGCGATAAAGAAACGGCATCGCCAAATGAGTCTGCAAAATAATTTTTCTGATGTATTTGCAAATCATCAAACCGTTCAATAATCACAAATTTTAAAGATGAAAGTAGTTTAGGTCTAAGTGTATAAATAAACTCACACACATCTGCTAAGAAATAACCATGATGCGCACCGATCTCACATATCACTCCATCTTCGTCTAAAAAACCTTCATCGACTAAAGAGATAATATGCTTTGCAATAGTGCCACCAAAAAATTTACTTGTACTTACCGCTGTATAAAAATCACCACTTTTTCCAATGTTTTTATAAGTTGCATAGTAACCATCTTCACCATATAACCACTCCGTCATATATTCACTAAACTTCATCTATTTTCCATTATTTGCATACATTTCATACAAAGATAAGAGTTCTATTTGTTTATCAATACCAAATATTTTTGAGTCTATTATTTGGATTTCCAAAGAATTACTTAAAATTTTTACATCGTACTCTGTTTTGTAACCTGCTTGATATAAATCTCTTGTATCTTCTAAAAGCTTTGCATACAGTGTTGCATTTTCCTGACTTAAAGCTATCTTTTTATCAAAATTTTCTATGTTATGCATCACTTGTTCAAACAAAGATTTAAGCTCACGCTCTTTATCTTTTGCTACAACTTGTGACTTCAAATAATCAATTTTTGTAGACTCTATATCTCTAAAAGTATTAATATCAAGTGCCCAATTTGCACTCAATCCATAATCATAATAATTGAGTTCGTTAGAAGTATCTATAAAGTTTCCATTTGTTACAAAACCTTGTCCTGCTGTTTTTGTCCAGTTATACCCAGCTGTAAAATTCAGAGTCGGAAGATATTTTGCTATGGTTACCTTTTTATAGTATTTATTTTTTTCTATCTCTGATTTGCTTTTATCTAAGACAATATTGTTTTGAATAAACTTATCATTTGTTATGTACTCCAAATGAGGAACTGTTAATTTTCTGTAATCCAAATCGCTAATAGTTTCAAACTGTGTAATAAGCTTTTCTTTAGCTGTTTGTATATCATAAAGAGCCTGTTTTACAATATTTCGCTGGATAATAGCATCATCTAAAAAACCAGAATCAAGTTGTCCACTTAGGTATTGCTCTTTTTTTTGCAGGAGGTTAATGTCAGAGTTTTTTATCTGTAGCTTTTGCTTCTCAACTTTAAGTGTTGTTTGCTCTATCTGCATGAGTAAAGATATAGTATCTTTTATCATCTTGCGTTTAGCAACATCTACACTCAAATCACTATAGGCTTTACTCGCATTTGCATACTTGATACCATAGTAAATACCACCACTTTTAAAGATAGGCTGTGTCATTTTTATGGCTGCACTCTCACTATACTGTTCATTTTCATAAAGCTTACTACGAGAGTAATTATAGTTCAGCTGAATAGGAGCTATCCAAGAATCATGAAGTTTTGAAGCTTCTGCCTCATTTTTACTATAATCAAAATTAAACTCTTGTTGCTTATTATCTGAGAGATACTTATCTAAGTCACTTCTCTTCTCATTTGCAAACGCAGCGAAATTATATGTGAGACATAGCAGAATTAAGAGCTTTAAAGCCTTCATCTATTTCCTCTTTTGTTATTGTGAGTGGTGGTAAAAAACGCAGTGTATTTCTACCTGCTTTAAGTACCATCACCCCACTCTCTCTAGCTTGTTTAATAATAGAAGCTAAAGTATCTGCATCTTTTGTACGCAATCCACACATCATACCAATACCCACTTTTTGAGTGAAATTATCTGTATGTGCTTGATAAAAAGTCTCTAAAGCTGTATTAAAGTACTGAGATGTTGCTTTAAGCTCACCTTTTTTGTTTAACTCTTCTAAAATGTCTACAACTTCACAAACAGCTCTTGTACTTAGGTAGTTTCCACCAAAAGTAGAACCATGATCACCAGCACTTAAAACATTTTTAAGAGTTGTCATCACGATGCCAACAGGAACACCACCGCCAACACCTTTAGCAAGAGTAATTATCTCAGGTTCTATCTCATAAACTTGAGAAGCTGTAAAAGCACCCGTTCTATAAGCTCCAGTTTGCACTTCATCAACAATGAGTGGAATCTCTTTTTCTTTAAGCAGTTTTGCTAAGGCTTGAACTTTTACCTTATCTTGTGGCTCAACTCCACCCTCTCCTTGAATTAACTCTATCATTACACCGGCAGTATGGTCATCAAGTAAACTCTCTATCTCATCAATCCCGTTTGCATACACAAAACCATCAGGAAAAGGACCAAAATAGTTATGCATGGACTCTTGTCCCGTTGCTTTAACCGTTGTAATGGTACGACCATGAAAAGAGTGTTGTAAAGTTATGATTTTGTAACGTTTTATCTCACCATCGCGTTCGCCATGTTTACGAGCGATTTTAATAGCGCCTTCATTAGCTTCTGCGCCACTGTTTCCAAAAAAACACTGCATATCATAGCCACTTGCCTCTACAACCTTTTGTGCAGCTCTCGCTTGAGGAGCTATGTAGTAAAGGTTTGAAGTATGTGTAACCTTAGAGAGTTGCGCACAGATAGCTGCGTTTACTCTCTCGTTAGCATGTCCAACACTCACCACACCAATCCCAGAAGTAAAATCTATGTATTTTTTATCATTAATGTCTGTAAGTGTTGCATTTTTAGCACTCACAAACTCAACATCACCACGCCCGTATGTTGGGAGAATATATTGTTTATCAAGTTCTTGTGTTGTCATCTATAATTTTCCTCTATTTTAGAAGTAAATTATAACATAAACTTACTCTCTTGATATTAACAAACTTAGTAAAACTATATATTTTGATATTAACTATCAATACTATTGACATAATTAAAA
>ERZ890604.497-NODE-497-length-13529-cov-4.688363_pt1 | contig 13529 bp, 11 predicted proteins | sample MGYA00521097_ERZ890604 | MGnify/ENA primary metagenome ERZ890604 (study PRJEB32303, sample SAMEA104408625) | aquatic metagenome | biome: Brackish water; feature: Chemocline; material: water | place: Baltic Sea | collected 2014-10-26T21:54:00 | depth 120 m ... | reverse complement strand
GAATCCCCCTCCCGAGGGGGACAAATGACCATTATCGGTTCTTTCCCCTAAATCTCCCCAACACATACTTTTCCCAAAGAAATGGTGACAATGACGCATATGCCAGTTCGCCTTGTCGGTAGGTTGGGTTTTCATCGAAGATCAATAATTGTCCACCGCTTGGCGGGGGTCTCACCCATAGGGCTAGCCTCGACGTAGCCGTCTATGGCGAGTCCGACCGAGGGTGTCCGAAGGACGGGGGTGGAAAAATCCTTGGTTGATATATCGGAATACTGGATTATCAATCATTCTAGTTGAAGAATCCTCCCCCTGAATCCCCCTCCCGAGGGGGACAAATGACCATTATCGGTTCTTTCCCCTAAATCTACTTAATACAAACTTTTCCCACAGAAAAGGTGACAATGACGCATATGCCAGTTCGCCTTGTCGGTAAGTGGGGGACTCACCGAAGATCACATTTTCAATTTTCGATCGTACAATTTCCGGATCGATGAACTCTGACTGATTGAATTCAGTAGAGTGAACTGTATCCAGAAAAAATTCCTTCCAGGGCCCTTTCAGCCAATCTACGATGGGGGACTGAAATCCCATTTTAGTGGTGCGCCGGTAGATGGTATTGGGAATCATGGGCTGGCAGGCATCCCGCAGGAGCGCTTTCGTATATCCGTTTCGAACTTTCGACTGCCATGACACTGAAAAACAATAATTCACGACCCGGTGGTCTAAAAAGGGCATACGAATTTCCACACCACTGGCCATGGAAAACCGGTCGTAATTCCGAAGTAAGGTGGGGAGGTTGTCCCGGTGAAACAGTTGGAATAATTTCCGGTTCAGATTTCCCATGCGATCCCACTTTTCCCGAGTTGACAGTGACCGATCCATATGTGGTGGATTTGAAAATCCTTTCATCAATTCTGATTTCAGTTTGGGGAGAATCGCCTCCAATTTATTATCACCCGTTGCCTGGATAAGGTAATCGATAAATCCCGTTTTATTCTGGACGAACTGATCTTGGCCCGGTTCCACCAGTCCACGGTAGGTGTTTAGAATATTTTTAATTCGCCATGGATTCAATCCGCAGTCCTGAAAGACGTTGAACAGAAAAGTGTCGTATCCCGAAAATAGTTCATCAGCGCCGTGTCCGTCCAATGAAACGAAGATGCCGGTATCCCGCATTCGGCGGTAGAGCTGCATCATGGGTACAGGACTGGTGATATACAATTCCTCTAATTGGTATAGGTAATCGGGCAGGTCAGCAAGTCCCTGTACAGGATCGATGGTAATAATATCCAGATCCACGGCGGTAAAACCAGCTACATCCCGAGCGTATTGGGTCTCATCCAGAGGAGTACCCGGCATTGATGCCACCACCGCATGCCGCCAGTCCGGGGTAGAAAGTCCCGGTTCCGGATGTCGGGCTGCCACATGTGCCATGGTTCCGAATACCGATGCAGAGTCGATCCCGCCGCTCAGCGCAGTTCCCACGGGGACACTCGCCCTCATCCGTAATCGAACTGCATCCATAAAGACCGCCCGGAATTCCTCTACCTGTTGGGGGTACTTCTGTGGCACAGAGTGGAGGTGTTCCATAGTGTCCCAATATCGACCTACGCTTAGGGTGTTTATTTTGAAGACGCCCCAACTTGCTTGGGGGAATCGTTTGATACCTTTTATCAGGCATTCATCCGTGGGTTCATAATCAAAAATGTGATCGCGCATCCAGATAAACTTTTCGTTGGGTTCCACCGCTGACAAAAACGGGACCAGTGCTTTCATCTCTGATGCAAATACAAATCGGTCGCCATTATGGATATAAAATAACGGCTTTTTCCCGAACCGATCGCGGGATAAGAATAGCTGATGTTCCTTTCGATCCCACAATGCCAATGCCCACATGCCGTTCAGTTTTTCGAATAGCGCCGTCCCCCAATGATGAAAGCCGTTAAGTAGGACTTCCGTATCCGATTGGGTGGTAAACTGATAACCGGATTTTTCCAAATCCGCACGCAGTTCAGGGTAATTGTAGATCTCACCATTATACGTGATTGAATACTGTGGGGAATGCATGGGCTGACTGGCGGCGTGTGTCAGATCGATGATTGATAACCGTCGATGTCCCAGCATGATCTCATTTTCAGGGCTTTGCCAGATTCCCTCATCATCGGGACCCCGGTGAGACAGGAGGTTTAGTGCGAACTGAAAACGACGGGGATCCGTTGCCGGATGTTCACCTAAAATGCCGCACATCTTAAATCACTGACCTGTTTACGCACTGCTGAATGGTTTTCCATAGTAGGTCGATATTGTGTTTTTGTGTAAATCTGTCGTTGATCAATCGATGACCAGCCAATCCGAATTGGGTAGCCAGCGTTGGATCATTTGCAAACCGCATCATCCGATCTGCCATTTTGTTGATATCACCTTCGTCCACCAAATACCCGGTTTCGCCGTCTATCACCACATCGGGGATACCCGCATGAATAGTGGATACCACTGGCAGTCCTGATGCAGATGCTTCCATAATGGACACAGGTGTACCTTCTTTATCGCCAGAGGGCGGAGTGGTGGAGTGCAGGACAAACGCCCGGGATTGAGACATGAGACGTGCGATGTCATCATGTGAGAGGATACCTTTGAATTCAACCGCATGATCCAGATTCAGAGAAGTGACCAATGATGTGCAGGATTCCCGCAACGGACCATCACCCACCAATATCAGCCGGGCATCCGGGAATTTTTCAACAACTTGTTGAAACGCCAAAATGGTGGCGTTTTGGTTTTTGGTTTCTTCGAATCGTCCCACCGATAAAAACACCCGTGGATTCTTCCCTGCATCATGATAGGTGAACCGATTGATGTCTGCACCACTGGGATTGTAGATAATCTTCCCTTTATTTGCACCCAAACGCACCAATTGATCTTTCATCTCATGAGAAACGACGAAAAGTGTTGTGGCGATTTCAAACAGCTGGGGATAGAATCTTCCATACGAATCCAGGATTTCCTGTCGATAAGCATCGTACCCACGGAAATAAACGAAAAGCGGGATATTCAGGCTGTGACAGATGTCCATCATTTTGACACCAGAAGGTCCATACTGCGCCAGAACCAGTTGGATCTTGTTTTGTTGCAAATATTTGCTCACCGCTTGTTGGAGCATCTGTTCGTCTGATCTGCCAATCCATTTTTGAATTTTAGTCACGATCGTATTTTTCACAAGAGGTTGATCGTCTTGACCGGACAAGGTGGGCAGATATCCTGAATGCAACAGATGAATATTTGCAGGTAGCAATTTTACCTGCGCGTGGATAAATGTCTCTGAATATTTATCTTTATTGGAGGAAACGATGGCAATGTTCACGACTGTCCGTCCTTTTGGCCGATCCCCCAAAAATATTCCGTGGATGAGGTGATCCCATCAATGAGATGGACGAAAACTGGTTTGACTTTTTCTCGGGATGAACTTTGAATAAATTGATTTTTACCCAGATAACGGGCATTCCCATACTTCAGAGTAAGGATGAAATTGAATTCGATGGGAATGGGGGCGTTTTCCTGCAATCCGTGCTTCCAGACCGTCGCCGCTAAAGTGCCCTGATCCCGGGTGACCCAGTCAGGATCCGAAAAGGTATCGATGGTTAATTGGTGCCAATCCTCTAAAAATTCTATCGATTGCTTATTGAATAAGAACAAGCCGCCGTTCCAGTGCCGCCACTGATCAGGTATCCGAACACCGATTTTTTCAACGATGGCATCCTGCAAATGAGTGCATTTCACATCGTTGGTCACCAGCCCGTCTGTGGTTTTCCATGCATTGAGCGATTCATCAAAAAGGTAATCACCCAGTTCTTCAATCCGAACGCGAAAGCCAGAATCCAGTGAGTAAATGACAGTGCCATCTTCATCGAACCAAGTCTGGGTTTCGTCGTCCCAGGTATATCCGGACTTCGCCGTCACATAATGGGTAAAATCGGTGAGATGGAGGTGCTTTGGATCAAACCATTGTCTCCATTTTCGCAATATCTTCCACCGAAAATTCTTTTTAAATGCCTTATCCAGTTGTTCAATTCGAGTGATCTTTTTCCGGTTCTTCTCATCCCTGATCCTGGCATAATTGGGATCGTATTTCTTGAATAATCCGGTGAGTATTTTTTCGTGATCCCTGAATTGTTCCTGGCAACCGCATTTCACCGCTACCGGACTGAAATGTTGAATATCCACGTAGTCACGGGCAAAAGAAACCGGTTCGGAAAAATGGTCAAAAACCTGATCCACTTTTTTGGATCGTGCAATCATATCCGTATCAAGGTAGACATATAAATGCTTCATGTCCAGATGATGGTGTAGGCTGGTCTTGAGAAAAATACTGGATTGATGGGCGTCCAGATCCGGTGGCGTACTCACAGAAATGACCGAATCATGCCGGATCTTTCCCTGATTCTTACTTAAGTCCGTCACGACAATGATGGGGGATTTTGTATATTTTTTCAGTATCCCTAGGGATAAATGGAGCCTTCTCAATTGTTCGTCATCCCCGCACACTACGAAGACAAATTTTCGTTTCTGATCTTGCGTCATCATAAGAAATGTTCGGGATTAACCGGTAGAATTTTTCGTATTCATATTTCGGTGATTTTCAAGGAAGGTCGATATGGCCATTTTCAAGGCATACCATCCATAACTGAAATTCGCTGATAACCGGGTACCCTGATCGGTGGTGCTGTCATTAGCCAGACTGTTATACTCTCTGGATAAGCCTTTAAAAATCCATTTTTTGAAATGCCGGTAGTAATTGTCTTGAAGCAGCGATTTCAAAATGAGAATATTGGTTTGTTTTTTCAAGGTAAATCCCACAGTTTTCGTTGTGCCGTGGATGTGATCCCGATAAACACCCATCTGACGTGGGAAGTATTTCAGTTTGCTGTTTTTCACAATGGCGAGATTCAACCACCAATCAAATGAATAATTCGGTCGGAAATCGGATTGCACCAGATCCATCAGATGAGCCCCGTTTCGGTAAACAATGGAACTGGTAGGGATGATCAGTCTATCCACCACCTGATATGGGAAAACGTCCGATGTATACGTGTGAAGCTGCGAGTAACTCATGTACCCGTGTTTCGCATTGATCCTAGAGGACTCATCGTTGGTAGCGACAGGCATGCTGCTGCTGTCAATTTTCATATCGTGAAAACATCCGTTATATTCAGGATGGGCTTCCAGAAAATCAACCTGCATCTGAAGTTTATTCTCATCAATCCAGTAATCGTCACCGTCCAGGTTCGCAAGGTATATCCCCTCATAGTGAAGGTATAGGTTCTTTACATTTTCAAAAATACCCCGATTCTCCGAAAGTGCAAATAATTTGATTCGTTGGGGATATTTTTTACAATACGATTTGATGATATCTACGGTCCCATCCGTGGAACCGTCATCACCTACAAGAATGGTATACTCAAAATTGACTTTTTGTTCCAACACACTCATAATGGCATCTGCCACAAACTTTTCATGATTCCGGGTCAGCATGAATACGGATAGAAGACTACTCATTACATGGTTCCATGGTCACATGACTATCGTTTAGGTTGTGTTTTTCTGCCGGCAGTTTTTACCATTTCCACAAGGGAATCTAATGGGGCGATCTCCAATTCCGAGATCAGCATTCCACCGGGCAGTTTTGAAATATTTTTCAGCGAAGATTTCAATAGAGATTGGTCATCAATTTGAATACAGATCTTTTCAAATTTATCCAGTACTTGCGCCAGGTGTTTTTCCTTAACATCCTCATCAATAGTGTGATCTTCATGGACTGATTGGCTTATTGAGTTCACGACCATGGTCTTGTAATCCTCAACGCTGTCAAATTCCTCATCATCCATAGTGACGGCAAATCCATCGACAGCGGATGACGATTGGATCCATGATTCCAATAATGAGATCAAACTATCAAATCGTGCCACATTTTCCACCTGATCATGAGACGTTGTTTTAAATGTGTATGATTGGTAGTATTCAAGGATTTCTCGTTGGATTTCTTTGGATACATGAAAGAGTGAACAGTCCGTTGGGAAGTATACAATATGATAGTAAAGGAGAACATCCCGTTCGTTACAGTAATTGACAATGTCTGGGATTTCGCGCCAGTTTTGGATCATGAAGCATGTGTGTAACGAAAAATGCCGATTATTTCTCCGACTGTAGTCAATAAAATAGTCAATGTTGGATATCACAATGTCCAGATTTGAGTTCAGGCGGATGCTCTCATATGTTTCCCTTATCATGGAGTCAATAGAGACGGACATATGAAAATTACCTTGTTCCATAACTCGCTTAAACCGAGAATTGAGTGTGGTGCCATTGGTCATCACATTGATCCGGGCAGTGGGATTGAGTTCTGTGCATCGTTCCCAAATTTTAGCATTTATCGGACCCAAAAGTGGTTCACCTCCGGCAAATCCGATTTTCTTCACATGAGGGAGAAATTCAGCCAATTGATCCACAAATATGTCATCATAGGGTTCAATGAATGGAGGGAGTTGATCCCGGTTTTTTCGAATTGAAGAAGAATTATCACCGCGACATTGAATACACTCCAGATTACAGGTGTTGTCAATCTGAAACTCCATCAATACGGGGTAATCGGTATTGCCATTTTCAAAATCGGAGGCATAATCAAATTTTTGTGCATCTACGCTTCCAAATGCACGGTTATTAATATTTTGTTTGCATTTTTGGCAACCCATTGACAGATCATTCGCAAGGATGTACCGTCGCAGTTTTTGTGCTGCTTCTCCGAACCAAATTTCCCTAACTGATTGCTCTGGGTATTTACCCAATATAGCAGATCGGTTGTGGCAACAGGCGAGTGCATAGCCGTTATGTGCAAATCGAATTGATTTAAACGGAGCAAAACATAGAATTTCTTTGTCAGAACATTGTCGTGTCTGATTGTAATCCTTGATCAGATCAGGATTAATCGGTTTAAAAATTTCTATTTTGGAAGCGTTCACTTGCGATCTTTCTATTAATTGCCAGATAAAGTGACAGGTAATTTTCGTGTGAGCAATTTAAACCTCTCAAGTGTCACATCCTCAAGATTGGCGTCGACCTCACTTACAAGATAGGAAACGGGGTATTGGTTAATTTTCACAAGAAGGTCATATAACTGTTGTTCAACTTTGAAACTTGTGAGAATGCGATCAATCATTTGGATGAATTCCTGTGAAGTGCCGATTTCTGAATTTCCGATGTAGGGGGCATCATTTTGGAAATGATCATCAATTTTTGTCAATAATTCATTCTTTAAATCTATAACAGATCTATCTTGATCAGTATTTTTGGATTGATTTGACCACTCAAGGATTTGATTTTTTAATTCTGTAAAACGTTTGATATTCTCTTCAGATCTTTCAGATTGATCCGGAAATTTAACCATGTCATATTGGTCATAAATTTGTTTCAGGGTATCCGAATCCCAATTCCACAGACTGCAATCGGGGGGGAACCATGTTGGATTGAATTTCACTTCAATATTATGTGTATTGCAGTACGATACGATTTCAGGCATATCAGCCCAGTTCTGTCGCATGGGGCAGGCGGAAATTCTGATCATGCGTTTGTTCGTTCGACAGTATTCTGTAAAGTACCGGACGTTTTCCATTATTTTTTCAAAGGAAGCGTTTACTCTGATCTTCTCGTAGTTTGCAGCATCCATGGAATCAATGGACAAACAAATATTGAATTTTCCGCGTTCAAGTAGTTTTTTAATGCGATCGTTCAGAAGGGTTCCGTTAGTCTGGACTGTGATATCGCACGCGGGATTCAGCTGAATGATTTTATCCCAAATTTTGTAATGAAGTCCGTAGTAGAAGGGTTCGCCTCCGAAATAACAGGTATAGGTGAAGTGGGGGATAAATTCCTCCAATTGCTCCACGAATTGGTCATCGTAAGGATCATGATATAAAGGCTTCATCTCCCGGTTTTTTCGAATGGAGGATGAATACTTCCCGGAACACATAATACACTCCAGATTACAGGCGCTACCCAGCACAAATTCACCAAACGAAGGATATCCGTTCTTTGCCAGAGGTTTACTGTCAAAATCCCGAGCACGTAGATCGAAATATTCACCCCGTGTCAAATGTCCTTTACAAATCTCACAACCCAACGACAGATCATTGTGACGGATGTAGTGCCGCAATTTCTCAGCGTTTTCGCCAAACCATGTATCGTGAATCGTATCTCGCGGGTACTCACCCAGAATATGACGTTCATTTTTCCAGCAGACTGTCGCTTTGCCAAACTGCGTAAATCGAATTGATTTTAACGGCGCGTGACATAAGGTGTGTGAAGCTTCGGCAGCACGGGTGGCGTTATAGGCATTTAACACGTGTTGATCAAGTGGCGAAAATTCCGACCGGAGGTCTGATGAACCCAGTAATTTGGAGATGAGCTTTTTTGGATGAAATATCATAAGTATTGAGAATTAACCGGAAAAACCCACTTTTTCATTATCGTCGAGATTCCGATCAATAATAGCTCCGACGCCAATTCTGACCTTATCCCCAATTTTCACATGTGGCATGATCACACAATTAGTGGAGAGAATGCAATGTTTGCCAATTTGTACATTTCCTAAAATCTTAACACCCGGTTGAACCGTAGTATACTCTCCGAGAGTTACATCGTGAGCCACAATACAGTCACAGTTGAGAAAACAACCTTCACCAATAATAACATTAGAGGATACTGTTACCTCTGGCTGGACGATCACGCCATCACCAAATAAAACATGTGCTCCGATGGTTGCATTTCTTGAGATGACTGATGTGAGTATGCCTCCAAGATCCTTAAATATTGTGTTAATTCGAAACCGTTTTAACGGATTACCACGGGCGGTGATAAAATTTCTACCTATGGTATTAAAATGTTGGCTCACCTCTTCAAATGTACGGTACACTCTATATCGACCAAACAATAAATCCGGGACATTTTTATCCAGATTATCGAAAAAGTAGTATTGATCGTGAGGGTCCTCCGCGCACAGCGACCCCAAAATATCTCTACCTAATCCTTTTGATCCAACAATTAACATTTTACCTGTTTCCTATAATTAGTAATTTAGAACAATCTGCGGTTATAGGATTGTTATTTCTGGCTCGAGCACCACCATGAATGGGATATTTGGTTCAGATGCAAAGGCTTACAGTTTTGTAGGTACTTCAGCACCTATTTGTTCAATATTGGTCACCATCCATTGCAGATGTGGACGAATGGGGCCAGGCGTCAGTTTTAACGATTTTTCTTTCAAGTCTTCACTGATCCTGACTCTAAATCGGTATAAATTCTGATGCTTATAGACGATCTCTCGCTTTTCCAAGACCGCCACCACATCTAAAGAGAAAAATCCTTGATTGAGAAAATGTTTTGGGATGGTACACATTGCAGCATAATAACCCGGAGTGACAGTGCTCAAGATGGTTTCATCTATTGCCGGACTACTGGCAAATACGGTGTTCATGGACTCATCCAACAGAACAAAAGCAATATCCAGGCAAGTATTATCCATCATCTGCTTGTACCGGATCTCCAACTCAATATCATCGTCTGTAGTGATTAACTCCTTTTCAGTCAGACCTTTTGTGGTCACAGAAATTCTCATAATTCGGATATAATCATTACCAGGTGGTTGGTCATCTTCGTCCCATTGTTTGAAATGGGAATGAGTGTCCTCTGCATCGGGTTTGGATATTTGGTTACCACTATCAGTTTCTGTTTTATTCTGCCGGGAAATCCCTTCACTGGATTGCTTCAGAATGGTTTCTACATATTCAATGATCGTTTCTTGTGGGTCACCCATTGCAGATATCTTTCCATTGACCATCAATATTGCGTGATCACAGAATTTCATAACATCATTGAAACTGTGGCTTACCAGAAGGATTGTTGCCCCATTATTTTTCAGTTCATTGATCTTTTCAAGACATTTCATTTTAAATTCTGCATCGCCCACCGAAATGATTTCATCAAATAACAGGATATCTGCATTCACATGAGCGGCCACGGCAAAAGCCAATCGAACATACATTCCCGAGGAATAGTATTTCACTGGTGTATCGATGAAATCCGGGATTCCACTAAATTCAACAATTCTATCGAAATTCTCTTTGATCTCCCGTTTTTTCATCCCCAACAGGGATGCGCTTAAATAAATATTATCCCGACCGGATAGATCAGGGTGAAATCCGGTACCGATATCAAGAATGGACGCCAGTTTCCCTTGAATGCTGATGGTACCCTCAGAAGGTGGCGTGATGCCGGCTATGATTTTCAATAGCGTACTTTTCCCGGCACCATTTCGTCCAATAATTCCGATTGACTCACCTCGTCTCATTTCAAATGTGACGTTTTGGAGTGCAAAAAAAGTTTGGTTATTCAGAGTATCCGATTTAGTTTTTCTAAAGGTAAGGTAGGACATGAGAAGTTCTCGAAAATTCTTACGATACTCATCATTGATGTGAAAGTATTTTGATACATTGTGAACAGATATGAGAATGTTATTCAATTTTCAGATATTCCTCAAATCAAATCGACGATTTCGCTTTCGATCCTGTCAAAATAGATCAGTCCGGTAATGAATACCAGCACCATGACACTAATACCGAGTAAATATTGGATTGGAGGTTTTACATCACCCAACAAACACCATCTGAATCCACTAATGATCCCAGCCATGGGATTCAGGTACAACACAAATTGATATTTCTGTGGGATGAGTGTGGTGGGATAAAATACAGGAGTCATCCAAATGCCGAAGTTCACCAGATAGGGGATAATATGCTGAAAATCCCTGAAGCGGATTGTCAATGCGCTCAACCATATTGCAACTGATAGCCCGGATAAAATAGTCAATCCCAAGAAGATGGGAAAATAGACCAGAGTCAGTTTGGGCAGATGACCAGAAATAATCATGATCACCAGAAGTAGGATGACAGAAATACCAAAATCCACCAAACCCACCAATACTTTTGATATAGGCAGGATCAAACGCGGAAAATAGATTTTTTTCAGGAGATATTCAGAATCAACCAGAGACGTTCCACCCTGATTAACGATGAAAATAAAAAAATACCAGGCAAGCATACCTGTAAACGCAAATAGCGGATATGGGATTCCACGGGTATCCACTTTGATCAGTTTTGCAAAAAAAATTGTAAAAATCAACAGCCCTGTGAGAGGTTGGAGTACCGACCATAAAATACCTAAAAAAGTCTGTGAATATTTTGCTTTTATGTCCCTTACGGAAAGCGTAAATAAAATATTTCTATAAATGAAGATATTTTTCAAGCCGTTAAGAGCTGATGTCTTTTTGGGGGTGATTATTTTTTGTTGGTTCAGGTTGGACTCTTTTTATTTTTATTATTGGTTCATTAATGTAAAAATTTACCGCCAGATTGAATTCCATAAAAACAGATTTCTATGAAATTCCATCATGAAAATTATAAATCTAATGAAAATTGCACTTATCACACCTTTCTTGCCTTACTCAAAAGCTCCTCATGCAGGGGGGAAATACACATATCAATTATTAAAATACCTCTCTGTGCACCATTCGGTAACTTTAATTGTTCGGGTAAATGTGGATGAAAAAATGCACGTCCAGGAAGTATCTGCACTTTGTACAGAGATTTATGCGACTTATGCATCATGTCATGGGAAATACTCCTGGGTTCGATTATTGAAAACCATACTATCCTACTTCTCATTTTTCAGAATGAGGGACACAATTCTATTAAAATATCCGTATGACCTTATCCAGTTTGAGTATTCGGAATCGGCATATTTTTTACCTCAACTCAAAAATGGAAAATCAATCCTAAACCTCCACGATGTAGTGACAAAACGGATACTCCATGAACGGGAGTTCACCAGGAATATCATTATTAAATTTATCCACTGTTTGCGTATCATGATGTATCGACCGCTTGAACTCCTAGCAATAAAAAAAATGGATGGATTATTGGTGCGATCAGCCATTGATGCGAATTTCGTAAAAATCCATTTCAATTCCGGAAATGTGAGGGTTATCCCTTTAATGGTTGATGAAATTCCAGAAAATTTAAAAGTTGATCCCCAACCTGACATGATTCTGTTTACAGGCGCATTTAACCGAAAATATAATGAGGTGGCTGCTGTTTTTCTGATAGAAAAAATATTTAGAGTGCTACAATTGGATTTTCCCCTTCTGACGTTAGTGCTTGCAGGGAATAGTCCGGGAGGAAAATTGAAAAAATTGGTGTCCCAATATCATAATATCGAATTAACCGGCTTTGTTGAGGATTTGAGTGAATATTATTCAAAGGCAACTTTATTTGTTTCTCCAATATTTACCGGCGGAAGTATGATCTATAAAAATATTGAAGCGATGTCATGTGGATTACCAATAATAACTACTCCATTCGCGAATGAAAGTATAAGGGGTGTAAATAAGAAGGATCTTTTAGTGGCAACCAATGAGACTGACTTTGTTGAAGCAATTAAAGTTTTGCTGACAGAAGAAGCAACCAGGAAAAAAATAGGAGAATGCGGGCATCAATTTGTTAAAACTCATTTTGGCAGCGAAATCGTATTAAATGAATATGCATCTATAATTGAATTATTTGGAGCAAAGAATTGGAAAAAGTCGGATGATTGATCACACGTTTTCAATTATGGCATTTGGCGAATCTCCTTATCTTGAAAGATGTATTCAATCCATCAGGAACCAGAAACTTCTTGGCCAGATTATTATGTGTACCTCCACGTCTTCACCATTTATCCAAAAGCTCGCAGAAAAGCATGATATCCAATTGTTTATAAAAAGTGGTTCATCCGGAATATCAGATGATTGGAATTTTGCACTGAGACAATCAAGAACAAATTTTGTAACTCTTGCTCATCAGGATGATATCTACTACCCGGATTATTTATATCAGAGTTTTCAACATTTTGAGAGAGATTTTTTAATTCTTTTCACTAACTATCATGATTGCAATGAAGAAGGCAAAATATCAATAGGGAACTCAAATCGGATAAAATCAATTTTATTGTGGCCATATTTGTTTACTGATAGGATAAAAAATCCGTTATTAAAACGAGGACTAATTCAATTTGGAAATCCCATCGGTTGTCCTGGCGTGATCTATAACAAGAGTAAACTGCAAGTCTTTGAGTTTTCTTCTCATTTTACCAATAATTTAGATTGGTATGCCTGGTTTGAGATGACGAAAATCCAAGGATCGTTTTTATATTTGTCCTCGCGCTTATTTGAACATCGTATCCACGAGGATTCTGTCACTCACAGAAGTTTACTTGGAAATATAAAAGAAGATGAAGATTTGAAAATGTTTAGTTTGTTTTGGGGAAACAAAATTTCTAAAATGATTCATCATTTTTATAAAAAAAGTTATAATACGTATAAAATTAAATAATCAAAGGATATTTGGACACTTAACTCTTAAGATAAATTTAATTTGATATTTATTGAA
>ERZ890604.496-NODE-496-length-13576-cov-5.189039_pt1 | contig 13576 bp, 6 predicted proteins | sample MGYA00521097_ERZ890604 | MGnify/ENA primary metagenome ERZ890604 (study PRJEB32303, sample SAMEA104408625) | aquatic metagenome | biome: Brackish water; feature: Chemocline; material: water | place: Baltic Sea | collected 2014-10-26T21:54:00 | depth 120 m ... | reverse complement strand
AGTCATTCGAGAACGAAGATAACATTGAACTGAGCATATCTCCGCCATCTTAGGGGTAGGGAGTAGAAGTACCAAGCAGCTTTAAATAAGTATGATTGGTTGTTGTCGATGGGTTGCGTTAAGGAACGAGAAATAGTGACTCAAAATACAGCTTTTTGAGTATAATAATAACAGACACTACCTGTTTGCAAGGATGATTATTCGCAGATGCCCAAAGTTAATGACTTAAAACAGTTTATCCTCATGGAACGACAGCAAAGAAACAATTTAGCTGCTTTTAACTTGCTTGCCAAAAAAGAAGACCCTGTTTCAGAATTACGTCAGTACCTAGATTCTGGCAACAAGCGTACTAATATATTCCACATTGATGACTTAAAGCACGGGCAGCCCACTGAACCAGATTTAAAACTTATGGTTTCCGTTTTGAAGCTGCTGCAAACTAGTTTCAAAGACCTGACAATCCCCGCACCGTTCAAAAACTCGTCTGAAGAGATTGATATTGAGATGAAATTTGTACGTATGCTCAGGAAGCTTACTGAGAACCCTGACACCGTACGGAACATTACTGAGGAAGACAAGGATTTACTGTCTCCGTTCTTACGGTTTGCTGAAGCGAACCACTTGCCTGTAGATGAAAGCTTCTTACGGTTACTTATGGATGACGTAAACGCACTTTCCATGCGTTTTAAATATATGTTTAACCGTCCCCGCCCTAAGCAACTCGCAGCACAGAAAGGCTTAGAGTTAGTTACCCATGAGGGAACCTCAGCCAACTCTCCGTCATACCCTAGTGGACATTCAGTAGCAGGCAGGGTTTTAGGTAAAGCCTTGGCGGATAGATACCCAAACTTTGCAGAGGATTTTGAAAAGATTGGGGCAACTATAGGACTCAACAGGCTTATCGCTGGGTTGCACTACCCTACCGACCACGCTGCTGGCGTAATGCTAGGTGACCAGATATACAGTAAGGGCTTAGTGAAAGACTACACTAACTTTATGATGCCAGAGTCTGAAGACTTTGTTCGTGCCGTGCAGCAAGCAATAACCAAACATGCCGAAGGGTTCAACCTAAATAAATCCATAGATGATATAGGTGTACTAGTAGATATATTCAAAGCAGATGATAAAAGAAAAGTTACCGTCCATTCCGGTGGAGCAGCAGGTTCAGATGATGAATGGGCAAAGGCATTCCCAGATGAGGTTATAGGGCATTCTTATAAAAACCATCGGCAAATAAAAAATACAACAGGGCGTAAAATTTGGGAGGATGCCCACCTTCTTAGTGACGAACATCAAGGGAAGTATGCAGATGCTGCTAAATGGTTAGGTAAAAGTGTTGCCACCGATCCCAGATATAAAGACAACACTGAACTACTTATGGGTAGAAATTGGGAACAAGTAAAAAATTCTGATGCTGTTGTCGCTATTATCGAAGGTTTTTCGAAAAAGGGTGACACAAACAAAAATGGCAGACCCAGCTACTTTGCGGGGGCTGGGGGTGCCGGTAACTCCCCCAAAGGTGGTACTGGTTATGCTGTCGCTATGGGTATACAAAAAGGTATCCCAGTCCATGTGTTTAATATAGAGACAGATAACTGGCTTACATGGAACCCTGACTCTAATGCATGGGACGAGACATCTATAGATGATATTCCCCACTACAAAAACTTCGCTGGTGTAGGAACACGAGGGGAGCAACAGAGCGATAGAAGTTATATACTTCAAGATAATGCTAAGGCGGCTATACAAGCCTATGCCGGTAAAATTAAAACTTTCCAAAAAGGAACGGAACCGTTCTTTACTCCAAGTGTTAGACCACAAGCCGCACCACAAGCCACAACACAAACAGGAAAATCTAAGTACCCTCCTCCTCCCGACATGAATGATCCGAAATACGCAGGGAGGGAACTCGAAGGCTTAAACCTTTCACCTGCTAAGCAAGCTAAAAGAGATAAAGCTCAAAAAGCGTTTGGGGACGACCTTAATGCGTGGCTTGACTCAGTTGACAACAGGTCTCCAATCGCAGCCCCTAGAACTGAATCACGTTCATCCAAAGCCCCTCCAGCCCCAGATGACTCAGACCCTGACAACAGACCCGCATATAAACCCTCAGAGTTTGAGCTTTTTCAGGAACTAAGTACCCTGCACCAAAACCAGAATTCTGAAGACGCTAAGATTTCAGAGGCTGACTTCCTGACACAGAGTAAAGCTATTGAAGATTCAATTAAGAAGACTCAAACCGAGCGAGAAGCCATAACCCCTCCCATTACAGAGGGCGCCTTTTCGGGGTCTCGGAGCAGTTCTAAACGTCGAGGAGCCCCTAATGAAATACTCCGTACAGGTAAGGAGGGGCTATACGAAAAGGATGAGTCAGCGCAAAAGTCGCTTGAACAAATCGGACCTCAGGTCTCCTCAGCTGTATATCGCACCTACCAACCAACGCATTATCTTCTTGTGGATGATGCTCAGTATAATGATCTAGCCCACCAGCCCCCACCCAGCGCTCATGAGAATAAAGACCCTGAGAGTGCAGATGCAGCAAGGTTTAAACCTGTACGTGGCAGGCGTAGAGAGCTTGGGGAAGAAGGAAGTGCGAGCGGTGCCTTTACGTTAATAGATGCAGCAACTGGTCAGGTTGTCAGTAATGAGGACTTATCTGGCTTCTTGGAAAACTGGGTACTCCCTGAGCAGGAGGTTGACAGAGAAAATCTTCAGGTCAAGGAAGGGCGAGATGAGGCTCTAAGTACCGATACGGAAGAAGCTCCGTGGAGCGACCAACAGGAAGAGGGCTGGCTTCAACAACTAGAAAGCCGACCAAAGGTCAAAAAGCCGACCTCCTCCTCCCCTCAAGACAACTCCAATGGCACCATGCTTACTATAGTACGGCGACCGGCAGCTAACGCAGACGAAAAAGCTAAGGGGTTTACGGGTATTTCAATGCAGAGATGGCTACCTATGATGGTCACCTCCCTTAAAAGAGGTATGCCACCCAAAGGGCGTGGCTACGACGGAGAAAAACTTAAGGATGGTCACAAACGGGGTGAATTTGATCTTTTTGGAGACTGGGTTGCACAGGACATACAGCAAATCCCTGAGGGTGTAACGGATTGGTCTACAGGGCCCCAACACACCATGAATGCATCCAGTGCGAGTATAACCCCTACCGGCGGTGGCGCTTTCAAGGTAACAATCGAAGTTGGCGACACAGCATATAACATACAGAATAAACTAAAAGCTCAATTGTTTGAGATAGCTCACAACAGAGCCAACTCCAACTTTGATCCCAACGTACCGACGGATGACAGTGAAACTGAGCAACAAGAAGAACTTTCGGGTGACAAAACAACCTTCGGGGAAGGGGTGATTAGAGAGACTGAAGATTTTATGGACGAAATATGGTCTTCCATTAATTCAGCTACTACTATAAACGATCTAACCGAGCTAGTGGAAAGCACTGCCTACCGCCGTTCCGAACTGTTTGAAACAGTTACTAAGGGCAAAGGGCTATCAAGTTTTTTGGGGGGGCGCGAATACCCTGATAATGAGAAAGGCGAGGCTGATTATAACGATGACCTTAAAGCCCATGTAAGGTATAAGGTTGATCCTTTTGTAGAAGAGCAGGAAGCTATCGCACAAGAGGCTGCAGATAAGACCATAGCTGAGTTCAGGGAGCGTTACGCAACTCAAATAAAAGAGCTACGCCCTCACCAGAAACCCTATTTTGAGGATGGAATCGAATCGTACTCCAATATGTACACCGTGTCCGGTACTAGAGGAATGAACCCCACAGGAAAGACCCTGCTCTCCGCATTAACAGATCAACTCATGTTTGCTGCTACAGTAGGGGTAGTAGATACTAGGACCGGCAAGCTTACCAATAGCGACTTCCCAAACTTTATACGTAGAGGTATTGCGAACCTTGAGAGACTTATTGAGGAAAACACAGAAGTTAGAGACCCTCGTGATGAGCCTGAAATTACGGTAGAAGAATTCACGGCTGACTTGGAACGCGAAGATATTACATTCCTAGAAGAAGGTGAACTTAGCGAGGCTTCAAAGGCTAGTATAGCAACACTCTCCCAAGAGTGGTCCGACTATGAAGCCCTACCGGAAACCGCCGACGCCCGTATACAAAATATGAGAGACAATGTTTACGCAAACCCTGCTAACTTCGGAAAGGGCACCAATGTTGGGAGGAAAATCTGGAAAGAATTATTCCTAGAACCCTCCAACGATGACAATACAAAGAACCCTCTTGGATTCAGGGGACCCATCGCTCGAATGGGAAATGACGGGAGCTTCAATCCAAGACACCCATTATCAAGGTTGTCACGCATTGTAACGAAAGTGAAACGTGGGGATTTTGATGAATCTAAACTTAAAGTTAAACCTCCAAACCTTAGAGAAAGCCCTATTTTCTATTCTGATATAGAGGACTTTTGTAAAGTCTTTGGCATTGACGAATACGAATCTGTATTCTCAGATATATCAGAGAGTGGTCAACCTACTACAACCCCTACTTTTGGAAAGGGCTCTGGCGCTATCAACAGGGAGGGCTTGGACTTCTTTAGAGTAGATAATTACGCAGAATTAATACCTTTATTCACGGGCCTATCGGACTACAGGGCTGATTTAGAGTCAAAGCAAGCGGATGCTAGAACGAAATGGGATATTAGCGGTGGCTCTGGAGAAGAAGGCGAAGATGGGCCGCCTGAGGAGGGGTCTCAAAAAGCAGAAGACGCTATACTTGCCAAAATGCGTGAAAGGATCACAGGGCAAGCCTTAACCGTCAGATTTAAAGACGTCCACAGGATTAGAGATGAGGAAACCGGTGGGGCCTCAGAGGATGTTCCAACCTTAGACGATGTTATAACACGACGAGTAGACGCAGTTTCGGCTGATGATGGCGGCCCCCCTCAACTGGGGTCATTGGATGATTTAGTTGCAGATGCAGTTGTATCAGGGGTTAATAATGCCGTTAACCTACGGCAAAAGATAGATGGTAAATTGGTAGTAGGCCCCCTGTTCAGCAAGCCGGGTGCTACCGGCAGCCGCAGACAACTTGTACGTAACCCAAAGCTTAAAACACATTCCATATCTGATCGGGACATAGATACAAACTTGATAGCCACTGAAGAAGCTTTAATAAACCACGTACTCCCCAATTTATCTGATAAAGATCGGGTAGTGGTAACTGATAAGCTAGAAGCCTTGAAAGATTACCATTTCGGTACAAGGGAAGCTGAACAAAGGCTATACGACCTTCAGGAGGACGGGGGAGCCTCTACAGACCCCCAAAAATATCGACCATACCTTGACGATGTTGTAAATGCGCTAAACAGAGAATTTGACGAACAAACGGCACTTCCTAAGGGTTCAAGACTGCAGACAGGGGAAAGGATATCTACCGCAAACATGGAGACTGCCTCACCATCTGATTTAGATTTGAGGGTAGCAGACCCAGCGTCCCCTGTAACCAGAACGGGGCGGGAAGTAGGGGGGACACCTAAGACCCTAGACCCTGCTAATAGGATTGATGCGGAAGCCCGTATTGAAACTCCAGAGCGATCTGAGGCCGAAATAGAGTACGAAAAGAGACGTTCTGAAAGAGAACCTGTAGCCACTTCTGACATAGCAAGAGCACCAGCTTCAGAAAAATTCGCTGAATACATGCGTGGCAGAACCCAAGAGAAGACTACTGGCACGGAACTTTCAAAGCCAGATGCTAAGAGACCTAACGTTCAAACAGACCTTGAGGATGTAGATTTTAGTGGTGCTGTTGGCGCAACAACCCCTAGGTCGAAATCAGAAGGGACTGCGAAGGCTCTCCAAGACCCTCAAATCAGAGCCGAACTAAAAGAAGCAACGGCAAAGATAGCTAGTAAGCAAGGAACAGAAAATGCCCAGTAATGATTCAAATCTAAATAAGCCTTACTGGAACCCAGACTATTCCTGTTGGATTCGTATAGCATCAAACGGAATCCCTCACCGCCTAGAATCCCGTCTAAGAATTAAGAGCACCCGTGGACCGCAAGCGCATGATTGGGCACCTAAAGGCATGTCTCCCGAATCCGCAAAAGACATAGCACGTTCACGTTGGGTGCCTATATCGGAAACGCCTACGACTTCAGTTCCCACTACAGATATTGGTGCATCCCAAAGAGACGCTAACCTCAAAGAGCTTAAGTACTTCTTTACTGCTTCAATGCTCAGAAAAAGCCCTGCAAAAAGAGCTGCCTTAGAGGTGGCTTCTGAGCTACTTGACAACCTCTCACCTTTCGATGTCATGGACGCTCTGGAAGACATGAAATATATCCCTGAATCTAGGAAAAGCTCGTTTAAAGATGAGATTGTCGCTTTTGCACAAGAGAAGACTGACAGACTGTTTGGGGAACGTGGGCATTATCCAAACAAGGTTGGGCAGTACCCCACTAGCTATATTAGGTCCATATCCGTTAAGGGCGAGAAAAAAGAGGTAGCCAAACATACAATTTTCGTAAAGCACCCTAAGGCAGGGAAACTGCTTTTCCGTAGGGTCTCTGAAGATGGGGACACTCCTGCTAAATGGGAGCCTTTTGACGGGTTAACCGAAAGCGGCGCTGGAAGTATTACCGACTCTACTCGGTCAACTTTATTGCAGGGTGTAGGACTAGGTAAGCACCTAGAAGAGGTCACTTACGCACTAAACAATGCTGACCAAGGCGCTTTAATACCCCCAACTGGCATCGGCTACGAAGACATAATGGTAAATGATGTAGACTCATTTAACGATCTTTTTACCGAGTTCAGGCACACCCCAACCGACATCTCCGACAGAGAATCGCTACGGAAATTAGAAACAAGGTTCATAAAAGACCCCTCGAACTTGCTAGGAGAAGGTTCAGACGTAGGAGACTTCCTACGTGACAATCCTAAAGTGGCTTACGGGCTACTTAATGACCTGAACAATTTCGATTACGGAAACCTAGAGGGGTACGTAAACAATTTTAGAGAGCACGGTAATCTAGCTCTTGGTCATCTTGATTTACACACCGACCCAGAGCCTGTGCTTAAGGTGTTTCAAGAGCGGGAAGAGAGAGATGAGCTTAACTCAGACGAAGGCGACCCTCTTACAGGTTATAACCCCCCCGTTTACCTGTCAGGGGAAGAAGTTCCTGACAAAGCGAGGACATCGGCTGAAAAAAGGGAGAACAGACAGCACTACGAAGATTTGTACGGTCGGGCTGAATCTTGGATACAGCATACCGAAGAAGGTAGAGCTACTTTTGATTCAGAACTACAGTTATCCAAAGATGAGTTTGAAGAAAACGGCGGTATAGAGGTGTTCAGTCGCTCTATAACCAACGATTCTTATTACGACATACTTTTCCCCGAATCGGTTAACAAAGAAGACCGAACCGCTACATCTAAGCTCTTTATCTCAGATTCCAAATGGGTAGACGCTGATGGTGAAGACAGAGAAGGCCACCCTCTAAATGGTAAGACAATGAAAGAAATTATAGAAAACATAGACAACGAAGACATAAGCAGCTTCCTAAATCAAAATTCAGAGGTGATGGACGTTTTAGCTTACATCGCTAAAACCGACAAAGCTCGCTTAGCGTTCGGGGTAGACGATGAAACTGAAGGTATTGATAAGATGATGAGGGAGAACGCTTCTAACTCTTTACTAGGAGCCCCCGCAGTGTCTTTAATGGAAGCTAACGACTGGGAAGAGCTCTCCAAGACTGATACAGGGACAGTGGAGCTTGAAGGGTTCGGCACTATTCTAGTAGACGATCTCTACAAAAAACGTACTCAAGGTAAACTGCGACTAGAGAAAGGTGATGGTGATGGTGAGGAGTCTTTCAATCTGTCTATAATGGATACGGAAACTGGTGATTTGCGGTCCATCAACGTACCCGATGCGATATTCCAGCGAACACGTTCTAAAAACGGGAAAGACACTACACATCTAAAAAAATTATCTACCGTAGATAGCAGTGTATTAGACCAGTTTGTACGAGATGGTCTCCTGCCCGTAGAATACGCATCTTCCACAGAGGTCGAGGTAAAGGACGGTGCGCCCAAAGCTCCAGACTTCGGTACTGACGAAATGATTGCAAGGGCGTCTGCTTTGTCTACTAAACTGGCAGCGTTTAACCTTATGAGAGGTGTAGACAGGCTAAATGGAGGGGTTCCGCCTTACAGCTTAGACCCCGACGACCCTCAAGCTCAAATGCTCAGGTTTACTACTAATACGTTTAATGGTGTTGTAACAGGTGGAACATCAATACTAGACGAAGTGTACAACTTCTTTAATAAGAATTTAGAACCTGAGAACCAGTTGGTCAATAGTTTAGGAGAAGAGGCAGCGAGGGAGAGAGTAGTGGGGAAATACGCCACCCAAGCCCCCCAAACTGCCGAAGCTGAAAACACCTCTAAACCCTCCCAAATAAGAGCTTCCAAAATGGGGGAACCTAATAGGAGTTTGGGTGTGGACGCCGGTATCCAGAATGAAACAAGTGAAGCAAGTGAAGCAGCAGCGGGGCTACTTTTACAACAAGAGGATAACGTTCTTAGAAATGCAACTGCGGAGAGCTTAGGCATAACTGAGGAGGAGTTAAATACCGCTAGGAACAACACTAGAGATCAGTTGGCTGCCTCAGGTTATGGTTCTGGCGGGAACAGCACTAAAAAACCTCGGACTGCAGCAGGTTCCGGTTCTGGTGGGAACAGAACTAGAAAACAACGGGCTGGGGCAAGCTCCAGTTCTGACGGTCCTACAATAGACTTGGACAACGATAAGGCTTTCAAGGCTTACCGAGATGAGCGTGAAAACAACATGTTTGCTGATGTGCTTGCAGACGCCCCCCTAGATGTTAGAGCTACGGCCTATAGGATGCGTATACAGGGCCTACAAGACAGATTGGACAACGCAGAGACCATGGGGGAGGCTTACGACATATCTAGAGACTGGATGAGGGCGGGAGTTGTGGAGTACCCCGACATGATAGCTATTGACAGGGATGGAACTTCAAAGTTCAAAAAACTCCGTAACGGCTTATCCGATAAAGGCGTGGACTGGACCGAAGTAAACCACGAATGGGTTGAGCACGGGAATGTTCAAAAAGCACACCAAGATCACCTAGAAGCTATTCAGGAAAAAGTAGATTTCTTAAATGAGACATTCCCTGACATGGGGAGCGAAGACGCTAATGATCAGGACGAAGCTGCCTCACGAACACTGAAGCTCCTTAATGACACACGGAGAGGTTTAGAGCAAAACTCTGTACCATCGTTTGGTTCACAGAAGCACGTAGATATGCTAAATAATATAGGTGACCCGTTACTACAGTTTAACGACCCAGATAGAGCAGAAGCTTACAAAGAGCGGAACGGAACTGCTATAGGAGACGGGGGCGGACTAACGACTACGCTAAAAGGTACTAAGAATGCCGTTACCGCTGCCTTAGCAGCAGGGCTTACGACTTGGAGCGAGAGCAGGTTGATAGGTCAGAACCCTCTAACAGCCTTCCTTCAATCTGTGATATCTACGATTGGGGAAGGAACCGGGATTGGTGCGGATAGAATACGGGGTCTGGACTTAACGAAACCGTTAGAACAAATGCCTGAAGACCCCAAAGGCATCATGAGCATTTTCAAGATTCCTAAACTTGGGAAGTTTAGTGTACCTAAAGAAGTGCCAGTATTCGGCAGACCGCAGACTGTATATGAGCAAAATAAGAAAGCAGCGGGGCTGGAAGGCGTTAGACTAGACCCTCAACAGCGAACCCCTGAAGAGGAAGCTGCACTATCCAGAGTAGAGAGGGCAGGCAGGGTAACCCCCTCAACCGACCCGGACCCTGACTCCAACCCTGAACCTAATAAAGAACGGTACACCCAAACACCCGGCAGTGAGGACACCCCAGAGCCCCCAACATCAGATACCCCAACCCCGAATCCCTCACCCCCTCAGCCCCCCAAAATGACTAGAGAAGATTTAGAGAGCGACCCTTCTGTTCAGGCATACATTAAACAGGCAGAATTAAACAAGAAAAAGCCTAAAACGGAATCCACCTTATCCGAAGACCCTTTCGGAGGCAGTGATAACAAAAAACCAAGTCACATACCTCCCGAAGCGAGATAAGCGAGTATAATATAATATGACTACCCCACATAACGATCTTATAAGCTTTCTAAAGAAGTCTTTTACTGTTATACTAAAAGACCATCAATCTGCACCTCCTGTTGCAGGGTTAGTTTGGGACGCCGTAAAACATAGGTGGGTAAACCCTAAAAATTACGGTAAGTCAGTACAGGAAACTGGGGGCAAACGCTTCAGAGCTTCCGGGGCGGGCCAGAAGGGTCAGCAATCAGTTGGAGGTAAAGGTAAAGGAGTGGCTAGGAAATTTACAGAGGGAAGACGCTTTAGGGAGACTAACTACCCACCATTCGCTGCACCTAAACCTAAGGGCGGCAGACCAGCAAGAGCAAAACGGTTAAAAACCGAGAGGAGAAAACATGGTTAAGAAAACTACATTAAATAAGAAAGAAATCTATAAAGCAAGCACTGTTGCGGCCCCTAAAGCCGTCAAGAAACCCGTGAAAGTTGTTGAGGAGCCTGTAGTCGAACACACACCTGAGGAATCTAGCATCTTTGACTCACCCGTTGTAGGTATGGTTTACGAAAGTAAGATATTTATCAAAAGGGAGCCTATATCTAAAGATGAATTGGTTGCAACAGTGGCTTACCGTACGGGGACAGCAGATATTACATTGACGCCCATAGAACAGAAATACTCAACTAGGTTGGCTACCCTAATTACAGGAGACCTGCTTATAGAAGGCCCACCAATAGTACTTGTGTCCAGAGCGGAGACCCCGTTTGAATGGATAAAAGCTTTCCCTAAAGCCAAGCTTGGTGACAAGTTTATTGGTTCGGAATTAGTGACCTACTATGAAAATAACTAGTTTTCTAAATCCTACTCCACCCAAGAGTAAGAAAAGGCTAGCGAAGACAGCTTCAGGTGTTAGAAAGCTTGTTGAAGCAGGGACTTCCATTAAACTAACAGGTGAAGTTGAGGAACTAAAGGCTAAACTCCAACTTTCACAGGCTTTACTGGAGGAAGAAACCAGTAAGCACCTAAAAGGAAAAGAAGGCTTCTCCATATCTAAAAAAGCAGCTAAGGAATCCGAGGAACAGTTAGCTAAGACTACAGATCAGTGTAATTTATTAGCTCTTGACGTTAAAATATATCAAGAGGCAATCGCCAAACAAAATACTGTTGTTGAGGAACTCAAAGGAAGAATAAGTATTTTAACTCCTATAGAAAACACCCATAAAGAGTTCCAAATTAAGTATTTTGAAAATGTTGGTGAGTTACAAGCCTCTAAAGCGACTGCTACTGCCTTACACGGTACGAAAGATTTGCTTGAAGATCAAGTACGAACGTTGTCGGGGTATAAAAAAGCTGTAGAGATGGAACTGGAACAAGTAAAAACTGAGTATAATAGTATGTGCGATTCTTTTTCCACGCTCGAACAGACTAATCTAGGGTTAAAGTCGGGTTTAGAAGAAGCCCGCAGAGACTCGCAAATACTGAAAAACGGGTTCACTTCGCTAGAGCAGGAAAACGCTAACCTAGTAAGTATTAAAACTAATTTAACTAGCTGGTTAGAAGACCTTAAGGGGGAGACGGCAAGTTTGGCAGATAAAAAGACTTTCCAAGAAAGAGAGCTCCAGAAAGCTAAAACGACTATAAAGACTCAGTTGCTGTTAGCGCTAACAACAGGTTCCTTTTCAGAAATGGGGGAAGTGCTAGGAGATTTAATAATGACTAACGCTAACCTGCAAATAGTTAATAAACAACAGCTTGCTGAACTAAATAGACCTAGATATTTGTCAGCAGGTTCTATAAGTAAACAGGACGGTTTTAAATTTCCCAGCCAGTTTAATGTCCCGAAAAATTCTTTGGGGTCATCTAAACCCACACTACTGAAAGTGAGACAGGCATAATGACTTCGCAGCGACCATGGCGTCAAGAGATAGAGTTACTACAAAACTATAGTAAGCATAAAAGTTTCACATTCACTACATCTAGTGCTGATGCAGAGGATGCGGTAAGCATCGCCATGGAAGAAGCTAACAAAGTTTCCTTTGTGGTAGAACTCGCCGATGCATATGTAGAATTTGACGATGACGCAACAACATCGTCGATGCTTATCCCGCAAAACGAGGGGTACTTCGACGAAGGTATTTTTGTAGGTTCAAGAATTAGTATCAAAAGAGCAGGTTCGACCAATGTACGTATTCGCGGTATAATTTGGGGGAGATAAATGCCATCACGTAGCCGAAGCGGTGGATTACATAAAGGTAACCTGTTTGATACGAACATACCCGCAACTCAAATTGATAAGGATATCTTTACCGATCAAGAGGTAGAGGCTACAGTTGCGGGTGACGACCTTATATTGCTGCTTGACGTCTCAGAAACTCCTGATAAAGTCAAGTATATGACCCGTACAGATTTCGTTGCAGGGCTGCTTGGTGATTATATTACGGTTACAGATAATGAGTCTGCTGACGAGAACAACTTAATTGCTTTTGTTGCTGATGCTGCTACTAGTACCGGGACTCGCGCACTAGAGATGGATGGGGACCTCCACTATAATCCCAGCACGGGGCGAATCACCGCTACACAATTAGCAGGAACGCTTCAAACAGCATCCCAGACAAATATTACCGGTGTAGGCACTATTGCTACGGGAACATGGGAAGCCACAGATATAGGCGTTGCTCATGGTGGTACAGGAGCCTCGTCTTTAACAGCAAACGCAATATTAACAGGTAACGGAACCTCAGCCATCCAAGCTGAAGCAACTTTGCTATTTGATAGTAATAAAATAATACCCACTGCAACAGCACATGATGCGGCTGGTACAGTCTTATCTTTATCCGCAGGAGCTACTACCGCAGGAACAAGTAATGACCAAGTGGGTGGTGCTCTTACCATTCAGGGTGGTCAAGGAAAAGGTAGCGGGGCTGGCGGGGCTATTATATTCCAAACTGCCAACGCTGGAAGTTCAGGAAGTTCTCTGAATGCTCTAGCTACCGCCCTTACTATAAATGATGATGGTTCTGTAACCACCTCAGGAACTATAGAACTTGGTCATGCTTCTGATACTACTATTGCTCGTTCAGGTTCAGGCGATATCACCATTGAAGGCAACGCCGTTTACCGTGCAGGTGGTACCGATGTGGCAGTTGCTGATGGCGGTACTGGTGCATCCTCACTCGACAATCTCATTACCCTTACGACCCACACTACAGGAAATTACGTTGGGACTGTCACAGCGGGGGCTGGACTCGTCTCAACTGGTGCTACAAGTGGGGAGGGTATTGCACACTCCTTGAGCATTGATTTGTCAGAGGTAAGCGAGGTCGCCATTGCACACGGTGACTTTATTGCGTTTATGGATGCTACTGATAGTAACGCCACAAAGAAAGAGGAAATTGCCGATGTAGCAACTTTATTTGCGGGTACTGGTCTAACAGCTTCTAGTTCTGTTATAGGTGTAGATGCTTCACAGACAC
>ERZ890604.495-NODE-495-length-13586-cov-4.059493_pt1 | contig 13586 bp, 14 predicted proteins | sample MGYA00521097_ERZ890604 | MGnify/ENA primary metagenome ERZ890604 (study PRJEB32303, sample SAMEA104408625) | aquatic metagenome | biome: Brackish water; feature: Chemocline; material: water | place: Baltic Sea | collected 2014-10-26T21:54:00 | depth 120 m ... | reverse complement strand
ATCAAAACTAACGTATCTCAGCTTCCACACGCTACATCTTTGAAAGGATGCCTCAGATGGTAAAGAAAGCCGCAAGCTCAGCAGTTAAGCCACTCACGAAGAGCCAGATTCTCAACGGCCTCACAGAATCAAGTGGCGTTGCGAAGAAGGACGTTCAGGCGGTTCTGGACAGCCTCACCGGTCTCATCAGTGAATCTGTCAAGAAGGGAGGACCTGGAGCTTTCACGATTCCTGGACTGTGCAAGATCGTCGTCAAGGACAAGCCAGCACGCGTCGCCAAGAAGCACGTCTGGGTTCCGCTCGTTCAGGAATACCGTGATATTCCTGCGAAGCCAGCTTCAAAGGCGATCAAAGTAACTCCACTCAAAGCTCTGAAGGACATGGTCTAAGACCTGTTCTTCGGGATCGAGTTGTTCGCCACATTTTGGACTGCGAAGTTCTGAAGGCGAGTACTGGATCAATTGAATTTGAAAACGCCGTGACTCAGCAATGAGCCACGGCGTTTTTTTTGGGGAGCCTCTGTCCTGGACAGAAGTTGAATCACGCGTAAAAAACGGCCAGCCCATCAAGCGATAGGCTGGCCGAATTACTCAATGAGTCATCCGCTGTCTTACGTGGTCTGACGGCGAACTCGACGACGAACGTCGGTTTCCAGAACGCCGAAAGCCTGCTCATGACGCTGCAGAGCCATCGAAAGGGCGCTCAGCAGACGCTTTGCCGTAAAGTGGTTCATGATGATCCGCTGTGTGACCGGAACCTTGACTTCGCCAGTGGCGTACGGATTCGGGTTGAGTCCGAGGTCCAGAATCAGTTCTTCCGGGGTGCTCGAAACTCGGCAGAAGTTGGCATAGCCAGCGACGACATTCGAATCGTCGACGATCAGCGTCTGCTGTGCCTGAGGTGCCGCTGCCGGTGCTTCGACAACTGCTGCGGGTGCGTCATCTACTTTGGTTTCATCTGTTGCTGCGTCTTTTTTCGCCACTGTGCTTGCTCCCTGATACGTGTGTCGCTCTCGGAGAGTCGACTCAATCTGTTGTTACCCGGCTCCAGTAAACATTCTGCAGCTAGCCAATCGGGCGACAACGCGTGAAAACTAACGCTGATTCATCAACAGAATCAACGGCAATCCTGCTTCGTTCGAAAGTACAAACCGTCTCCACCGGAAGGAGGAGAGAAAGGGTTGGATAGGTACAATTTCAACCGAAGATTTCCATCTGGATCGGTATGCAACGCGGCGCTGGATAATTGAATTTCACGGCCCGGTTGCAAACAGGTGTCAATCGTCGCTCCATTCGACGCTGTGCGGATTGGCTTAGTTCCCTGACTTTCCGCGCGGCGTACTCAAAACTCGGACAAGGCATGTCGCGCCGATCATGCGGCTCGTTGACGTTCGTTCGAATGATAGAGCCGCTGATAAATCGGGCATGTTTTGAGGAGTTCTTCATGAGTGCCGATAGCTGCCACGCTTCCCGAGTCCATGACGACGATGCGAGTTACCAGATCAAGGAACGTGTCATTGATCACATGGGTAATTACAAAAACCGTACGGCCACGGACAAACTGCTTGAGAACTTTGTGAATGATGTTCTCACTCTGCGAGTCGAGCGCGGATGTCGCTTCATCCAGAATGAGAATCGAAGGATCTCGCAGAATCGCTCGAGCCAGAGCGATGCGTTGGCGTTGCCCGCCCGAAAGCTTCTGGCCTTTTTCGCCGATTTGAGTGCTGAAGCCGCCTGGAAGATGCGACACGAACGGAATCACGTGAGCCCGCTTCGCGGCTTCTTCGATCTCTTCCCACGTCGCGTCGGGTTTGCTGTAGCGAATGTTCTCGGCAATCGTATCGTCGAAGGGTTGCGTTTCCTGAGTGACGATTCCAATCTGGCTGCGGAGATCGTGGCTCCGAATCTGACGCACGTCGACGCCGTCGATCAGAACAGCTCCCTGATCCGGATCCATGAACCTGGGCAGCATATTCAGGAGCGTAGATTTTCCCGATCCGTTTTCGCCAATGACAGCGACGACCTCACCCGCCTGGACCGTGAAGCTGAGATTCCGCAAGGCTGGTGGCCGCGGGTTTCCATCCACGGCTTCCTGCGAGTACGAGAACGAGACATTTTCAAATCTGATGTCTCTGCTATGCCGGTTGACGATTTGCGGCTCGGCGGGCTCTGGAACTTTTGTCGTTTCGTTGAGGATTTCGAAGATGCGGTCAGCGGCAGCGGATGATTGTTTCAAATCGCCATAGACTGATGACAGTTTCCTGACCGAGTCGAGCGTGCCGGCAAGGAGCGCGTACAACGCCGAGAGTTGTGCAATGTCCATCGGTCCGGGAGCCAGTTTCACTCCCCAGATTTCGTCAGTACTTCGCAGCACGAGATACGTGCCGGGAATAACGGCGCACAGGACCGCGATCGCTCCCATCAGCTCGGTTGTTGGACGAGCCAGCGCACTGAGCCGGATGACCTTCATCGATTTGTCGAGGTATTCTTTGTTTGCCAAATGAAACTGCCGACGATGCCGTCGAGCGGCCCCGAATGCAATTACGACTTTCAGAGAATCAAACGTTTCGGCCAGCCCCTTGTAGATGCCGGACATGCTCTGGAGCGTGCCCTTGGATGCTCGCTTCAGGCTCTTGCCGAACTTCGCGAACAACAGGCCGATGCACGGCACGACAAGCAGCGACAACAGCGTCAAACGCCAGTTCAGCACAAACGCGAACGTGATGCACCCACCGGCTTTCAAAGGCTCCCGGATGAGCCGAACCAGAACGGTCCGTAAACCGGCTGCGAGAATCTCGACGTCGTTCGTGATCCGGGACATCAGGTTTGCCGGACCAGCCGCGGCGATCGTTTGATAATCAAGCGACAACGCATGTCGGAAGCACTTCTTCCGAATGTCGACGACGACTCGATTGACGATCCCGCCAACCAGCACTTCCTGGAAGTAGACGAAAACACCCTTCAGGAATGTTGCAAACAGAAAACAGCCGAAGATGAGGGCGATCGTGTTGAACCGATCGACCGGAACGTACGGCAGAACATAGTGGCGTGTGGTCGTCAGAATCGACAATTGACGGGTGGCATCGCTCTGGTATCTCTGTGCGCGAGCACGCCGCTCAACGTCGCTTGCATTCATTTCCTCGATGGCAGCCTTGCGTTGATCGATGTCGACTTCAACCAGATCGATCTGCTCATCGACGTACTGGTGCAGATTTTTGTCTTGAAACAAAACCCGGACCAACGGCAGAACGGTCGAGAGATTCCCGGCCCACAGAACTGAGATAAAGAGAGCGCAAATAATCGACAGAATGGCCATACGACGGTACGGCCAAACGAACGGGAAGAGGCGACTGGCAGTTTCCACTCAATAGCTCCAGCATCCATGCAGGCGGATCTCGAACCTTCCAGGTCGAGCAGGGACGCGGATTAGAAACCGCGAGCCAAAACGTGTCTATACGAGTCCACCGAGCGGCGTTTCGCGAGTGAATCGCTTGAAATACCCTCTGCACAGGACAATCGCCGAAAGCCTAATCGTCTTTGCCTGATTCGAGGACGGAGAGAAACGCCTTCTGCGGAATCTCGACTTCGCCAAACTGCTTCATGCGTTTCTTGCCTTCCTTCTGCTTCGCCCAAAGCTTTTTCTTTCGCGAGATGTCGCCACCGTAGCACTTGGCCGTGACGTTCTTGCGAAGAGCAGAAATTGTTTCCCGGGCGATGACACGCATCCCGATGGCCGCCTGAATCGCGATTTCGAACTGGTGCTTCGAAATCTCTCCCTTGAGACGCTTGGCGAGTGCGCGACCTCGGCGATCGGCGTTATCCCGGTGGACGATCGTGGATAAGGCGTCGACTTTGTTGCCTTTGACGAGGATGTCCATCTTTACCAGGTCGGCCGGCCGGTAGCAGAGGATTTCGTAGTCCATCGTGCCGTAGCCGCGAGTTGCACTCTTCAGCCGATCGTGCATGTCGTAAATGACTTCGGCCAGAGGCAACTCGTACGTGACTTGCGCCCTGTTGCTGCCAACGTATTCGGTACCGATATAGATGCCTCGTCGATCCTCACAAAGCTTCAGAATGACGCCTATATTTTCAGCCGGGACGATGAAGGTAACCTTGGCGATCGGCTCGCGAAACTCGTCAATCTGACCAGAGTCGGGGACTTCCTGCGGGTTGTCGATCAGCTTGACTTCGCCGGTGTTGAACTTCAGTTCGTACGTAACGTTCGGCGCGGTCTGGATCAGATCGATTTCGGCTTCGTTTTCGAGTCGCTGCTGGATGATCTCCATGTGGAGCATTCCGAGGAACCCACAACGGAAGCCGAATCCAAGAGCATCGCTGGTTTCAGCCTGAAACGCGAAACTGGCATCGTTGAGCGCCATTTTCTGCAGTTCGGCTCGCAGCTTTTCAAAGTCTGTCGCATCGATCGGGTACATTCCGCAAAACACCATCTGCTGCGGAATCGCGTATCCAGGCAGCGGTTTCGTCGCCGGATTCGACCTGCCGGTCACTGTGTCGCCGACATGGACCATGCTCAGTTCTTTGATCCCGCAGAGCATATACCCGACCTGCCCCGGTCCAAGCTCATTGCACGGCTTCATGTCCGGCCGAAACTGACCGAGTTCCAGAACTTCGTGAATGCTGCCGCCCCTCATGTACTGAATCTGCTGCCCCTTGCGGACTGCGCCTTCCTTGACTCGCAGGTAAGTAATGACGCCGCGAAAACCGTCGTACTTGCTGTCGAAAACCAGCGCCTGCAACGGATTGTCGACCTTCCCTGCGGGCGGTGGAACCTGCTTGATGATTGCGTCGAGAACGTCCGTAACATTCAGGCCAGTCTTCGCACTGACCAGAATCGAACTGAGGCCGTCGAGTCCGAGGATTGTTTCAATTTCCTCCATGACTTCCTCGATTCGCACAACCGGCAAATCGATTTTGTTGATGACCGGCACGATTTCGAGGTCTGCTTCAATCGCGGCATAGGTGTTGGCGACAGTCTGAGCCTGGACTCCCTGGAAGGCATCGACCAGCAGCAGCGCGCCTTCACACGCGGCAAGGCTCCGCGAAACTTCGTAATGAAAGTCGACGTGCCCCGGTGTGTCGATCAGATTCAGCTCGTACGTCTTGCCTTCGTGGTTGTAGTAAATCGCGACCGTTCGAGCTTTAACTGTAATGCCTCGTTCCCGCTCGACGTCCAGGTCGTCGAGGATCTGCTCCTTGAATTCCCGCTGGGTGATCGCTCCGGTCTGAAGCAGAAACTGGTCGGCGAGGGTGCTCTTGCCATGGTCAATATGGGCAATGATGGAGAAATTGCGAATCAGCGAGGTGTCCATAGACGGGTAGCCAGTAACGCGGTGAGAAGATTGCCGAGTCGATCGTGCGAGGTCGACAGGGGGGCAGGAAATCGGTCAGAATCGCTGCTTGGTCTAAATGAGGGGCAATCCCTTAGGGGCCCGACGCTCTGGACGGATAGATTCCAAGCGTATTGGCGGTTATTGAGTTCCCTGTGGGACTCGGAATCGTAACGTCCGCCGCATAGCCGGTCGACGGATTTCCTGGTTTGACAATTCAATCAATCAGAATATGGTGAAATGTCTTCAGAATCGATGAATCCTGACCGGCTGACGCAGAACCTGCAGCTCACATTCGCCCTGCATGAAGCCGGAATTATGATGATGCGCCAGAACATCCGACGAAAATTCCCTGAAGTATCTGACTCGGAAATCAATCGACGACTCCAAGCCTGGCTGGAAGAGCGACCGCTACTCGGCGAGATAGTCGAAACGCAATCTCAGATCGAGGCTCGCCGTGATCTCGCTTCCTGATCTACTCAGCCGAGCGATCGATGACCTTCACGCATGTGGAGCGGAATTTGCCGTTGTCGGCGGTTTGGCAGTCGGCGTTCACTCAGAACCTCGTTTCACAAGCGACGTCGATCTCGCGATTCTATCCGAAGATGACCAAAGCGCTGAACAGCTTACGGTAGCCATGTTTCACCGGGGCTACCAACTCGTTAGCCAGCTGGAGAACAAGCCGAACAAGAGACTGCGAGCTGTTCGTCTTAAACTCGCTCGCGAAGAGAACTGCCCACTGGTCGATCTCCTGTTCGCCGCGTCTGGCATCGAGCCGGAGGTCGTCCACAACGCCGTCGTTGCTGAGGTCTTTCCTGGAATCTCCGCTCCAGTAGCTCGACCGGCTGAATTGATTGCGATGAAGTTGCTCGCCTCGGACAACCATCATCGGCATTTCGATAATCGGGACATGGTAGTGCTGATTCGCGATGCAGATTCAGCGACGATTGAAATTGTTCTCGATCGCCTTGCACTCATTGAGACGAGAGGCTGGAATCGCAGTCGCGACCTGAAGGCTGAACTTGAAACTCTGCTTCAAAAGATCGGCTGGCCAGACAATATGGCCTCGCCGGACTTCGAAGGATAACCGACTGTTTACGACGGGTCCGGATGAAGCCCTACGGATAAAGCATCTGCTTTGTCCAGGTCTTGCCGTTGGATTCGTAAACGTAGCGTTCGTGGAGGCGGCCTTCGCGGCCGGACCAGAGTTCGATTCGGCGAGGGATGACGCGGTAGCCGAACCAGTGAGGTGGCCGCGCAACGTCCTGACCTTCGAAGCGTTTTTCAATTTCGGCGACGCTCGCCATGAATTCGTCGCGGCCAGACAGAGGCCGTGACTGGTCCGACGCCCATGCGCCGATCTGGCTGAGCCGCGCACGACTCTTCCAGTACTTGTCGGATTCCGAATCTGGAATAACCTCGACGCGACCTTCGACATGAACCTGTTCGGCCCAGGCGTCCCAGTAGAACGTCAGCGCGACGTTTGGGTTACCGGCCATCTGCACTCCCTTGCGGCTTTGCGAATTCGTAAAGAACACGAATCCTCGCTCATCAATGCCGCGGAGTAGAACGGTTCGAACCGATGGCTGACCATCGGCGCCGACAGTGGCGAGACTCATTGCGGACGGCTCACGAACTCCGAGCTCGGATGTCCGTGCGTGCTTTTCCCGGAAGGCGGTGATCGCTTCCAAGTAGAGTGGATCGTAATCACCGTGTGACGGGGAGTGGTCTTCAGACGCGGTCGTCATCTCAGTTGTTAGTCCTCATGTTTGCGTGTGTCGACTTCGGCGTAAGATTCCAGAGCGGTCAGCATTCGCTCCAGCAGGGCGATCATCTTAGGCAGATCGGTTTCGATTAACCGCTCCAGTTGACTCATCCGTCCGCGAAACTCGTCCGCTTCGTGTCGCACCTTGATGCACATTGCTTTGACAAGTCGCACCTTTTCCTGGCAGAACGCAAGTCGATCTTTGGCGTCTTTCAGTGCCTGCTTTTCCTCGATCAGCGACGGGCGATAGTCGTCCATCGACTTCCGCATGCGGGCACTTTCGAGTGCGATTCTCGACTCGGAAATCTGATCGAAAGCCTTCAACTCCTGCTGATGCCAGTGCCGAGGTCGATCGTTCTCCATCCACTCAAGAGCCGAGTAGACCTGCTCCTGCATTGCCATCAATGCATCGCTGACGTTCTGCTGAAACATCAACAGAGCGATGCGAAAGTCGCGAACGGCTTCGATGGATCGGACGTTGGCTGTCGACATGAGAGCAATCGATCGGCGGGAAACTGACGAGCAGAATACTTATCGCTGCTGAAGATACTCTTCGATCCGCTCGGCTTTGCGGAGTAGATACGGAATGTGATCGTTGTTCGATTCCACAAACCGAGCCAGCAGTCGCATATGCTGCTCGAACTGCTCGCAGAACTTCTTATTTTCCTGATCTCGCCATGTGTTACTGACGGTTGACAGTTGGTTGGCCAAAGCCGTTGACTGCTCCAGAAGTCCCTCGTTGAACTTCTTCAACGTCTGAGCAAACTGTCGAAGCTGCACCGGATCAACGATTGCCTGAGCCATTTCACCACCTCATCGAAATTTGTCTTGAGCCATTGCGGGGCATTCTCGCGCTGGATCGTCCGCGACGCAACCAGTGCCCAGGCACAGGATTTGAAAGTTAGTCCGTCATTTAGATCGAGCTTGTGTCGACGATCGTCCAACCAACGACGATCATTCGCCAGCCGGTACAAACGCGATCACACTCTGAGAATTGAATACGAATTCAGACGCACTCTCTCAACGACAGATCCAGCCTCTAAACATCCTCAACGCTGCCCTCATCCACCATGCCCCGATTTCTTCGAGTTGCCGTTCTGATCGAATCGTCCCGAGCGTTGGGGCGGGGCATTATCGAAGGCATCGCCAGCTACAGCCGGCTGCACGGTCCGTGGTCGATGTATTTCGAGCCTCAAGGTCTCGGCGCAGCTCCACCAGACTGGTTGTCGACGTGGGACGGTGACGGAATTCTCGCCCGGATCGATGACCAGGTCATGGCGGATGCTGTTCTGGCGACAGGCTTGCCGGCGATTGACCTGCGAGGACGTCTGCCGGACCTCGATTTGCCGTTCATCGGCGGCAACAACGAATCCATCACGCGACTGGCGTTTGATCATCTGCGTGACAGAGGGTTGCGGCACTTTGCATTCTGCGGCGTGCCGGCCGGACAGATGAGAACGCTGGATTTGCGGCGCGCTCATTTTGAGCAGCATGTCGAGGCCGCCGGCTACTCATGCCACACTTACACCGGCGAAGCGGTCGGAAAACCGAAACGTCGACGTAAGGCATCATCTCAGAATTCCGAAACAGGAACGCCAGGCATCCCCGCCGCCGACTTCGGAACCAGAGGCTGGGAAGAAGAGCAGGCGGACCTTGCGAGCTGGGTCGACTCGCTGCCCAAGCCGGTTGGCATCATGGCCTGTCACGATCCGCGGGGCTATCAGCTTGTCGATGCCTGCCGCCGAGCTTCCGTGCAGGTTCCCGATCAGGTCGCCATCGTGGCCGTCGACAATGACCCGGTGCTCTGCCTGATGGCGAACCCGCCGATGACGAGCATCGACACAGATGGAATTCGCACTGGCTACCAGGCTGCATCTCGACTTCACCACATGATGATCGGCGAGGCCGATGCAGCAGCCCCGATGTTCATTGAGCCCAAAAAGCTCGTCGCCCGCCGTTCGTCGGACATGCTGGCGATTGACGATCCTGATATTGCCAGGGCGGTCCGCTTTATTCGTGATCACGCATGCGACGGCGTTCGAGTCGACGCTGTTGTCCGGCATGTCGCCATGTCGCGAAGCGTGTTCGAACGGCGCTTCAAGAAGATTCTCGGAAGAACTCCGAAAGCAGAGCTGCTGCGAATCCAGATCGGACGCTCATGCCAGCTACTGACGGAGACGGATCTCGGCATGGCGGCAATAGCTGATCAGGCAGGATTCTCCAACGAGAAATACTTCAGCGATGCATTCTTCCGCCAGACAAAACAACGCCCGACCGACTATCGACGGGAAACTCGCCCGGCAGCTCGATAATTCCATCGCCGCCATTCCTTCTCCACCGCTGCGCCGAGTTCGTTCGAGACTCAAGCAGCATGGTGACGCTGGCTTCCTGCCCGGACAGGAATGAAAGCCGGGCACTTGCTTGAACTGCTGTTGCGGTTTCACCATTCTGCGGTTGTCGACGGTTTGTTAATTGTCGCTCACCATACCTCAACGACTTTCACGCAGCAGGAACCGCACCATGATGCGTTTGGCAATGCTCTCCGTTGTTACGACTATCACACTCGGCGCGAACTTTGTGTCGGCAGAAAACTGGTCACGGTTTCGAGGCGACAACGGCGTCGGCATCAGTGATCAGAAAGGAATTCCGACAAGCTGGAGTGACGGCAACTACAAGTGGAACATCGAGCTGCCCGGTGTCGGACACGCCGCTCCGATCATCTGGGAAGACAATCTGTTCGTGACAACAGCGAGCGATCACGGATTCATCAGACGTCTGCTGTGTCTTGACCCTGCGACTGGACAAGAGAAGTGGCAGCGGGAAATCGCAATGAGCGACAGCCACAAACACAGTAAGAGCAGCTGGGCATCCAGCACGCCCGTCACCGATGGCAAGCTTGTTTACGTTGCGTTCGCGGATATCGAGCGGTACCTCGTCAGCGCCTACGACTTTGACGGCAACCTTGCGTGGCGACGCAGCCTCGGTGAGTACGAAAGCCAGCACAACCTGGGCGTTTCGCTCGCCCTCTTCGAAGACATGCTAATTTGCCCGAACGATCAGAAGGGCCCCAGTCGCGTCATCGCCCTCGATAAGGCCACCGGAAAAACCAGATGGAGCACCGTCCGCGACCATCGCAAAACATCGTACTCGACTCCGATCGTCGTACCGGACAAGGATGGAAAACCGCAGCTCATCTGTGTCAGTGGCAACATGGGGATCACCAGTTTGAATCCCTATACCGGAGTCATGAACTGGCAGGGGCAGTCCTTCCCGCTGCGAACTGTCGCGTCGCCCGTTTACGGAAACGGCCTGCTGATCGCGTCGTGCGGGCAGGGTGGACGCTGGGGTGTTCAGCAGATTGCAGTCAGCCTGAACGGTGACCTTGATGAAGACGGCCGCGCCAAAATCGTGTGGGAGCGGAAGAAAGTCATCCCCTACGTCCCAACGCCGGTTGTTTACGAAGGACATCTTTACGAGTGGAGTGACGAAGGAATCTGCGCCTGCGTTAACCTGAGCGACGGAAAAGACATCTGGGTCAAACGACTCGGAGGCAACTACAGCGGTTCGCCGATCTGCATCGACGGCAAGCTGTACTGCATCGCGGAAGACGGTGAAGTGGTCGTCATTGCTGCATCTCCGGAGTTCAAAGAACTGGGCCGAACTCCGCTGGGCGATCCGAGTCATTCAACGCCGGCAACCGCCAACGGTCGGTTGTTCCTGAGGTCGTTTCATCGTCTGGCCTGCCTGGAAGCTCAAAGCAAGTAGACTTCCCATGCCCGCTCCGTTTGGCCTGCTACTGATCTCGGGAAATCAGACTCACCAGGAAAACTACGCGCGAGCATTTGCCGCAGACAGCCGCTGCCGTTTGATCGGACTGACTGACGCTCCTGACGTCCCGACCCGGCGGCAGGAGCTGAATCGCGATCTCGCCATCGAGCTGGGCATTCCGTACCTGAACGATTTCGAAGCCGCGATCAGCCGTGACGACGTCGACTTCGTGTCGATCTGCGCCGAACCCGAACGACGACTCTCGCTTTCAATAGCCTGCGTTAAAGCCGGCAAGCATCTGTATCTCGATAAAGATCCCGCTCCAACAGTTGCAGATGCGAGGCAGATTGCCGCGGCCGTCGAGCAACGCGGTTTGCTCGCTCAAGCTTTCAGTCTCGTCCGGTTGCCAGCGTGCGCGCAAGCGAAGCAGATCGTCGAATCTGGCGAAATCGGTGACCTGATCGGACTTCACTGCGACGTCACATTCGCAAAAGGAATCCCCGGAACTGCCGACTTGAACCTTGTCCGGCAGGAGAAGCCAACCGCCGAGAGATTCTCATTCGTGGATTCGAAACGCGAGTTCCTTTGCGTCGGCTACTACCCACTGATTCTGTTTCAGTGGTTGACGGGACGGCGTTTTACAACCGTGGATGCGACGACCGCGAATTATTTTTTTGACGCTGACCAGAAAAACGACGTCGAAGACTTTGCCAGCGTAATGCTGGCGATGGACGGCGGAATCGAAGCAACAATCACAGCAGGCCGTTGCGGCTGGATGAGCCATCGCGATTACGGAGTTCATGACATTCGCCTCGTGGGAACCCGCGGCACTATCACGATCGATGCCCAACGGCCGCGGCTGGAAGTATGCTGCGACTCTGCACCGTGGAGTCAGCCAGTCGTCAGTCACCCCGAAGATCCGATGGGCTTCTGGTCGAGTACTCAAACGGCGGGCGGAGTCCAGGCAAAGAATGACTGGCACGCAATCAATGCGTCGGCAAAGTCCGACGCTGCGGCGTTCCTCGACTGCCTGGAGCAAAATCGACAAAGCGACGTGACAGCGCAGATGGCTGCACACTGCATCGAGGTTGTTCACGCCGTCTATCGATCAGCCGCAGGCGGAAACGCCGAACCAGTAATGAAGTCAGAATCAAAAGTATGACAGAGCAACCCTCACCCGGTGACAATGGGACGGACCAGTTGGCAGCACTACAGCAGCAGTGGCTGAAAATGCAGGAGTCGCTGATGCATCTCCAGCATGATCAGCAGCAGATGCACGAAGTCCTCCTCGCTCAACAACAGGAAATCGGGCGTCTGAACGCGAACCTGGCCAAGGTCAACGGAAACATGGAGCGTCTGCTTTCGGGCGAAGAAATGCCGACTCCCGAAGATGACAAGCCGCCACACTATTGATCCTGGCATCTGCCGAAAGTCTCATCTGTGAATCGCAGAATTCAGCAAGAAGCCTCTCGCCCAGTGGCCGAACAGGTCGCTGACTGGTGGCCGGCCGCGAGTTCTTCCCGTGAAACGCCGTCGCTCGAAGACGCCAACACTTATTGCCGAACGCTGGCGACCGGCCACTATGAAAACTTTCCGCTGGTTTCGTGGTTGTTGCCCAAGGGATTGCATCAGCATTTCTACAATGTTTACGCCTTCTGCCGGTGGGCGGATGACCTCGGAGACGAGATCGGTGACCGGGCTCGCTCGCTTGAGTTACTCGACTGGTGGCGCGACGAGTTGAAACTCTGTTATTCCGGATGTTGTCGACACCCTGTGTTTGTCGCGCTGCACCCAACGATCGACAAGTTCGAAATTCCCGAGCAACCGTTTGGGGATCTGATTTCAGCCTTTGAGCAGGATCAGCACACTCTGGAATACGACACTCGCGAACAGCTTCTCGACTACTGCACTCGCAGTGCGAATCCCGTCGGAAGAATCGTGCTCCATCTTTGCCGACAGGTTTCTGACCAGACGTTGGAATGGTCAGACTCAATCTGCACGGGACTGCAACTGGCCAACTTCTGGCAGGACATCAGTCGCGATCTCGACATCAACCGGATCTATCTTCCGAAAGAAGACCGCGAACGGTTCGGAGTGAATCGAGCAGACCTTTTCGCCTGCCAAACGACAAACGGGTTTCTGGAGCTGATGAGGTACGAAGTCGACTACGCTCGCGGCCTGCTCGAAAGTGGTCTGCCGTTGGTCGAAGTTCTTCCGGGACCGCTGCAGATAGATATCGACCTGTTCGCTCGCGGTGGACTGCGCATTCTGCAGCGCATTGAGCAGATCGATTATCGCGTCCTGGAAACTCGTCCTGTGGTCACAAAACTGGATGCACTGCGAATGCTGTCTTCGTCTTTGCTAAGAGCAGGTGGCCGACGACTCCGCGGGAAACGTCGCGCAACCTGATCGGGTCAAGTCTCAAAGAAACGGGTTGTCGTCGTCGGCGTCTGCATCGAGAAGGTCGTGCGCTTTGGCGATTTCCCGAAAGCCCAGGGCTTCCCACACCAGACGCTCCTGATTGATCAGCAGACCGAAGAAAACTGCCGCCATCGACGCCGCAAAGATAAACGCTACCCACGAACCGGAGCCGATTCCGTAGAGTGGAGAAATGCTCGCAACCTGAAATGCGAAATCTTCCTGCTGCATGATCGCGCCCAGTAAAAGGGCGACAAAGATCGGCAACAACCAGAAGAGAAAAAGGAA
>ERZ890604.493-NODE-493-length-13596-cov-5.509785_pt1 | contig 13596 bp, 18 predicted proteins | sample MGYA00521097_ERZ890604 | MGnify/ENA primary metagenome ERZ890604 (study PRJEB32303, sample SAMEA104408625) | aquatic metagenome | biome: Brackish water; feature: Chemocline; material: water | place: Baltic Sea | collected 2014-10-26T21:54:00 | depth 120 m ... | reverse complement strand
CCATAGACTCTAAACCATCAAATCTATTATTAACACCTTGTAGTTCTATTTCATTTCTAGCTTCAGCTAACTCAATCATTGATAGTTCATGCTCGTATTCTCTATTAGCAACTTCATTTTTGTACTCATTAAGAACTTTTTGTTTCTCAATTTGTAGGTCTATAAATTCAGTATCAAGTTTTTTAAACTCAGAAGGTTTAGCGCCATCTTTAGTTAATGACTCCCCTTTATCAACTAACGCTAATTCTTTTTGTCTAATCTTCTCTAAAGAGTATTCTTTTTCAAGTTCAAGCCTAGTTCTAATATCTTGTATCCAATTAGTTGAACCAATAGAGGTTTGATAATCTAGTTCAGCTTGTCTCTCAGCGTTCTTTAAAATAGCTTCTCTAAGACTTCTTTCTTCACGACTTCCTTTAGTTATCTTATTCCTTTCAGCTTCTTGAGCTTTAGATAACGAAAGTAAAGATGACTGTAACTCTTTATACACAGTTAGAGCTTCAATCCCATTTGTTTGTAATACTAACTCTCTTTCTTTTTGAGCAACTAAAGCCTTAGCTCTATTTACTGCTCCATCTCCACCACCACGTTGAGCTTTTATAGCTTCAATATCAGCAGATATTGATAACATTCTTTCAGTATCTCTTATCTCAGCTTTACGTGATGTAGATGACTCTCTATCCATTTGTTTCTGTAATGTGAATATCTCTATCCAAATTTTCATCTCAGCTTCTTTAGCTTCAGCCGCTTTTAATGAACCATCAAGATTAACCTCTGATAATTTACTAATAAGCACTTCCATCTTGTCAGCTTTATCTGTAGACCATAACCTATCTATTCTTTCCTGTAGCTTGTTAATACTTTCAAGTGTTTCTAGACTAACAATATCAGCGCTATCAAGACCTATTGATTTATTTGTATTGATAGCTTGAAGCGCTTTTTGTAACTCTAGTAATCTATTCTTTTGCTCAGATATAGCATCTGTTATTTCTGTTATTTGAGCAGCTCTTTCAGCGTTTACAGAACCCCATGAACTCTGTTCTACGTTTTGTACACTCTCTAGTTTTTCAATTAAACTATCAATGATTTTCTTTCTTTTTTCTACAGCAGCCTCAAGATTATCAGTACCTTTTGGTAACTCAGAAAATGGGTCAACAGCTTCTTTCTTTACACCAAGTAATTTATTTTGTTCTTTTAATATAGCACTATACTGCTCTGAGTTAACAGATAGATGTTTAAGTGCCTCAGAGTATGCAATTAATAGGTTTCTCTTATTATTAGAAAATAAATCTACAATATCTGTAGCTAAACCTCCAACAGATTTACCTATACTCGCTACAGCAGATGTCCACATTGATTCTATAGACATAGCTTGAATAGCTGATTGAGCAGCTAAGTTATCTCCACCATCTATTATTTTATCTAAGTGTCCTATCATATTATCGCCAGTAAGACGTAACGTATCTAGCATCTGCTTAGTTAATATAGGCATACCAGATGTAGCAGCTTCATATGCTTCACTACTCATACTAACTACTGATTCAACAAACATCTTAAACCCAGCATCAGCATTACCAGACGCAAAGGTATCCATCATCCTTTCTTGACTTATTTGAATAGTATCAAAGAACTTCCGTGAGTGTTTATCATTATCTCTAAATAGCTTACCTATTTTTCTAATTTGAGTACCTATAGTAGACGCATTAACACCAACATTGGAAAATGATGTAGCAAGTGCAAGTACAGCTTCTTTAGTTAACCCAAGAGCTTTTGCACCTGATAAAGCATAGTTACCCATAGTCCCTAAGTCTTCTATTGATAAACGTGAAGCATTAGCTGCATAAGCTAACTGATTACCTAACTCTTCAACTTGATTACTAGCTAATCCAAAAGCCATAGTAAAAGTTGATACAACTTTACTAGAGTCCTCTAAGCTATCTCCAGTTATCTTTGCTAACTGCGCTGTAATTTTAGTTGCTTGAGCTAAATTAGTATAAGCTACACCAGCTCTACCTAGTATAATAGACGCTTCATCCATTTCTTGAATAGTAATACCATATTGAACAGCTATATTTCTATTAGAATCTAATAACTTCTCTGATTCAGTTCTAGTAATCTTTAGAACAGCCATATTGTTAAATAAAGCATTATCATATTGAACTGACATCTCAGTAGCAGTTCGCATTGCTTCAGAGACACCATAAATAGCAGCTCCAGCAGCAGAGTACTGAGCAGTAGTAGATACTTTATGCCCAAATGACGTATTTCCACCAGTTCCACCAGCACCAAATGCACCGATAGTTTTATTAGCTTTTCTAGCTTCTGCTATTTCTGCTTTATATCTATTTCTAGTATTATCTAACGCTATCTTATTGTTATATTTTGTATTCTCTAGTAGTAGTTTATTTTCAGTCTTAAGCTTCTCAAATCGAGTATTACTTGCTCTATTTAGTTTATATATATGTGTCTTATATTCTTGTTCTTGTTTACTAAATCTACTTTTAGACTGCAATAATAGTTTTTGATTTTTAAGCTCTTCTACCCTAAGCTCTTTAAGACGTATTCTATCTTTAGTAGATGTAAAATTCTTTTCTGATTTTTCCATAGCACTAATAGCAACTTTATGTGTTTTAGCCATCTGTTTTATGTCTTGCTCAGTAAGAGGGAAAGGAGATGCTTTCTTTATGCCTTTTGCGAACTCTGAGAATTTTGATTCAATAGATTGGAAGTCTTTTACGATTTGACCATAACTTATACCAAGTTCTATTTCTAAGTCTGATTGTGACGGCATAAGAAGCTCCATTGGAAAGTATTTAGAATTATAACATAACCTTTGCGACTATTTTCTAAATATCCCAAAAGCTAGTTTAACAGCATTGTTGTCTGGTCTTTGTGCAACCATATCTTCTACTGTTTTTTCTTTATTAGATTCAGCTGTAGTTATAAGCATATCTTTTAACTTAGCTTTACCACCCATTGCATTGTTTGCAACTTGAGCTATAAGTGCTGATTGTATCTCAACACTATTTGCTGGTTCTAAACTTAGGTACTTATACCAACCATGTAGTTCCCCTACAGACATTGTTGTTGTTAATTCACGAACTGTCTTACCTAATAGTCTTGCTAGTCGGAAGAGGAATATATCCTCCTCCTCCAACTCTACTTTTTTAGCTCTGCTTCAAATCCATCAATAGCTTCAGCAATCTCATCAATAGCTGGCATAGCTTGATTGGATAGTGATTTAAGCTCGCTAAAGCTAATTTTAGGTTCAACTAGACCAATGGCTACTTTCTCTATCTTAATGTCTCCTAGCTCACTGTAGTTAATCTCAGCTTTACCATCTGCTCCAAAACCTTTTACAATTCTCTTATAGAATTCATTTGCTTGAGCAATAGTGAGTTCCTGAATGGTAACTTCTTTACCATCTAAAGCTTTAATTTTAACCTTCTTAGTTTTTAAACTAAATTTATCAAATAATGACATTGTGTATCCTTAAAATATAATTATGAGCGTAATGCTCCTAGAAACCACAAGGTGAAGCATCCTAAGAGGATACAGGTCTTGGAGCTTCTAGGAACTCCCCTAAGGGAATTACCTAACTACTAAACTGAAGTAGCTTCAACAAATGCTGGAGTAGAAGCGATTTCAACTGTAGATGTAATCATTACAGCGTTATCTTTCTGAATAGCAACTTCTTGACCAGAAACAAAACCTTCAAAAGTAATGTATGTTGGACTAACTCCAGCATTATCATTAAGTTCAACAATCATAGTACGAGTTGAATTACTAGCGTACATAGAGCGTAGTTCACTTTGTCCAGCAGCGTCAAGTGCATTAAAAAGCATAGATACAGAGATATTACCTAAACTTAAAGAACCACTTGATTTAGTAGTATCATCTTGAGATAAACAAGAATACTCTTGAACTGAACGAGTTGAACCAATAGCGCCTAAATCTTGTAGACAACCAACTTGCTTGCCAGCAGTAATAGCAGTTGCAATTTCAGTTGGATTAGCTACAGCAGCGGCAGAAGTAGCACAAACATATAGTTTTGAACCTTGAGAGTTCGTAATAGAAATAGCCATTTAAGACTCCTTATTTAATATTGTCCTTAGCTAAGAACCATAAGCTAATTAAAGCTGTAGTGAAATTATATCATATAAAATCTAAGTTCTAAGTCTATATAAGAATGATTAGTTTCATCAAATGAACCTTGAGACATAATAGTTAAATCTTGCATAAACATATTACTTATCCCATTACCTTGAAATAATGACACTGCTATATCAGATATTTCATTACATCTAAACATGGTTTCACTAACAACAGTAAGCATAACTGTCCCAGTATGAGTATATTCATCATTACTTAAACCGTTAGTTTTAACTGACTTACCTTTGTATTCAAAATAAACCCACTCAGAATTATTATTTATATTCCACTTAGTACCTGACCAGTGTATACTTGTTTCTGAGTAGTTATCTAAAAAATATTGTTCAAAATCTTTCTTCTTCTGTAATAAACTCATATTATATCCCCTTTATATGTTGTAGACGCTTTAATATTACCTTTGAATGCCTTATTTAATGATTTAGTCATTCTTTTTTTAATGTCAGATACTGTATCTCTCATTTTGTTAATGTCAACTTGATTTTCCCTCTCATATCTATTGCCTTTATACAGAATACTATGGTGTGGGCTACCAGACCTAAATCCCAATGGATGGTATGGAGAGTCATCCATTGTGTATAGATACTTAGCGTATGGTACTCTATTCCTTATCTCATAGTTAAGTGATGTACCTGAGTGCCTCGCTCTTATTCTCCAGTTCTCATAATGATGTTTTCCTTTTCGTTTATATCCACTTCCGTAGGTATGTTGCATCTCATCATAAGCTGAATAGCCACCATCTTTTACTTTTGTTCTAAAGGAATCTTCAATATCATTCATAGTTGCATCTAACGACACAGTAATCTTTCTTTGTACAGCTTCACTCTTGCCTTTTAAAACTCTTTTGAGCGATGCTGTGAATTGAGTTGACATATTAGCCTACATACACATTTAATATAACTGTAACATCCTGAGCCTCGGTAGTAGCAACTTTAACAACAGGAAGTCCATCAATATTCCAAGTATTATCTATAGCTAACACATCATCATCTCCGACCATTACATATACAGCTTTAATAGAAGCCCAAGTATTCTCAGGTAATCCACTCTTGCTCATTACAGATGATGTGGCATCTACTTTTAATGCCTTTTTATTGAGCGCAGTAGTTACTTGAGTACCAAACTCTCCAGTTTGAGGATTGTATACACCATCGTTAGTCTCTTGAGTTAGAGCTACACTATTTCCATACTTAGGTATAAGTACAGATGCTGTTCCTTTTAGATTGGTAGCTAATCCCATTATTTTTTACCTAGTGTTACTTGCTTTATTGAAGATGTGTTTATACCTGAGCCATAACTGTTCAAACAAGTAACTACACTTTGCGGAAACGGATTAGTCTTTTTGCTACTTATCTGACTAAATGGATTACCGTGGGTATAGTTAACTTCCAAGTCTCCAACTTTTTCTTTTGTTATAAGACCAGTATTAGGATTTATATCACTTGATAATCCATAAGCTAAATCATGTACTGCCATAAGAGCAGTTGTTTTTGGCAAGCAACTATCTGGAGGTGAATATGTTGTTACATCATAGTATCCATCATCGTTATTTAAATCAGTAGAGACAGTGTCTAGGATTCTTTGAGTTGCTATTCTTAAATAAACTTCTTTTACAGAATCATCTAATGCCAACCAATCTGATGCTTGTATGCTGTTTTTGCTTACAATATCATTTGCATCAATTAAAGATATAAAACTATCGCCATTTTCCGTTGGTATAACTATTAGAGCCATCGCTGCTTCCTTTTAATAATCTCACTTATACCTAGTGTTTAGCTAGGCATAATGAAACTACTTCTTAGTAGTTTTCGGAACTACTGTTTTAATAATAGGCTTTACTTCAACACCTAGTTTCTTGTAGTTAGCACCAACTTCTTTGTCGTCAGTGTATACAAGAGTTGCATTTTTAATTGCATCTTTGAAGAGTGGATTGGCTTTTATACCATCCACACCTTCTAGCTCACCATAGATATAAATCACTATGCTATGTTAAGAAGAACACCAGCAGTAGATTTAACATCAGTAGCTGATTGTGACCAGTTAGCTTTAGCACCTAGTACAGCATTAGCTGGATTAGTAGCACCATCATAAGAGAAACCTTTAACACGAAGAAGTAAGCTAGACTCAGCTTGGATTCTGTATTTTAAGTTATCTTTACCAGTGATTAAATCACTAACGAATTCTCTAGTTTCAGATTCAATAATCTCAACTGCACCACGAGTTAAACCAAGAACAGCAGAACCAACTGTCATTGCAAGACCAGCAGCATCAGTAACATAAGCTGGACGGTTAAGTGTACCAATGTTATCAGTGTAAAGAACACCATTAGCAGTAATATCACCACCAGTAGCAACAGCAAGTTGATTACCAACTAAATCATTAAACGTAGCACCAGTCATTACCCAAGCAACAATAGCTCCACGAGCATCACCGAACGGTTTAAGAGATGTGTTTAGTAATGCTGGAGTGATAGTAGCTGTACCATCACCAGTAACAAGACCAGCAGTAGCTTGGATAGCTGCAACAGTTGCAAGGATAGCTTTGTTAAGCATATAGTTAGTAATACCAACACCAATTTGCTCACCGATAGCCATAGAGAAAGCTTCTGAATTAGAACCATATCTTTTTGCATCAACAAGTTTAAACTCAATCGCACCAGTAGAGAAGTAAATCTTAATGTTGTCACCATCAGCACTTGAAAGTGTTTTAGCAGTTAAATCAGTGTCAGCACCAATATCTCTGTCTCCAACAATAGAAGCAATCTCTGATAGCATTGAAAATTCTTCAACATCTCCAGTAATTAGTTCTGAACCTAAAGTGATAGCACCTTTAGTACCTTCTGTGAAAGCCATTACGTTTTGCATCAACACTTCTGTCATAGAAGAGTGAACAATTTTATTGTCAATTTTTAAAGCCATTTTTATTCCCTTTTATTTAAATTAGCTCGAACCAGTGCTTGATATTCAGAAGGTGTTAAATCCTTCATTAATTGAGCCTTTTCTGTTCTGCTTAACTTGGATAAGTCTTTAACTCCATGACTACTAAAGTCTGAGCTTCCAACACCTTTACCACCACCTTTCTTTCTCTTGTCTGGAAAAAACATTGAGTAATCAGGGTTATCCATCATGCTATTTATTTTATCATCAAGAGTAAGTGGTGTGCCATCATCTTTCAATACAGTTGAACCATTATCGTCCTTATAAATAAGTCCTAACTCTGAAATTGTAGCATTTTTTCTAATCTCATCAAGAATAATTGATTTAGCAACATTGCTTTCTATATTTGGTAATTTACCGCTAGAAAGGATTTCCTTATCAACAATAACCTGATTTAACTTAGCCTTGTACTCACTTTCAACAGTCTCAAGCTTATTTTTATATCCGTTCACAGCTTCAGATAACTTTCTGTTGTCTTCAATCATTGACTCATCAGCTGGTTTTCCTTTTAGTCTTTCAAGATAACCTTTAAAGTTCTCTTCACTAATTTCTTCAATACCAGTGTTTGCCTTAATTAAATCTCTAAGTTTATTCTTTTTAGAAATAGAACCCTCTAGTTCAGTCTCAAGAACTTTAACTCTTTCATTTGTTATACCCATAGTGCTATTTATTTCACTAACCGCTGTTTCAAAATCTTTAACAAAGTCATCGTTACCCAACTTCTTTGCAGACTCTAATAATTTATCAAGCATCACCATGCCCTCCAATCTGTATTTGTTAATGATAGTCTCCACCATCATTTAACAAAATTATATCATAACTTTTTATTCTTCACCATTATCAAAGGCATTCAAGTTGTTGTTATCAGTCTTTTCAATAGTCTCAGAGCTAACTTCTTTTGGCTTAGGTAAAAATGTCTCAGATTCAATTTTTTTTATTTCTTCTTCAACTGAACCAATATTTATAAGCTCAAATTGTTGCATAGAGTTAAGTAAAGTAGCAAGTGATAATGAACCACCAAGGTACATTTCCCATAGTAATCTTAAATCAGTTGTACTACCAGCTATTGCATTGTAGTCTTTGTTTATAATTACACCACCAGAGTTATCTGTTTCACCAAGCATATCTATAACTATATCAAGCGAAGCATTCATAGCATACTCAACTATGTTTGCAATAACTGTTACCCTATTACTTGCTTCAGATGCTTCGTAGTAAGATTGTGTAGCTGTCTTCATTGTTGTATTTTCACTAGAAGATGCTCTAATTACACCAGATGTAATATCTTCTTCAATAACAGACAAGTCATTTTGAAGCTGGTCTATACTTGAACCACTAAGTTCCCTCCATTGAAAGTCACACTCTTCTTTAGTTCCATTAAATATGAATGCTTCATCAACACCAATAACTAGAGCTGGTTTGGCTGAATTAACTGTTCCTTCATCATCAGTATCTGCTCCCCATATAACTGGAACTGGACAAGCTGACATATCAAGGTATCTATCTTTAGCTGAAGTTCTGTTCATGTGCTTAATATTTAATCTAGCAATATCATACAATGGTGGAATATCATCTAGGTCTAGTTCTTGCACTGGAATATAATCCAAGTCAGTTTCAATATACTCATATAGATAAAACTCTTCTTCTTGCTGTCTATATATACTTATGTTTCCATCTTCTCTATAAACTCTATACTGCTCAACAGTTTCTATTTCAAAATCATTAAGCCTAACTTCAATCGCTTCTCTTATAACTATTAATGTAAAGTTACCATTAGAGTCTTTATTCCAATTTATAACACTACTTCTATCCATAGATACAAAGTAAGGGTCTGAACCATCTTGTAGGGAATCAATCAGTATGTAAGTCTTACCATCACGAATCAACTTCTCAGTTATTCTTCTTGCAAACTGATTAATAGTAGACTTAGTATCAATCTTCTTTGTTATCTTCACAACAGCATCAGAATATCCAATAGCATCAATTGGCTTTCTAAATATCATTCCAACAAATGCTTCAGTTGCTCTCTTTACATAGTTCTTTAGTGCAACCTTATTCTTTCTCTCAAGAAATGTATCTTCTAACTCTTGAGGAAACTGAGTTAAATATGAAGATGCACTATCTGAGCCATTATACATATCCGTAACTATCTGTACTTGATTTTGATGTTTCTTATACATCGGATGCAAAAATGAAACATCACCTATACTTGTATCTGACATTTATAATTCCTTTTTTAAAATTATATCCTAAACCTATGAACTTTCCCAGAGCTTCTATCTACACCGAATAGCCTATGGCATAAATACCCTAGAGCATCTGGCAAATGGTCTACGTTATTTGTTTTCAATGGATTACCATTCTTATCATACGCTTGTTCAAGCAAATTAGCCACCAATGTAGGGCATCTATCTCTATTTATAAGCAATCTTCTTTGATTCATAGCATTACATAACATTGAATTAACACCAACTATCCTATTCCTTACTGGAGGGTTCTTTTTAGGTGCTGATACACTAAAACCAGCTTCTTTTAGCAATCCAATATCTGACTTGGAAGCATCTACAGATTTAGAGCTACGTCCACTAGCATCTGGATATACAACTATTCTTCTACCAGTGTTGTACTTAGAGTCAATCTCTTCAATCATAGCTGGAGTATCTCTAATATTAGTTATCTCAGCTAGGATTAGTAGCTTGTCAAACCTTCTAACAGCTATTACAGCACTCATATGATTAACATTAAAGTCAATACCTATATGTAGCGTCTCGTTATCAGCTCTAATATGGTCTGGTGCATGATTCTTAATCTGGTCATAGTTTGGATACACTGTACCGCTCTCAAGGTTAACAAATTCACCATTCAAATAAGCACTAATTAACTCTTTAGGGTATGATTCTTCAAGGTTCTTTATATATTCTTTAGGCAGGAATGGATTATCATAAGTAGATGCTTGTATTAATTCATAACCATCAGGTGATTCTTTCTTCCATCTCTTATACACGAACCTAAACCCTTCAGGTGTAGTATAGACACTAGCTGTATTCTTTGTAGATACATTTTTACCATTTCTAGGAACAATTCTCTTTCTATTACGAGCAAGTAACTTTTGCCATGCTTCAGCAGCTTTATCAGTCTCTAGTGTATCTAACTCATCTACATGAGAATGATGTACCTCATAACCAATAATCCTATCTGGATTCTCTAGTGAACGAAACAATATTGTTCCTATATTTGGTATATCTATTATTCCTTCAGACTTATTCAATTTATATGTTATACCAGCATTACTGAGTATCTCTTCAAACCTTGGGTACATAATCTTGCGAACCAAATCTACTGTTGGTTCATAAATAGCAATCTGAGCATTCTCTATCTCAAACATTTGCTTTAGAGCCTTCATAACCATAGTCTCGGACTTACCACCTCCAAAACCAGATACCAATGCTGGAAATGTAGACTTAGAATATATCATCTTCATTTGATGTTTTAACATCTTTCTTCTAAGTACACCAGACATTAATTACATACTCCGCAAAGTAAGAACCATCAATGCAGCTACTATAACATCATCAATGCTCTTCATATCATACTTATTCTCTTTCTTCAGCTTTAGCAACATATTATAAGTAGTCTCTTTCAACTTAACACTCTTAGTGTGTTGAGTACCCTTATCTTTTAAGTTCATTATATCTAATGGGTCAGTTATCTTCATCAAAACTCTCTTCCATCTGTATCTGTATTAAATCTGCTTCATCTACAGCAATAAACTCAAACCCATTAATAGCATTAATCTGTATATTAGTCTGTGTTTCTTTAGGAGTTAATCCAACTATCTTACCAGCAGATTCTATAACTTTAATACCATTCAACACATCAGATATATCCTCAGCATCATTAATGAACTCACTAGCTCTTTTTACAGCAGCATCTACAGCATTCTTCATAGTTGTTGCAATACTGTGATTACTAGACCTTAGTACATCTATAGCAGTTTGTTGTTCATCAGTCATATAGTTCTAACTCCAACTGTTTCTTCAATGACTGTTTCTGTTGTTTAGTCAATGCAGTAGTATTCCATTTAATCCTACCATTAACAATAGTTTTAACTGTAGGCTTATGACAATAAATAGTAGCTTGAGGTACTTGTCCAGCTTCGTGATGCCATTCAACTTTATGCACCATATTTAGTAACTCGTCATTATCATCTAATATATGAGTATCATGCATTAATCCAGTGGTGTTCTCTATAAGCATTTAGTATCCTTATTAATTTATATTCAAAAGTATACCATAAAAGTAGAATATATGATACAATACATTGTTTATATGGTTTTATTGATTTTCCCCATATAGACCATCGGTTGACGGATTGATGTTTAACTCCTTTATATGTGTTCATTCTATACACTCTCCTTAGGTAAGCCTCTGATTTCAAGCTTACCTTGTTTTATACATCTACTCCACCTCTTTATAATGTGCCAACGAGTAGGTCTTTTGAAAGTAGAATATTAGCTCTATTTTTGTCTCGAGTTTATGTGCTTTGTTTTTAAGGTTTAATTAAGGTTACTTCAAAATTGTTGTCGAGTTTATATGTGGTCACACACCCATTCTCTCCCTATATATGACCCTAGCCCCCCTTGTTACCATAAGTAACACCCAAATGATTTCGATTATCAACAACACTATTTTAAGTTAGAATTAATAATAGTAAGATATTTACACGTGTACATAATAAGACTATGATTTGATGATGATTTGATGATGATGATGTTTATAAGTGTAGAATTATTAATAAAAGTAAGTGTGAGGTATCTATCCACAACAAAACAAATCAAAAAACAAAACTCCCTACTATATATACAAAAAAACAAATACAAAAGTAGAATGTTACCAAACGAAACACAAATGCAATTTCTTTCATAATTTACTTATAAACTATTGCTATAAGAAGTAGAATGTCATACTATTACATATGGCTTATGAGTCATATGACAAATAACACTCTCAAAGAGTATAAACATAAAAGGATATATATCATGAAAACTTTAACAATCAATCAGACAAAAGCAGAACTCACTAATATCGTAACAGAGTTAGATATACTGACAACAGAGGCAACAGAGGCAACAGAAAGAAAGAGTGCAAAAGCGGATTTATTATTTCATACGGCTCTTAATAACGTATTGAATAGTTACCTAGCAGAGAAAGAAACTGTAACAGTAAAATATAGAGACTATGTACAATCTTTAATATCAGAGCTTACAGAGGCAACAGAGAAAGAAAGCATTATTAAGTTATTAAATGTACTAGAATATAACTTGCTTAATCAGAGCATTAAACACGAAATGTTATCTGTAAGTAATGCAAAGAAGCTATTCAACAGAGCAGAACAAAACAGAGCTTTAACAAAAGTAGAGTTAGTTAGTGCAGAGAAAGAAAGCATAAGAGTTGCAACAGAGGCAACAGAGAAAGGCAAAACAAAAGCAGAGGCAACAGAGAAAGCAGAGAAAGCATATAATAAAGCGATTAATACAATTGTTATTAATAACGAACTGAAAGAGGCAACAGAGCTTAAAGAGAAAAATGCTGAACTGTATAATGCTCTTAAACATACAGACAGTGAGACTATTGCACTACTTAATAAATTAATCAGAGCAGAGCAGAAAGAGTCAGAGAAAGCAGAGAAAGAGCTTAACAAGAAAGCAGAGGCAGATATAAAATCTAAAATCAGAGCAGAGATAAAATCAGAGGTAGAGGCTAGATATTTAAGAGTCGTAGCATAATGCTACACTCTTTCTATTAATTTTTTAATAAGAGCCTTTCAGAGATAAAATTCCAACTCTAGGCGAAAGACTCTTTCAGAAAATTAATCATAGGCAGAGCAGAAAAAACAGAGATAAAATTCCAACTCTGAAAGCTTTAATATCGTAGAATTATAATGTATATAATTACTAAACTTTTAAAAAAATTGACTTAAAATTGTTGAAAAATCCGTATAAATAAATAAGGCTTATAGTCTCGATTTTAATATACGGTTATGCACCTGAAACGATATATTGGTGCAAGTAAATATTTTTACAAATAAGCACTTTAGTATTTGTAAGAAAAATCCATTATTTACGAAATTCTATAATTCTGAAATGAATATAGTCATATGATATTTAATATTATATAAGTACGCCTAACATAATTTAGGGCGTAGATAGAAAATTTGCTAAATTCTATTCAATACTAAATTATACCTACATAGGGATTATAGCGTAACGATTATAATAACATCAGAACTTACAATCATTATTACAATATATATTCTTATGTAAATTTATATAATTAAGTCTTAATCTGATTATGGCTTATAATGTAAATTTAGTTGCTATTTATAGCTTATATAATTCTGGAAATTTCCAAGAAATTGAGGACAGCTCAAAAAACTGTAAGGGATACAAAAATGTCAGTATATAAAGATTTTAACAATATGACAGCAATGCCA
>ERZ890604.492-NODE-492-length-13602-cov-13.779582_pt1 | contig 13602 bp, 4 predicted proteins | sample MGYA00521097_ERZ890604 | MGnify/ENA primary metagenome ERZ890604 (study PRJEB32303, sample SAMEA104408625) | aquatic metagenome | biome: Brackish water; feature: Chemocline; material: water | place: Baltic Sea | collected 2014-10-26T21:54:00 | depth 120 m ... | reverse complement strand
CCTGTTTCTTCAAGTTGAGGATTAACCGAGACTCTCTGATCAAAAACAAAACAATCACCAACCCAATGCGCTCCTCCTACTTCCTCGAAGTATCCTAGGACACCGCCTTTGAGTTGGTATACGTTTTTGAATCCTTGATTGAGCATTATCGCACTTGCCTTTTCACAGCGAACTCCTCCTGTGCAGTACATTACGATTGGAATGTCCTCCAACTCTTCTAGTAATGCTTCCGCTGCTTGAGGAAATTGACGAAATGATTTGAGATTGAGGTCAATGGCATTCTCAAAGGTACCAACGCGTAATTCGTAACCGTTCCTAGTATCGATAACTGCTATCTCCCTTTCCTCGTCTAACCATTTCTTGAATTCAGTTGGCGTAATATCCTCGCCGGTGAAACGGGCAGGCTGTATCTCATCCATCCCCACAGAGATAATTTCCTTCTTGAGTCGTACATTCATACGATTAAAAGGCTGATAATCAGTATATGATCGCTTCAGAGTGATGCCAACGAATCTCTCATCTTTTTCTAATTCACTAATGAATTTGCTAACATTTGTTTCACTCGCTGCTAGAAAGAAATTTATTCCTTCTGTTGAAAGTAATATTGTTCCTTTCAATTCAAGCGTTGCGCACAGCTCTTGTAGCGGTTTACGCAACTCATCGCGGTCAGGTAAATCAACAAAGCGATAACCTGCTATGTTGACTATCAGTTCGCCCATAAGTTGGGCTGAAATCTATTGTTCTTCAACTTCTCCATGAGTGTTTTGAGGCCAGAGGATGTCTCCAACCTTGACCAAATGCACGTTTTGAAACTCTTGGTGCTGGCGACATTTGCCATCTCTTATGCTCATTTTTCTCTAAGCGATTTAGTACTTCTATTACCGTTTTTAGTTCAAAACCTAATTGTGCAATTGAGCGAATATCCAAGCCATCCTCTATGTGTGCTTCGAGTATTCCATCTAGTATTGGATATGCAGGTAGTGAATCTTCATCTTTTTGATTTGGCGCTAATTCTGCACTAGGTGGTTTGGTTAGAGTTGATTCATTAACAGGAACTTCTTTTCCATCCTCTAATGCTCGCGCGTTAAACAGTTCAGCCAGTGCATAGACCTCCATTTTGTAAAGATCTCCTAGTGGAGTATAGCCACCCGCCATATCACCATAGAGTGTGCAATATCCTTGTGCTAGTTCGGATTTATTACCTGTTGCAATAGCCATACTGCCCTGAGAATTTGCATGACCCATAATGATTATAGCGCGTAATCTCGCCTGCAAGTTTTCACTTGCAACTGGATTACCAGCAGATAAAATATCACCGATGCTACTTTCAACTGCTTTGTGTAAATCATCGATTTCACGAATTGAGAAGTTTAGACCTAATACCTTCGCAGTATAATGTGCATCATCAATAGAATGTTGGCTGGAATGACGGCTCGGCATTGCGATTGCAGTAACATTCTCTGGCCCTACCGCTGCTGCAGCAACACAAGCTGCTACAGCAGAATCGATACCACCGGATAATCCCAGTACCACTGAAGTGATACCAGATTTTCTACAGTAATCAAACAAACCAGTGACTACTGCATCGGCTAATTCTTCAACTAAATGCTTAGCATCATCATGCCCATCATCATCACTTGAAAGATGTTTTATTTGGTCACTACCAATATTGATTGAATCTTCCGAATCAGAAGCAATCCATTGGCAATTTTGTGGACTATCAAGGTCAACTAAAAGTACTCCTTCTTGCCAAGCAGGAGCGATTACTACTTGCCCGTCTGGCCATGCTATCAAAGAGCATCCGTCAAATAATAAATCATCATTTGCTCCTACTTGATTTGCTAATAGGAATGGATGCCCGAGTATCTTTGCTGCTGTACGACTTACGTGAACTCTAGTACTGACTTTATCTGAATGGAACGGTGAGGCACTAAGATTGACTGTTGCAGAAAGTTCTACTCCTTGCCGTCCCCATTCAGCAAGATGTTCAATCGGGTCTGCTGCATATGCTGAAGGAGTTTGTCCTGCTGCTTGCCAAGCGTCTTCACAAACTGTAACACCGAAATCCATTCCACCGATTGTTCGTGCAATACCTGAACGGGTATCTGCTTTGAAATAACGAGCCTCATCAAATACATCGTAAGTTGGTAATAATTGTTTTTTAGCAATCACTCTACTGCTACCTTTACCTCTTGTTTTGCCGCCATCTGGTCCTGCTAAAACAACACCATTGAATGGTAATTGTCTATCGTTTTCTGCAGCGATTGGAGTCCCGACTAACACTGGTAAATCAACATCGAGTTGACTAGCCATTTTTTGTGATTTGTTAATGAAATCAGTTTGTAATAATAAATCTCGCGGCGGATAGCCACAAATTGCTAATTCAGTAGTAATAGCAACGCTGGCTCCATTCATTTTTGCTTGAGATGCTAATCCTTCTATACGCTTAGCATTGCCCTCTAAATCTCCAACAGTTGGATCGAGTTGTAGTAATCCGACAAGATTGCTCAAAGTAAATCACCTCTTAAGAAAACTGTACAATATTACCTTCAGCATCTTTGTACCACCATTCATTGGTCTCTTTATCATGATACCACCAATAACCATCAGCACCTAATTCCCATTTACTTTCAGTTACTTCTCCCTGAACTTGGGTTTGAACTACCGCTACTGCTGCTGATTGGGTCATTTGAACTTCTTCTTCGTATTCATCTTCATCATCCTCTAATTCGGATGAGTATTCATCCCAATCATAATGCTCCTTACTGCCCTTATTATTGGTTAATCTCTTAGCCCAAATCAATCCTGTGATAATAATTGAAAGGAATAGAATCGCAACAAATGTACCCAAAACAGGGTGGACATCGCCAAAGATTCTCTCACCGGTTGTCACCTCCCTCTCGGGCCTAACATCAATCGATGGGCCATTAGCAGTCTCTCCATCTTCAAGAGTAACCTCAATCCACTGCAATCCTGAACTTTCAGGACCCCAATCTAGGCTGATGATTCCGATACCACCCTTTGGAACATCAATACTGGTTCGCCGAACTGTCGTGCGTGTTCCATCTTGGGAAACAGCGGTAATGACCGCGTCTGTTGTTCCGTCCATGGACCCAATATTTTGGACACTAATTTGCACTGAAGTTGTTTGACCAACTTCAACCATCAACCGTGAATATGTTACTGATGATGGCTCCAATTGAAATTCTGGTTCTAAGAATTTCATACTCCACTGTGCAACTGGAGTTCCTGCAGGAGTGCCCGAGAATCCGAGTATCTGATTACCTGCTAAATCTCTTCCATCAATGCGAACATAAACCTGCAATCTATCCTCTAACATGTCATCGCTAATTTCTGTTAAATCAATCGAAGAGGTCAGTTCTAATCTAAGACCTTCAATCTCATTACCGACCAATAGCATTGGCTCAGTTCCATCTCTAAGATATTCTCCTGTAACTTTATCTTCAACCCACCAAACCAAATTTAATGATTCAAGATCGATACCGCCTTCTTCAGAAATAACAATTCTAATCTCATGTTGTTCCGAGTCAAGTATTGCATCCGGTCTTGGCGAGAGAATTTCAATTGGAATTGGCCCTTCTCCATCAACTACAATCCAACGCACTGAAGTCCCTTTATCAGTAGCATCGATTCCTTGTTCGGGCATGCAACCAACGGACCAAGTGAGTGGAATTGTACCAGAAAGTCCTGGTGTGGTTAGAGCGATGTTCCAAATACCTTGCCGTGCTAAAGTCGATTTGCTTTCACCGGCAAACAAAATATCAATGGTACAGTTGAAGTCTGGAATTGTCCCTGTTTCTGAGAAAACTACACCTCCTGAAATCTCCATAGCACTATTAGGTCCTAATCTCGCTCCATCGCCAAGTAATGTACCAGAGGATAAATGCAGAGATACTGATTCTTCAAGTACTTCCATTGCTGCTGAAAACTTCCATCTGTTTTCGGGGAAGCTATGAGTTGCTTCTTGACCTGCTCTATCGACTACAGTGACTATTGGCTCTCTTCTCGTCTCTCCTAAATCAGGCATTGTCCAGGCCAAATGTAATTCAATTTGCAAAGTCATGTCTTTTTCATAAGGAGTAGCAGGTCCATTAGCGCCCATCATCTTGCAATCATCTATAATTATGTGTGATGAAGCACTTGTACAATTTCCAGTTTTAAAATCCCAAGTGATTAGAAGTGGGTCTGAACCTTGATTTCCAGCCAAAGCCACTGCTACTGAAGCGAGATCGGAACCACCGTTTGGTTCACTGATATCAACCTCTAGAACATATGGCATATCCGGATGTAACCAAGATTGACGACCATCTTGCCATGAGAATGCATTAGCCATTATGGATGGAGGACCATCAGGTGCTAATTGATACATGAACAAGTGCTCACCACTTTGATTTGAACCAGCATCCTTGATTGCGTAACCAGCGGTATCTTGGCCGACGATATAGACTGCAACTTTCTGCCCGATGCTACCACCGCTATCATCCAATAACAGTGTATATTGTCCTACTAAGGCGTCAAGGTTTGATGGTTTTAGCAATGACATTGACGAATACTCATCAGGGTCTGGCCAGCCATTCATATTGTCATCTTCAAGCCATTGGCGCCAGACTTTAGCATAAATATTGGTCGGCAATTCTGGCTGGTCAGTGATTTGAATGTGCATCGTTTGGGTCGTACTTGGTTCTCTATGGTCATACCAACCAACATTGGTTTCAAGCACCCTTGGTTTCACTGAATCGATAAAGAACGTTCTAGAAATCTCGGAATTAGTTGTTGTACCTGAACCGCTTAATGGCGTGACTCTGATAGTCCAAGTTAGATTTCCGTGAGTGAAAGGAATTGTATCATTAACAACCCAAATATCCTCAACCAAACTCGTTGTATTTGCAATCACTTGCCCTCCTCTGATAAGTTCTACCAATGCGTCACCATCAGCAAATGAAGCATTGCTATCAACGCCTTCAAATCCAATATCGACTGTAAATTGTATCTCATCTGAAGATTGTAAGAAATTAACAGACTGAGGGATTTCTTCTTCATCAGTTGAAACAATGAATGAATGTATTTCTAAGTCGTTTTCAAACCCTTGGTAGCCAAATCCACCCCAATAATAGGTTGCTGGAATTGAAACTGTATTACTGCTGAGAATCAATCTTGATGAAACAGTCAATATATCTTCATCCTCCCAATCCGGTTCAAGTCTAAAGGTAATACTGAAATCAACATCAGTGCCATTAACAGATGATTGTAGAGCATTGGTTGGATGCAACTCAACTTTGTCATGATCTCCTTGTCCAATCGGTGTCCCCCCATTCAACGGTAGTAGCCAAGTCGCTTCATTTTCAGAGCCAAATACATCAAAACGAACCATATTAGCGGTTGAAGAAAACACTTGATATGATGTGTGCATAGTCATCCATTGCTGACTTGGAGTCAGTGTCAATGGTTCATCTTCCATGCTAGTGTCAACAAGAACTACCTCTGATGAGGAGTTCATCGATAGCAATTCAATTTTCAAATCACCTGGGGATGATGCGATGAATGGGACAGGGATATTGTGAATTCCTTGATTAGGAACCAATCCTCTTCGAGCTGAATTAATTGCTAAAACGAATGCTGATTGTGGACCAGCATCCAATGTCATTGATGCCTGATACGGTGCACTCAATCCACCATAAGTGATATTGCCAGAGCCAAGAACTTCTAATTCAACTTCTACAAAGAATGTGCCTAATGCGGCAACTGCTGAGGTAGATGCTGCTAATTCTAATTTGAGGTTATCTAATTCTAAAATATCTAATTGTATTTGTGCATTAGTGCGATCGGAAGATGAATAGGTAGTAACAGTAGTACTTCCAACAACGATGTTGATTGTGTTAAATGTTCCACCTTGGGCTAATACTGAGAACGAAAGTGATTGCAAATCATTCTTGGGAATCCAAGCTTTTGTTGTAGCATATCCTGAGATACCTGCAACAACTCCTACTTGTGTCTCACCATTAGCGAATCGGTCTTGCCAACCCCAAGAGCCGACCCTATCATCACTGCCCCCCCATTCAAGGAGTTCATCACCTGAGAAATCGATTGCAGGTTGGGCTGGGTAAGACCCACCACTAAACCTAAGTTCAATCTCATCAACTTGCCAAGAGGTGAAATTACTCATATTGCCATCGGCAGGAGCCATGGCTGCGAATTGTAATTGCAATCCATAAAGTGTCTCATCCAAATTATAGATGTACGGTAAAGAAATATTAGTCCAGTTATCATCTCTGTCAAATCGTATTTTTGCCTGTGCATTTGTAGTCTGGCCTTCTACCAATAAACTTTCAGATGCAAAGTCAGCACTATACCAAGGAGAGGTAATATTTGCACTTGCATTACCTGAGAATTGGGTTGCACTGCTGGTATAGAGTGCTCCATTATTGGTCCAGATCATCCCTGTTTGAAGTGGTTGTAATGTGTCTTTGTATGAACCATCAAATGAAAGTGCAAAAATTCTTGGAATTCCAGCATTTGATTCATTAAAATCAAACTTAATTCTTACTTCGTTAATATTTTCAAAATCAATAAGTTGTAAGGGAATCACTGAACCTGAACCGCTCATCCCATCAATTTCAAGCCCGTTATCATCCAATACGGTCCAATCAAGTCGTGCTCCTGTAGGTACATTGGCATCGATATACATTGGAGCCATCACAGATTTTGAAACTGGGAATGATGCATTACTAGCCCAACCGATAGTAGGGCTGATCCAAGTTGCGGATGAAGGAATGTCCAAGAATACGTCATCAAAGAACCAGTAATCGCAACATGTGCTTGAGCCTGAGTTTTGATATGCTCTAATCTGACTGGTTGGATGCAATGCTACCGCAGGTAAATTCTGATTCAACTGAACTGCTGTACCTCCAGCAGTTGCGCCGAGATATGTTTGGAAAGTCGTCCATGCACCACTACTTGTCTTGTATTGGAATGCGAGGTCTTCATTGGAATCTGGTTCTTCTCCGCATCCTGAACTACCCTGTTGCACCCACGCATGGACAGAAACTGTAGATAATCCGTTAAGATTGACTATTGGAGAAGTTGCGTATGTTGAACCTGCATAAGTTCTGATCGAACCGCCACCAGTACCGTTTGTCCCACATTGAAGGGTTGATATTCCCGAATAACTGTTGGAGAAAGTCCAACCATCATTGCCTGAATTGAAATCCCATACTGCATCTACACCCTTCAGGGCTAAACCTACACCTGATTGCTTAGCACCATCTAGTTGAGCATCTGTATGTGACCATATGCTATTATCATCCCAAATATATCCAGTTTGAGTGACTTGTACCGCAGGTGAAATATTGAGTTTGATATCAACTAATGGCTCTGTGCTTAGCACCTCCACTTCAAAGGCATCATTGACAGTTGAGCCATCTAATGAAATGGTTTGTGTCGAGCCAGTAGAAGCAGGGAATATTGTAGGCTCATCAATCAGTGACTGTTGGGCTATTGCGCCATCATATTGCGCTGAAAGACCGATTTGGACTGGACCTCCAATCAATAGCAATACGACTAGGAGAATTGCATGATGGGCATAGCCTCCTCTCGCCATAGACTGATGCTGTTATTGAAAGGTCTTCAATGATACCCCTGCTCAATCTCAAATAATGCCGTTTATTCAATATATTGATGTCATTAATGTTATGCGATTAACCAACGCAAAATCAACACTTATTACAAAATTAATATTGAGGAAGTTCCAATTCAACTGCGAATAATGGATCTTCATCAGTTGAGTCGTGGAAGGCAACTACAACCCCTCCGTCGGGCAATATTGCTAGGCTTGCAAAGTCAAAGCGAATATCGTTTCCTGCACCGGATGTCGAATCTAAATCTCCTGCTCCAATATAGGTTAGAGTATCCGGCGACATATCTTCAGAATATCCGCGTACATGGTAGACCATATCAACATCTGGACCTTCGCTACTTTGGTAGCGAATGTTTAGAACAAATAGGTCTAATTCGCCATTTGCTTGAAACTCCCATTCTTCGATTGATGTTGAAACATTACCCATTTGGTAGGTATAATTTTGCCAAGTATTGGCTCCATCATATGAAATAAAATGGGTAAAATCAGTTCCAGTATTCTTCATGCAATGAATCGAACCAGTACTATCTATTTGGCAATATTCGGAAGGGAATTGAACTTCAAGTTCATTCCATGACAATGTCGTATCCATATATGCTGCATTACCATTATCATAGTAATTAGGGAATAGTAATCCACCTGAAGGGAATGGGAAAGAACGCATTTCTTTGTGCGGTTTATTGACATCATAATAGGCTGTCAAGCCCGCTTCTGTGAAATTCAAATCCAACTCAATTGTTGGGTCTCCACCACCTCTATTTGGGAATTGGAATGGGTAATAATTTAAACCGTCAACACTGATTTGACCTCCTGCATTTTGAGTTTGATGCCAGAAATTGGAAACGATAATACTAGCCCAATCACCACTGCCTAAACTGGATGAAATTGGACCTACTACTTCGACTTGCCATGAACGGTCATAGAACGGTTCAGTCAACCGGTTATAACACCATTTCCATTCCTCTTCACTATCATCATACAAGAGTGCATAGAATTTGTCAATCTTGCCATCAGCACCAATATACGGGAACCACGTCATTGAGATAATATCTCCATTTGTTGCTTGGACAATACTCCCCTCACCAAGTCCCTCTTGGCCTGGATTTGTTGGGACGAAAGTCCGGCACTGAGTATCTGGGAGAACTCCTGGAATGTAAGTGTCCCAAGCATGGCCGCGGTCTTCTGTGTAAACGGGGTATTCACCACCAATATTCATGATATCTCCTTCAATTGTAGTAGCGATATAATGCTCGCAACAATTACCACCGTAATCCTTATTGAAAACTGCCCATGTAGTGTTGGTAGTTTCATTTGTGCGCAAATCGATGGTAATGAATTCTCTCGCATCACCATGTGTTGCTTCATCTATCAAGATGTAATCATCAAAAATAGGTCCCACCTTTTCTTTGCCGGCAATTCCTTCACCATTGCCTAAACAACCAGCCATTAAGGTGGAAGTTGCAATGAACAAGCAAAGCAGCACTCGGCGCATAAGAAAACCTCGCGCATCCTCTCTTTCAAGGCATCGCTTCAAAGATTAACCGATTTCAACTCACTCTACTGTGAATTGAACGGAGATTCCATCTACTGTGAATGAATCTGCATTTGCTGGGGCTTGGCCCTCAGAATGGAATACTGCTGCTGCACTTCTCGTTTCTGTAGCAACCCATGTTTGATCTGATTCAAACATCTCAGGTGCATTTTGTAACCACACCTGCAAGTCGATTGTCGCTTCTATTTCAAAGTCCATTTCCTTACGCTTGGCTTGGATTCTGCGAGTGATATCTCTTGCTAATCCTTTAGACAAGAGTAACGGTGTATCTTGCATATCTAGAACTAATGATACTTGGAATGCATTTTCACCTTGACCGATGGTAACTGTTTCAGCAGCGAATCCATCTCTTTCTGTTCTACGAATCTCAACATCATTTTCATCTATCTCAATACCTAGAATTTGCATTCCACCGGCTTTGATTGACGCGAGCATCTGATCAGGATTTTGTGCATTCTTTATCTCGTTAGAAACTGCATTAACCTCTGCTCTTGCTTTTGGTGCTAGGGTTCTGAAGTTAGGAGCGAGTTCTACTTTTTGGAATCTATTCAAATCTTGCTCAATAGCAATTTCTTCAACATTCAATTCTTCGGACAATATATCATGGAAAATTGATAGGTCTGGCCCAGCGACAATCCATCCTTGTGCACATGGAAGTCTTTGCCTTCTACCAGCATCAACACGAATCCTTCTTCCCGCCTCAGCAAGTTCACGAACTAAACTCATTGTTTGTTCTAATTTCTTATCCACAGGTGGTATTGTTGCGGTAGCTGCTGCTGCCTCAAGGTCCCATTCATCGGATGTTGCACCCGCTAGGCTTCCTGGAACGCCCAATGGCCAAGCGGCTTGATGAACAGGTTGTCCAGTAAGATTACGATGAATCACGTCGACCATGAATGGTGAGATTGGAGCCATCAGGCGGCAAATTATCACCAATATTTCGTGAAGGGTATGTTGACAAGATGCCTTGTCTTCATTCTCAGCCTCATCCCACAATCTTCTGCGAGAGCGTCTAACATACCAATTGGATAAATCATTGACAACGAAATCTTCTAGGTCGCGACATGCCTTGTGGAAATTCCAAGATACGAAATCATTGTGATATTCACTTGCAACAGATGACATTCGTGATAGAATCCAGCGGTCTAATGCTGGCCTTGATGAAATATCATTTACGGAAGTTTCTGGGTCAAAGCCATCAAGTGCAGCATAATCTGCATGGAATTTGTAAACATTCCAAAGGGTTAGGAACATCTTTGCATAAGTTTCTCTTACACCATTAGGGTCGAATTTTAGTGGACTCCAAGGCGCTCCTGCAGTCACCATATACCAGCGAGTAGCATCAGCACCCTCACGGTTGAAATGATCCCAAGGGTCTACGATATTTCCTTTCGACTTAGACATCTTCTTACCTTCAGCATCCAATATTAGACCGAGACTTAAACAACGCTTGTAAGAAATTGAATCGAAAACAGTTGTAGAAACTGCTAGTAATGTGTAGAACCAACCTCGTGTTTGGTCCACTCCTTCACAAATGTAATCAATCGGGTATGATGAATCAAATGTGTCTTTGTTCTCAAACGGATAGTGCCATTGAGCAAAAGATGCACAGCCTGAGTCAAACCAGCAATCCATTACGAAGGGTTCTCTCTTCATTGGTTTACCATCATCACTTACGAAAGTAAATTCATCTACAATCGGTCTGTGTAGATCTACATCATCAGGACAATCTGGATTTTCAAATCCTGCTGCTACTGCTAAGGCGACTTCCTGCTGAAGTTCAGCAATAGAGCCAACACATTTCATTTGACCGTCTTCGCTTCTCCATACTGGAATAGGTGTTCCCCAGTATCTTTCGCGAGAAATAGCCCAATCTTTGACATTACGAATCCATTCACCAAAGCGACCTTCACCAACCCAATCCGGAGCCCATTCTGTTTGGCTATTGAATTCAATTAATCGCTCCTTTACCGCAGTCATTCTAACAAACCATGAATCCATTGCATAGTAAAGAAGTGGATGGTCAGTCCTCCAGCAGTGTGGGTAATCGTGAGAATATAGTTTCTCTCGATATAGTAATCCGCTTTGTGGACCTTTACCATTTGAGCCACCCGGATTTGATAATAATTCAATGATAGTGCCGTCGCATTCCTTGACATATCTGCCATCTAGTTGAGGATGAATTCCTTTGCAGAATGAACCATTCATTTCTACTGTGTGGTGAGCAGGCAAACCTGCAGCCATTCCGAGATTGTAGTCATCCTCACCATACATTACTGCGGTGTGAACTACACCTGTACCATCGGTAGTAGTCACCCAATCTGCTTCTAAAATAGTCCATGCTGTTTGTGAATCACCACGTGGCACAGCATCTGGGAATAACGGCTCGTATGCTTTACCAACTAATTCACTACCAGGGAATTCTTCCAAAATTTCTGCATGATGACGCAGTACTTCTTTCATCAAATCTTTAGCGATAATTAACTCTTCACCGATTGCAGCACCACCAGCACCTTGCCAGTTTTCTGCATCAGCTGTAATCTTGACTCGAACATAAGTTACCTCAGGTCCAACTGCCAGTCCAACGTTTCCTGGAAGCGTCCAAGGAGTGGTGGTCCAAGCAAGAATTGATGCATCTTGATCAACTAATTTGAATTTAACATAAACTGAAGGCTCTTCTACTTCCTTGTATCCTTGGGCGACTTCGTGAGAAGAATAAGATGTTCCTGTTTGTGGGCAATAAGGTAAAACTTTATGCCCACGGTAAAGTAAATCCTTACTGAACATTTGTTTCAATGCCCACCAACAAGATTCAACATAATTGTTGTCTAAGGTCACATATGGGTTGTCTAAGTCAACCCAATAACCCATACGCTCGGTCATTTCTCTCCACGATTCTTCATAGGTCCAAACCGATTCTCGGCAAGCCTGATTGAATTCCTTCATTCCAAAAGATTCAATCTGTTCATTACTCATTAGGTCCAATCTCTTCTGAACTTCAATCTCAACTGGTAAGCCATGAGTATCCCATCCACCTTTTCGCTCGACTAGGAAACCTTCCATTGTTTTCCATCGGCAAACTAAATCCTTGTAAGCACGCGCAACCACATGGTGAATTCCAGGTTTCCCATTTGCAGTAGGCGGGCCTTCTAAGAAAATGAATGGTGCACCTGAGCGACGTGAATCAATACTAGATTGGAACGCGTTTTCCCGCCCCCACGCCTCTAATAACGCTGTTTCGAGCGCAACTGCATCCAAATCACCAGCAGCGTTTGGTTGAGCCATACTTGGGCCACTTAGGGTTTTGACTTGAACTTCACCCCAAGCAAGATATATTGTCTGTGCAATTTACAAACTTTTGACAGTCTGCGAAACGATAAGTGAGATAGTATCAATCGAACATTTGAAGAATATCCGAGAAGAGTTTCCGAGCATTACCTTGTGAGCGTTGAACCAGCCGCTTAACAATCAATTCCGGTGTTGAACGAGCTAAGTGATTTCGCTTTGGAGTTCTATCGACAATCAATTCCATATCCTCATCTAATCCACTCGCTTCAATTCCGTCAACTCGTAAGTCATCACGGCCACTTGCCTTGATTATAGCTGGTGCTAAATGTGTTACTAGCATCATCGTAGTTTCAGGTTGAGATTCTGCCGCTAAGAGCATACCAGCGATAATTCTTGCACCTGCGCCCGGTTCTGTTATCGCTTCCAATTCATCAGCGAGAATCAATTTTGCAGACGGGTCAGAAACCACTTCTGCTAATTCAACCAAAGTCTGCTCAAGCGCACCTGCACTTTGAGTTCCACCAGCCTTGGCCAGAATGTGAAGCGATTCAACCAGTCCCACTCTAGCGCTCTTGGCCGGAACTGGCAACCCCATGTGAGTTAGGATACTAACATGGGCGAGTAATTCTAGCAGAGTGGTCTTGCCACCAGAGTTAGCACCGGTTAGTAGTGCTAAGGATTGTTTATCTGCTTCATCCGCGGCTTGACCTAACCCGTAAGTAACCGGATCTGCTGGACATCCCAAGAGTAGATGGCGCCCCTCTTCAACATAGATTCCACGGTCCACAATCTCAGCGATTACGCAATCGTTTTTCAGAGCCCATTTGGCGATTGCAAGCCATTGGTCAAACTCGATTAATTCTCGGATTGCAGATTCGCAATGACTCTTTAGCGGACCTAATTTAGCCGCCAAGTTAGAGATGTGCTGTGCTTTATCGACAACTAATTTTGATTCTAATTGCCCATCTATTTTGTCGATGGTTGAACGGTTAATTTTTGCAGGCCAATCTTCGGTGAATAAATCGAATGGGCAGCGACTGCCTGTTCCTTCAAGGAATACATTCAATGTGGTTTTTGCTTTCTCCATCGCATCGGAAATTACCATGCT
>ERZ890604.490-NODE-490-length-13623-cov-4.332547_pt1 | contig 13623 bp, 11 predicted proteins | sample MGYA00521097_ERZ890604 | MGnify/ENA primary metagenome ERZ890604 (study PRJEB32303, sample SAMEA104408625) | aquatic metagenome | biome: Brackish water; feature: Chemocline; material: water | place: Baltic Sea | collected 2014-10-26T21:54:00 | depth 120 m ... | reverse complement strand
TAACCTAAACCAGCGTATTTGTCTACACTTCCTCCGTCTTTTGCGAATAAAACTTGATTTTGATATAACCTTGGATCTGTAATGTCAGGAGGTAGAACAGGAGTTCTATATTGATCAATATTCATTGGCTCACCTACTCTCATCATAGGAACAACATTAGGGGGTAAAACAGGGCGTTCGTTTTGAGTAGTAACTCCAGTCATATCCATATCGCTCACTCTAATTGGTTCGTAACTCACAGATCTAAATAAAGGATTTTCAATACCTACATTAGAGAAGCCCTCAGGAAGATATCCTCGGGAATCGTATCCCTGAGTGGGTAAAAATATGTTATCTAAAGTATTATTAGGTAAAGGAACACCTGTATTGGTTATACCAAAGATTGATGGGTCACTCTCATCACCGATATTTCTATTTAAATCCATCGATGGAAGAGTTTCTTTATTAATTGAAGTTGGGGTTAGGTATACTCTTGGACTTTCATTAGTGGTCGTAAGCATCGTGCTTCCTCCACCGTAATTCACGGTCGGCTGACCGCTGAAAGCTGATCTTAAATTATCGTAAAGACCACCAACAGTTTCTATTCCCTGCTGAGTTCCACTTTTAAACTTGTCATAAAGTCCAGATAAAACAGAACCAATGACACCGCCTCTGCCAATAAAATTACCTATTCCTTTACCAATGCTTCCTAGACCATAACCAATATCACTTCCTATTTCTTTAAATGTAGGACCATACATATTAGCTAATCTCATAGCTTCGTCAGCTAAAGTAGGTCCACCAGGTGTCCTTGATTGATATACATTACTTGCACCAACAACAGGTTTCATCTGTTCTTGTTTAAATTTCTCATATAAGTCAGCTTGAATCTGTCTTCTATCTAATCGATTAGGGGAAATATCTGGTCTTCCCTTAAAAAAATCTTGTCTTGTTTGCTCTCTTCTGTCTTGAAGAGCTTTCATACTTTGAGATTCTGCTGATCTCTGAGCTTGCGCCATAGCGGCAGGGCTACTGAATGTAGATTTTTTACCTCCTACGTTACCTGGTATTGCCATTATGCTACCACCTGTGGTCTTTTAAATTTTTTTGATTCATAGAGATCCACGATACCACCCTCAGCTGCTTGGAAAAGAGGTAATCCTACAGATTGTAAACTAGCCATGGTTTGTGGATTAGTTGCTCCCCCACCTTGTCCTCCTCCTAGAGAAGCAAAGTCGACTTGTGGGATATTGATAGGCTGTATAAGAGGTACATCTGTTTTTCCTCTACTAACATTGGGAATATTTTTAGGTTTAGAATTTATTGTTTCCACATCATTCAACATTTGTTCTTCAAATAAATCACCGTCATAATCATCAGCCATTTTATCTAGAAATTTAGTTCCTTCTTGAAAAAGAAGTTGCATTTCATTTATTTCATTTTTATGCTGATCATAAGCATCGGATCCTTCTTTATAGGCCTCTTCCATTTTATCTGTTATAGTCATTTCTAATAAACGTAAGAAATTAGAGTATCTTGTTTTATAACTTGTCGCATCATTCATGGCTGCATAAAAAGCTTTTGCTTTTTTTGGATCTCCTAAAACATTAGCCATTCCTCTTAATCTTAAAAAAAATAAAGGAGCTCCCAAACCACCTTTTAATCCTGTAAAACCACCGAATAAAATTCCCATTAATCCTGTAGTTAAATTAACAGCTCCTATGGATAATTTTTTATTTAAAAGACCAGCGGCACTAGGTACAAAAGTATTTCCTCTAGCAACTAATACATCTAATAATTTTTCTAATTGATTTCCTGAGAGAAATTCTTTTGGATTTCTAGCGTGTAATAAATTAAAAGCTTCTTTAATACCCTCTTTCATTTGATCCTTAGTACCAAAAATACCATCTCTAAATTTTACAGGATCAAACTGTAAAAAATTTTTAGTAGCAGCAAAACTACTTACATTTTCTCCTGCTTCGCTCAAAGCCTTAGAGGCGTTCATCATCGAATCATCCATTAGTTTTTGAACAAAAGAACCAAAAACATTAGGATCTTCACCTGTTAATTTAAAAAGTTGCTTAACTGCTGTAGGAGAATTTAATTTTGATAAAACAGGTTTCCAAACTTGCTCATAATATTGTGTGCCTTCTTTAGACAAAGGAGTTTGATATAATTGATTAACAGTATAGGTCTGTTGTATTTTAGTTCCAGGAGCTCCTGGTAAATTAATAGTTTTTGTAACAGTATATCCTTCATCTCCAAAACCAATTAATTTTCTAAAAGCCTCTGTATCTGTTCCTTGTCTATAGGTTTGAGTCATTTTTGCAAAAACACCTTTATCAAAAAAGTCCTTACCCATAGGCATTGCTTGATCTCTATCTACTCCAAATCTAAAAATATCATCTGCAAATTTCTTAGATTCTTGTAATAGTGTTAATTGTTCTTTATTCAGTGTTCTTGGAAAAACAGAAGAAACTATTTCTCCAGCTTGATTTACAACAAAAGCTCCTTTCTCAGGACTGGTTAAATAACTTAAATCATCAGCAAAAGAATCTTTTAATTCATCTATTAAATTTCTAGAGGTAGCATCCTCATAAGGAATAGTGTTGTAAATATCGTTTAGTTCATCCCTATAAAATTTATAATCTTCTATTTTTAATTTTTTACCTTTTGATTTTTCTAAAAAATTTTTAGCAAACTTAAAAACAGGGCTATCTTGTAAAACTCCTGAAGCTTGTTTATTTGCTTTTTGTACAAAATCACTTAAATAAGACCTTGTCTTAACCATTGGGAAAATAGAAGCACCTTTTCCAAAAATATTATCTATTTGTTTATAAAAATTGTCATAAGCTGCTCCTGTGACTGCTTTCCATTCAGCTCTCCCTTTTAACATTTTTTCTAAAAATAATGTTCCAGAATCTTTTCCTGATCGAGGGGCAAGAGCTTCTATCATTCTATCTACTTTATCTCTTACAATAGGACCTTGTTCTTTCATGAATTGACCTAATCTATCAGAAACTAAAGGAAGTTTACCAAAGGATCTTAAAAAAGCTGTTCCTAATGTTCCTCCTTCATTAACCACATCTGCTAAAACAGGTTTGATTCCTGATTCATAAAAATCTGCTAATTTTTTCCTCATCGCTTCAGTGCCATAAACCACTTGCTCTTTACCTAATTTAGCTATTTTGAAAATTCCTAATCCAATTGCTTCGTTTATGGCTTCTGTTTTTAAATTTTCAGGAAGCTTTGCTACTATTTCTTCTACTGTTTCTTCATCCCCATCAATATAATCACTATAAGTGTCATATCCAAAACCTGCTGCTCCTGCTACACCTGCTGCTGCAATAGAACCAACAATAAGTCTTTTTTTAATAGGTTTTTTCATTTTCTCAGGTATAGGAAGTTTATCAATAGTATTTTTTTGAAATTGCCATAAACCATTAAAAACTTTTTGAAAAGCTTTTGCACCTGATCCTGTTTTTGGAATGTATTGAGGATTTTGCGAAAACCAATTTAATGCGGCTGGTCCTGTAAAAGAACCTGCAATGGTAGCAACTTCTTTTGGAAAATAAGCTTCTAAACCAACTTCTTTTACTAAATCTTCCATATACTTATTGTACTCTTGCTTTTTCTCACTACTTATTTGTTTTCTTACATCTAATCCTAAAAAACTTTCTAAAAACCAAGACTTTTCATTTTCGTTTGTAATTGGTCCATAGTCTTCTTTAAAAGGAGAATCACCTAAATAAATAATAGGGCTTTGATTAGGAGTCTTGTCCATAATGTCTACATAAACATCTTGTGTAAAAGAAGGGAATTTTAAAGCAGGAATTGTTCCTTGTATTAATTCAGGTTTTATAACTTCTTTATCTTTTAAAATAGGAAGTTCTTCATATAGCTCAGCACCAGGCACTCCTATATTTATATTAGGAATATCACCATATAAATCTGTAGGAATAAATTCTTCGAAATTAGTTATAGTAGAAGAGTTTTCTTCTGCCATTTTTACTCTCCTGTTCCATATTTTTCATAAAGTAGTTCTAAAAATTTTGTTCTTACTTGTATCGGATCTTTACCTTCTTTAATTGCATTAATTGCTCCTATAAAGATAGGGTCCTTTACAAGGTCAGGATATTTGCTCAATTTAGTTTCGCCTACAGCATCTAACAAAATACTATTTACATCATTCACATTAAAATCTAGTTTCTTCTTTGGATTTAATTTTTTACCATATTCTTGGTTAAATATTTCAGGTTCTTTATATTTTAAGGTTCCTTGATTTAATTGGTTTCTATATGTTTGTTGTCTTTGCCACACAGACTTGTATTTTTCCATTAATGCATTTCTTATTGTCTCAGCAGAACTAAATGTACCATAATTTAATCCTTTAGAAATATCTTCTATATTAGAAGGAGTAGCTTGATAACGAGAAACACCTGCTTCTACTTCAGCAATTAATTTTGGAATTTTTTGCATATTCTCTACAGTTTTTTGTAAATCAGGGTTTCTATAAACGAAAGATTCAGGTAAACCAAAACCACCTAATTGACTCATTACTTCGTCTACTGTAGTGGTTAAGTTTTGCAATCCTCTTAATGCTCCTCCTAATACTCCTACTGTCTCAGGAGCTACCCAAGTTTGTTTAACTAAATCTTCAATAGCTTGTAAAGTATCATTTGCTAAATTGTGTCGAGTAGCAATAATTGCATCTATTCCTGTAAATTTTGTTACATCTAAATCACCTTCTTCAGGAGAAAAAGGATTAACACCTAACGCTTCAAAAGCTTCATTGGACATAATTTCAGGATACTTAGAATCTAATGAATTCTCTCCATCAGGACCAGTTCCTGTTCCTCTTTTAACAATTAATCCACCGTCTTTTTTTGGTGCAATTTCATCTTCTGCTCCAGTCAAAATAGTAGGATTAAAATTTATAGAAGAGTCAATGAAAGGTGAAAAAGATAATTGAGCGCCTGACATGCTTGAATAGTTCTTGAGTAAATCAAATTCTTTTTTTCCTTCTGCTTTAGTTAAATCTATGACTGTAGAGACAGGTATTCTGTTTTGGTTTGCGTCTAAATAAAAACCTTTGACTGTCACCATATTTTTTAAATTATATGTGTTAGGATTAATAGTAGTCATTGTTCCTGTAGAGCTTTTTTGTACAATAGTTCCGTCTTCTAAACTATCTGCAACACCTTCCCCAAACACTGAATCAATTGCAGAGTTGTTTTGACCAGCAATACCCACTACTCCAATACCACCTTTTTTCTCTCTTTCAATAGCTAGATCAAAAGATTTATCTAAAATAAATTTTTGCAGTTCTTTAGCTGTATCTTTTTGTGAAGAGTATTCGCTCATTGCTAAAGTTAAAGGTAATTGTTTTTCTTGTTGTTTAATTTGTAATGCTGAAGGTATAGCAACACTTGTTGCTTCATTCCAACGACTAAGGGCTGAATCAGCAATGTTTTCCCCTTTCGCTACGTCTAATCCAAATTTAGTAAGCCCTGAATAAAAAGGAAGGGCTAAAGCTTCTTTAGAGCTGTCATATAAACCTAATCCTGAAATCATATCTTGTTTTTCCTTTAATATTTCAGCAAAAGTCTTAGGAGTTGTTTGTAAAGCCATTATGTTTTTTAAAATAGTCTCAGGTGATCCTGATTCAGCATAATCTCCAGCTCCTGTTGAATAAGCATATTCACCTAAAGTAGCCATGTCAGGTTTTGTATATAAACCGAAATTTTTTATTTGATCTAAAGAAAAAGGACCAACGTTCATTCCTTCATAAATTCCTCTTGCATCAGGTCCGTCAGCTAGATGAACAATTCCACCACTGTTCATTGCCATAGGAGGCATAGGTCCTTGCATCATCATTTCTTGGCCTTGAGGAGTATTAGCAATACCTTCCTGTTGTTGAGTTGCTTGTTGTTCTTGTAATTCAAAAACTGGTTGAACTAATGCGAGAACAGATAAAGGAGTTGCTTGCGCGTCTTGTTCTCCAACGGTCATAGCTAGTTCTTGAACTCTTCCTTCTAAAGGAACTTCGTCACCACGAATTTCATTTATTAATTGAACATATTGTTCTGGAGAAACTTTAGCGATACCTTCCTCGGACGGTTCACGGTCCACGGTCATCGGACCTTGCTCCATGGATTCTTCTTCATCTAAACCTGAAGCGATACCCACAGCATCCGTTTCCATTTCACCACCTTCAGCCATGCCTGGTATTTCGTTAAACTCAAACATTCCTTCTCTAATCATTTGATAAGTATCCATGTTTCGTGGAACAGTTATCTGTTGACCAAAAGTCTCAGAGTTAGGTCTTCGATCAATAACCATAACGGTTTCTTCTACAAGTGTAGGATCTGCCTTAGGGGTACCAGTTAAAGGACCACTCATAGGTTCCATTTCACCACTCATGGGATTTCGAACATACTTGCCTTTAAACTCTTCAAAAGGTTGTCTCATTAAATTACCTAATTGTCTGCTCACATTATCAGCTTCTTGATTGCCAATAATATTTCTCATTCCTTCATTGGCTCTAATGTCTTCTATTATAGACCTTAGTCCTGCTGATCGCTCACCAATGTTTGGTGATCCTTCTTGTCTCATTACCATAGGGCTAGAGGGAGTCTGTTGTTCAGACATAAATTTTTGATATAGCTGACCTATGATTTGATCTCTTTCAGGGTTTTGCATTAATGCTTGTAATTGTTCAGGACTTAAGTTTGTTTGTAAATATTGCATAAAAGCTTGTTCACTGGAATTTTCACCAGTCATCGGTGATCCTGATTGCCTAAACAAAGGTCGTCTCATAACTGCGTTCATCATTAGAATAACCCTCCACCCATGCCACTAAGGGCATTGTATTGACCTAAGGCACCTAGACCTGCTATTCCATAACCTGCGATTTGTGCGAGAGGTGATCCTGAAGTTGAAGGAGCAGTTTGTGTTTGAATTGTCTGAGCACTGGTTGGAGCTCCTTGATAAATATCAGATAAGAAACCTAATCGTTGATAAGGCTCATATAAGTTTTGAACTTGTGACGCTCTTTGCGCTTCTAGTTGCGCTTGACCTGGAGTAAAGGCTCCAGTGGTTGGATCAGTAAATCCGAACTGTTGTGTTAGACCACCTAGTCCCAATAAAGTATTAATATCTTGTGCTCCATATTGTTGTCCTAGACCACCTAATTGAGCTTGTTGTCCTGCGAATGTTCCATATTGAGGAGCTAAAGCACCTAAACCTGCGGCTGAAGACTGTTGTCTTTGACCTAATTGTTGTTGGGCATTAAGAAAAGCTTGGGCCTGAGCTTGAGCTAAAGCGGAAGCACGATTACGTTCTAATTCTGCTTGAGCAATTCCTTCTCTTCCACCACCAAAAGCACCTGCTTGAATGGCTTGAGCTGCTTGTCCTTGTTGAGCAATATTATAAGCACGATTAATTTCATCTTGAATCGCTTGTTGATAAGGATTCATAAAAGGTTGAATTTGTTCCATGGTCGGAGCTTGACCAATATTTGTATAAGCAGTGGCTGCTTGACCTAACGTTCCAAGGCCCGCGGCTTGTGATTGAAGTGCAGAGGCTAAATAAGGCTCATAAGCACCGATACCTGTTTCTCCCAATCCGATCGCTCTTTGTTGCTGTGGACCAAGGCCCGCGATTCGTTGTTCTGGTAAACCTGCTCGAACTGGACGTTGTATTATATTTCCAGCTTCGTCTTTCATCGGTAATCCTGTCATAGGATCGATGACGTTCTCCATAATAGGAGCACCAGTTTCATTGTAGCGATAACCACCCACTGGCATTTGAGCCAATGATTTAGCAGTATCTAAAAGCCCTAGTTTCCTAGCTTCTACTTCAGGTGCTTCTCTTACAATTTGTTCTGTTGTTGTTACCATTATGCCATACCTATGCTCTGTCGTGATAAACTACCACCGTTTTCTAAACTTTTCATCATTTTATACATATTTTTTGCTCCCTCTTTTCGCGATCCGTTGCCCGCGTTTCGCACTGCTTTCGCAGTCATCACAAACTCACCGTCACTTAACATTGCAGGAATATCGTCTGATGTTCCTGTCCCAGGGCCTGCAATCTCTCCAATGCGTTTAGGATGCTCTCTTACTTTTCCGTCAGGGTGTTTGATCTGTTGACCACTACCTTGAGCAAAACCTGTTACCATTTCGCCTCCTTCAGCAGCATAAGTTGGCATATAATAACCTTGTGGATTGTAACCTGTAATCGATCCAATTTGATATGCCGCAGGATCATAAGCGTATAAGTTTTCATACCCACCTGTATCCTCTTCTTCTTCTTGAGGAGTTAAAAACTGTTCAGCTAAAGGTAAGGCAGTTAAACCTGCGTATAAAGCTGGTCCATACTGGTAGGTGAACGGAGCTTCTTTTGATACACCAGAAGCAATTATTTTTTCAGGTGCGATACCTAAAGCTTCTAGTTGAGCATATTTAGGATTAACTGTTCTTTGATTTGGATCAAAAGTCTGACCTAATCTACTTAAAAAACTAGAACTTTCTTCTGCTCCTGTCGGAACATCAAGATTGGTAGTGAAATTCATTGACGCTTCACTAAAGTCAGGAGTTCTTGCTGTGGATTCAGCTAAAACGTCTCCTACTGTATAAGAACCACCTTGAGGTGGAATATTGGTTACTTGAGGAATCTCTCTTCCAGTCACTCCACTCATGAATCGCTGACCCATAGTTCCTTCACCACCACTTAAGGCCCCTCGGACACCTGAGGTTGCAACTTGAAGAGCTAAATTTTTTGCTATGTCAGCAGGTTTTTTTCCTGCTAATCCTTGAATACCTGCTCCTAATAAATATTGTCCTCCCTTACTTGCAAGAAAAGAACCTAGTTTTCCACCAACTAAACTTCCAATACCTGGAGCTACAAAAGGTAAGACAAAAGGAGCAATCGGAGCAACAGCTTTTGCGACACCTGTTACTGTGTCTTTTACATTTTGAAAAAAATCACCAATGAGAGATCCTAGTCCAAATTCATAAATTTGAGCGTACTCCTTTTGTTGCATTTTTCATTATCCTTTTTTTGGTGTAACCGCACCCGTGAATAATTTAGGGGCGATGACGTTAACATCCCTGCGAATATCTTCGGTAGTAGTATCAGTATTAGGATTGGCAATATCGCTATTGGCATGATCCTCTGAATCATATTCCACCCCTGTTCGAGTATTGGTAATAGTAGTTTCAACCTTACAGCTATAGACAGGGATTTGATTCCCTTCAATATCGTATTCATAGCGTAAGATGACCGGTTCATCTATAATTTTTGCCATACTCTATTTTTATAGGTGAAAAGCTAGGAAATCAATCCAAAATCTATCTTGAAATACTCTATGTTTGGGGTTCATTGGAAAGCTTATAGACAGTCTTTTTTCAAGAGATTTAGCTTGATGATAAACGCCTAAAGGCACATAAACACAATCCCCTGGTTCAAGCACTATATTAAATCTATCTTTAACTGTAAAATTAGTAGTTCCTTCAACCTGTATTATAAAATTATTACAGATATCTTTATGTAATCCAAAGCCATCGGTATCTTCTTGAGAGTCTTTTAAAGAAAAAAAGATGTGAGCGTCACATGCCTGTTTAGAAAAATACTCTAAACTTTCAGCTATCTTGTTTATTTTTTCATTAACCCTACTACAGTCTTGTATGAAGCATATGTTGTTTTTTATATATCTAGATAGTTGAGTAGGGCCTATAACGGTATTATCTGACTGCCATTCGTTAATTTCATGTATAGGTTTCTTTTCTTCTCCAATAACATTGAACCTACTATAGTTTATAAAAGGAGTATTATTTAGTAATTGGTTTAACTCTGTCCAAGAAAAAATATTTGAAAAAGCTTTTTTAAAGAAAAAAGGTTTTTGTTTCGCTACCTGTTTAAATAATAACTTTTGCAAGTTGTTCATCTTTACCTAGTTCTCCTTTTATAAATGTGTTAAATGCTAAACTAACTCTTACTTGATCTTTTTTTACTGGCGGTACGCTATGCATTAAGCTTGATGGAAATATTACCAACATGTTTTTTTCTATTGGAAGATTATACAAACTAGAATTGTAGTCATTAAAATCTCTTATAGAAGGTCTAATTTGATCTACTCTATGTGTATTATCAAATGATATACAATCATCATCTACTGTCTGTAAATAAAATACACCAGATAAAATAGAATTTGGATGTTTATGCCCATGATGATACTGATCTTTTTTACAAAGATTTAACCAAGATTGAGTTATATATATTTTTGACTCATACACATGTCGCAGTATTTCATAAAAATGTTGTTCAAGTTTTTCAGTAAAAAGTTTTTTTACACTAGGAAGTTTATCTAAAATATATGTTTCGTTTGATGTAGTGTTTCCTGTATTAGCAAACATATTATTCAAACAATTGTTTATAAAATCTTGATCTTCTTTTGTAAAAGTAGGTTGTACTTTATGTACACTTAATGCTATTGGAAATAAACCTACAACTTTATGATTCATTTGTTTTCAAAGCCACTGTTACTCTAAAAGATCCTTGTTTAATATTAGGCAAAGCTCTGTGAGATATTCCTGCTCTAAACTTAACTACTCGATTATATATAGGATAGATCACTACTGTGTTATTATCATCAATTTTAAACTCTGTTCCTCCCCCATCTTCTTGAGTCCAATGAGGATCACAATATATTAGATAAGTCCAATCACCGTCATCTGCGTGAAAAGAACTGTATTGTGTTAAGGTTTGCCCATTAGCGTAGCTTCTAATAATTGTATTATCTGTTACTACTTTAAAAAAGTCTTTATGTTTCTCTGACAATTCTTGTAACCAAAATCGATTAAAGTCCCCTGCATTACCTGACATGTTTTTATATTCCCATTTACCATGAAATATGTCGTACCAATTTTGAGCTAACTTGTCTTTGTCAAAAACATTGTCTGTATAAAAAACATCTTGTACTAAGGTTTTCCAATTCATCTAAATGTAAATACCGCTACGATACGGGCTCCTTTCTTTGGAAAGATCATATAATGAGGAGCTGAAGAAAAAGAAACTCCTTTAAATCTTTCTGGTTTAATATTGATATCATTAACTACTGTATAGGCTTCTTTGTCTTCACAATCATTGAGATAAACCAAAAGTTGTTGATGAGGATAAGGGTGATCCGTGTGCGTTGGGCAACGATCCGTTGTCCCTGCAAATGTAATGTTTACAGATATTCTTAAAGCTTCTTTAACATCAATGTTATTCTTATCTGTAAACTCTTTTAATATTTTCAAGAACTGTTCTCCATGAGTTGAATTAAACATTTCCCCTGGACCACGCTCCTCGGGTCGTTTTAAAATGTCATGGCTCATATAAGCGTTATTGTCTGGTGGGTTGTGTATAGTATTAGGGCTATAGTAATAAGGAAAAGAACTACTTAAAACTGTTTTCTCTATAAAATTAATACTATCTTTTGATAGAAAATCTTGATCAATAATAAACATTGTGTTTGTGGAAATCTAGGAATGATACACCTTCTTCTTTGCATTCCTCTATCCAACGCTCCTTTCTTTTTTTAATTTCTTCAAGCTTTTGATTCATCTGAATTAAAATATCTTTTTCTGTAACATTATGTTGAAGCTTAATCATATTTATATCGTTTGGTTTCCAATCCATTCCCGCAGCTATACAATGAGCTCCACCAGATGTATCGTGTGAAAAGTTTTCATCTCTTAAAAATGCATGATTAACTAAAGAGAAAACTAATGATGGCTCTAAAGTATAAAGGCGTTCATCCCATGTTTTGTTAAAATTAGATTTCCAATATTCAGTGTCTGTTCGGTGCGATAGCGCATAATGTAATGCAACAAAATCAGAAAAAGTTTTAAATATTTTTTTACATCCAAAAGTAAAATTATCTTTGTCCCACTGACTTATCTTATCTCTTTGCATATTTCTAACAAGATTAATTAAAAATTGATGAACAGTGTATAGGCCATTACTTTCTAGTGGCTCTATAAATCCTGCTGACAAACCAATGGCGCAAACATTCTTAACAAACAATCTTCGGTGAATACCTGGTGTAAATTTAATCTTATTAAACTCTAGTTCGTCACCCCCTAAATAATTTCTAAATTCATTGTAAGCCATTTCATCATCGATAAATTTATCAGAATAAACATATCCAGTTCCTATTCTATTCCACAAAGGAATATTCCATATCCAACCATTGTTGTAAGCAGTGCAATTAGTGTAGGGTACTAGTTCTTTCTTTTTATCTTTATACTCAATTCTTGTTGCCCAAGCGGAATTATTAGGAAGTAAATCTTCATAAGACTCAAAAGGCTCCCCTAGAGTTTTCCCTAATAAAATAGATTTGAAGCCAGTACAGTCTATATAAAGGTCTGCCTCATGCTTACCGTTTAATGATTTTATACCATCTTCATCTTGTTGGATATCTTCTATATGTTCTTGTATATACTCTAACCCTTTAGGTATGCAGAACTTATTTTTTAACCAATCAGCAAATAACTTCGCATCGAAATGATAGGCAGATTCATTTTTAAAATTTAAATGATAATGCATTAGTTTTTGTTCAATCTGAGTCATAGCTTCATAATTATAAGAGGCATATGTTTCATTAGGAAGTTTAGGATTTGCTATTTTACATAACCACCAATCATCTATAGGTTGCTTTAGTTCTCCAAAAGGATAGTGAAAGCTTTGACCCTTTTTGTAAAAATCAGTAAATTTAATACTTAATTTATAAATAGCATTACACTCCCGCATAAAATCTTCATCTTTTATTTCTAATAAATTCAACCAGGCTTTAAACCCTAGTATGGTACTTTCCCCAACGCCTACTGTTTTCTCTTTAGGAGATTCAATAAGTTTGATTTTATACTTTGGGAATAGCTTTACTAATGTAGCGGCAGTCATAAAGCCAGCAGTACCTCCACCTAATATACAAATATTCATTTTATTCCTTTCCATATAGCTGTTAGTTGATAATTAAATGCTAAGCTAATTCTTTTGTTATCGCCTTGTTGAGGTAATACTCTATGTAAATCATCGTCTTTAAAAATTAAAATGTCACCAACTTCTGGTTGATGTGTGATTCTATCATCTATTCCAAATTCTATGGCACTTGATGTTTCAGTAAAATAAACAACGCCACATATGTGTTTAACAATATCATCTTTATGATTATGAAACTCTTGATAGAAACCTTTTTCATATACATTGACCCAAGAATTTTTAACAAAACCATCAAAAAATTTTCCTGTCTGTATCATGTATTGATAAATATTATTTAATATTTCAAACTTTAAATTCCAAAGTTCTTGAATATTTAAAATGTTGTCTGTTAAATTATAAGAAGTTTTTATATTACAATTCCAACTTCTTTCCTCCATTTTTAAATGCATTTCATCTATTATTGAAAAAGATGTTTTAATTATATCTTGATTAATTTTATTACGATAAATGTTCATAAGTGATAATATATATAAAAAGTTGGTTCTTTAATTTCATCTATATTTATAATAGCTCCTTTATGTACAAAAGTAGCTTGTTCTTCTTTTAGTATTTTTATTCTACCATCTATTTGGCATTTTAAAAGACCATATACATTTT
>ERZ890604.489-NODE-489-length-13623-cov-41.512677_pt1 | contig 13623 bp, 13 predicted proteins | sample MGYA00521097_ERZ890604 | MGnify/ENA primary metagenome ERZ890604 (study PRJEB32303, sample SAMEA104408625) | aquatic metagenome | biome: Brackish water; feature: Chemocline; material: water | place: Baltic Sea | collected 2014-10-26T21:54:00 | depth 120 m ... | reverse complement strand
GCTAAAATAAACTCAAACCACTGAACGCTTTTCATTGTGATACTCTCAGGCAGATACACAGGAGCTAAATCACTTATCATGGCTATGATGAAAACAGGAAGAGAAAGAATAACACTTATCCAAAAGCGTTTACTCATGTAGTCTAGTTCATCATTTCCCTCATCAGCCTCAACGGTAACAGGTTCTAGTGCCATACCGCATTTTGGGCAGCTTCCAGGATGCTTCTGATGTATTTCAGGGTGCATGGGGCAGGTGTAAAAATCATGTCCTATCTCGCAAGAGTCGTCTTTGCAGTAAATATTTTCTTCACCTTTACTCATGATATAGCTCCTATTTTATAAATATAGCTTCTACTTTAGCGTATCTCTTTTCTTCTTGTATTCCTCTTCGTCTATCTCTCCACTGGCATATCTTTTATCTAAAATATCTCTAGCGGAGCTTTCATCTTTTTTATTTGCATTGATAAAATATATTATGAGTACAATAAACAGTATTGGTATCAACCAACCAAATCCCATTCCAAACCCCCAGTCATAATCATGCATGATAAACTCCTTTTAATAAAGTGTACTACTTTCCCCAATCATTCATAAGAGCACGAATCTTATTGAAAATCACAAGCATGTGTCTTGCAAACTCTTCATTTACATCAAGTGCATTAAGCATGTCTTCTACCCCAATAGTTGCTAAAATAGTTACACCGTTTTCTTCATATACGGATAATCTGCAAGGAAGATAAACTGAAATATCAGAGGTGGAATTTAATGCCTCTGCAGCGGCAGGTGGATTACAAATCTCATAAACTGTAATGTTCTGCTGAATCTCGAATCCCTTACTTTTTAATATTTGCTTAAAGTCATATGAACCTAAAATACCAAAGCCGTACTCTTTCGCCTTCGCTTCTAGTCCTGCTTTAACACTCTCCAGAGGTAAAGTCGTCTGTGTTTTATAAACCATGTCCTTTCCTTTTATGTTAATATACAAAATTGTAGCAAGACTTTGTGAGTAGTTTGTGAGGTAATGATTATTCTAAGAACATACACCATCACTGGAACAACAGCTTGGCTGCTCTTTTTTAAAATAAGGTTTTACTAAAAAGTAAATTACAAAACTCCATAAAATTATACTGCTCACCATAGTCAGTATCGTAGCTTTTTCTTGCAGATGGACTAAAGATGCCGGATTTATCTCTGAGATAGAAAAAACATAATCCAGTCCTAAACCAAAAAGTATGCTTCCAAAAATAATACTTCCGAGATAGATGGTGAGTGATTTTGTTCCTAACATCTTTTTTACAACTCCAATAGTCACGGTATTTGTAGCCGGTCCCGCGCTGAGAAACACAAAGGCTGCGCCAGCGCTTACACCTGAGAGCATCAAAGCGGCAGCGATTGGGAGTGAAGCTGTGGCGCAGACATACATGGGGATAGCGATGGCTATCACTATGAGGTAGGAAAGCCAAGAGTACTCTACTAAAATATTGCTTAGGTTCTGAGGAATAGCTACCGTTATCAAAGCGCCAAGTATTAAACCCCAAAATAGCGGTTTAGCAATGTCACCTAAGAGCGTAATAAAGGCATATCTCAAGCCCTTGAGTAAAGAAAACTTTGCTTTTACATCTGCTTTAATCTCGTTTTGTTTTGTGCTGAAACTTGTTGTATTAAAAGAACTTTTTGGAGCAAAACTGTTTGTTACAGGTTTCGCAAAAGCAGAAATAGCGGGTTTGATTTGGGGAGATTCCTCTTTATCAAATATATTTGTCAAGATACCTGCCGTAGTTGCAATAATCATCGAAGTAAAAACACGGTATAAAGTAAATATCCAGCCAAACATTCCATATGTTGCGAGGATGGAATCAACTCCAGTAATCGGAGTGGAGATCAAAAATGAGAGTGTAGCCCCTTTGCTCGCACCGCTTTTTTTAATACTGGTTGCCAGCGGAATAACCCCACATGAGCAAACAGGCAATGGGATACCAAAGACAGTAGCTTTAACAACAGAAGCAATACTCTCTTTGCCCAGATGCTTTGTTACCAAAGTTTCCGGTACCAACTCATGTAAGATGCCTGCAAAAAAAAGACCAAATAAGATGTATGGTGCCATCGCATTACTGAGCTCGAACAAGGCATTTATAAAAAGAATAATTTGTTCCATTTTTATTGCTCCAAGATTTAATGTATACTTATATAAATGAATCGTTATGTATAAGTGCTTAAAAGGATGTTAAGTGAAAATTTTACTCTTAGAGGATGACACCGTCTTAGCAGATATTTTGGTTGATTTTTTAGAAGAATTTTATAGTGTAACGCATACCTTCAGTATGAAAGAGGCTTTGAATCTTAGCGAAAGAAATTCTTATGATTTGTATATTTTCGATATAAATGTTCCTGATGGGAATGGGATAACGCTTTTGAGAGAACTTCGCAGTTTTGCGGATGAGACTCCCACTATCTTTATAACTGCTTTTCATGATACTAAACATTTAAAAGATGCATTTGAATCCGGTGCGAATGATTTTATAAAAAAGCCTTTTGATTTGGAAGAATTGGCTCAACGTATAGAGAATATAAAAAGACATTTCGGTCTTAATTCCTTAGTTAAATTGGCTCAAAATATTGAGCTGGATTCAACAACCCACATGCTAAAAAATGGCGATAATAATTTTCATTTAACCACAAAAGAGAGCGAACTTCTTTTATACCTTTATAAAAACCGTTCCCGTGTTGTAGGTGCAGACGAAATGCTTCAAAATCTGTGGAGTTATGATGACATGCCCTCCTCCGATGCTATCCGTACCTTGATAAAAGAGTTAAGACGCTATGTCGGGAAAGAGCATATTTTAAACATGCGAGGGGAAGGGTATCGGTTTGAACAGATTGAAAAAAAAGCAGGATATTAATATAAATTACTCAATGCAAATAATAAATCACTATTTTTAAACAATAGTTTAATAAAATATAGATACAATAGGCGTATATAAATATTGAAGGAGTGGTAATGAAACATTTTTTATTGGCAATAGCCTTATTAGCTGGAACTATGTCTGTAGCGGAGGAGCGTAAGTTGTTTGTAGGAGTGGAGTTCGGAAAAACTGAAGGTTCATATTCATATGGGTCAACTGAATGGGATGGTAACGATCAAAATTCCTGGGGTATTAAAATTGGTGGAGTAGGTCAAAATGATCGGATATATGTAACATATTTAGATGTTAATAAGTATAAAGATTCATCGTACAATTCATCTGAAAAATATAAAGCATTGTTTGCTAATTTTGAAGCTATGACGTCACCATATAAAATTGTTGAAGGTGTTGAACCTCAATTATTTGTTGGCGGCCATTTCGGAATGGCAAAAGTTGACGTAACTCTTGGTAGTCTTTCTGAAGATGATCAAGACTTTATTTATGGAGTTCAGGCTGGGGTATTGTTCAATGTAGTCAATAATTTCTCAATAGAAGCTGGATATCGTTATTCATGGACTCAACTCTCAGTTTGGGGAATTGATTTAGATAATGCTAAAAGTTATTACGCAGGCTTAAACTTTTCTTTCTAATCATCTTTTAACTTCTCACCGAATGGTGAGAATAATCTCTATTTAACTTCAAAAGAGAGCGAACTTCTTTTATACCTTTATAAAAACCGTTCCCGTGTTGTAGGTGCAGACGAAATGCTTCAAAATCTGTGGAGTTATGATGACATGCCCTCCTCCGATGCTATCCGTACCTTGATAAAAGAGTTAAGACGCTATGTCGGGAAAGAGCATATTTTAAACATGCGAGGGGAAGGGTATCGGTTTGAATAGTTTAGAGAAGAAATCATTTTACTCGTTTTTGGCACTCTATATAGGTTCCTCTTTTTTCTTTTTAATGCTCAGCGGTTTTTGGTACTATAAAGCTCAAAAAAGTTCACTGGAAAATACAACCTATTACAAACTTCAGCATGATGCAGATACTATCTCCGGCTTAATCATAAATGCGCAAATGCACAATGTTAAGCTGAAGCTTCCTAAACTGGAAGAGGGTTTTGAGTATTTCTTGATTAAAAGCGATGAAGAGAAACATTTTGAAAAAACATATTTTGAAAAAGACGGCTATAAGATTTTAGTATCGTCTTCACCGCAAGAACACCTCAATGTTGAATATGTTCTTGTAAAAACAAACGAGTATCATCAAAAATTAGCACAACTTCAAAAAGAAATTTTGTTAGTTATGTTTTTTGTTTTTGTCATAATTGTCATAATCTCTGTATTTCTTGCAAAGCTGTTTATGAAGCCCATTCATCAAAAAGTAAAGCAGATAGAAAATTTCATCCAAGATATATCGCATGAGCTGAATACTCCCATCACAGCCTTACAGATGAGTGCCTCACGAGCCATTCAAAAAAAGGTGTATGATGAAAAAATACTGACAAACATTTCCATAAGTACAAAACAACTTTACGCTATTTATAATTCTTTGGCGTATCTCAGCTTTTCAAATGAAAGAAAAGTGATACAAGAGATAAATCTCAAAGAGGTAATCGATGAGGTAGTAAAATTTTACGCAGAGTTGTGTCATGCGAAGCATATAACCATAAAGAGTGAGTTCGAAGATACTGTTTTTGTGATAGATGAAGACAGAGCGAAACTGCTTTTCTCAAATCTTTTATCAAATGCAATCAAATACTCTATGCCAAACAAAATAATAATCCTTACACTAAAAGCTGGTACTTTTAGCATAAAAGACGAAGGTGTCGGCATAGCAAAAGAAAAGCTTCATGAGATATTTAAACTCTATGAAAGAGGCTCAAATATCGCGGGCGGTTTTGGGGTAGGACTGAGCATAGTCAAACAGATCTGTGATGAAGTCGGTATAAGCATTGAGGTAGAGTCTGAGTTAAATAAGGGGAGCATTTTTAGACTTAGCTGGGCTAAACCATTTAGCTAAGTACAACATCCCCAAAAAATAACTCCCTGTTGGTTTCAAAGTTATTCACCAGAGTGCTAAAACAACCGCCAAGTTCGCGGATAGTTTCTATGTTTGGTTCAATATATATTTTGTTTCCCTTTTTTTCCATTGTAATGATCTCCGCTTCTCTTAGCTCTTTTAGGTGTTTTGAGATGGTAGGCAGTGCAAAGTCAAAATGTTCTGCGATTGTACTGACGCAGGTAGCGTGCGGACTTACTTTTACTTTTGTGTCTTTTTTATCTAAAGAGCAGGCATAGCCACCCGTAAATACATTTTTAAAGATTAAAAACCTAGTTTCATTTCCAAGTGCTTTAAAGATTTTAATTTTTTGCTTCATATCCAGCATTGTAGTCCTTGACATTATAATTAAAAAATTATACCATACTTAAATCTATTTAGCTAAATGCCTAATTAGCTATTTATCAAAGGACTAGAGATGAACAAGAGATTTGCAAGTATAATATTGATAGTAGTGCTATCTTCAACAAGTGCGCTTTTTGCAGGTGCTGCAGCAAGTCCAAATAAACTTATAGAAGAAGCTAAAAAAGAAGCCGGTGAGATTGAGCCTGCTGTTTTGAAAGCTATGGTTGATAAAGAAGAAGAGGTAATTATTTTAGATGTCAGAGAGAGTGAACAAAGATCTGAAGGTAATATTTACACAGGTGAAATGTATGTTGATGACACACATGCAATCACTCGTGGAAATTTAGAATTTGATGTAGGAGAAAAAATTCAGGATAAAGATGCAGTGATTGTCACTTATTGCCGCAGTGGAGGGCGTGGAGTATTAGCTGCGCAAACACTAAGACATTTAGGTTACAAAAATGCAACAAACTTAAAAGGTGGATTGAAGGGTTGGGCAAAAGCCGGTTATCCAATTGAAACCGGATTAGGTTTGACAATTTTAAATAAGGGAAGTAAAAAATGATAACTATAATATTAAATCACCAGCCCTATGATGGGACTGATGTAACATGGAATGCCCTGCGACTTGCAAAAACACTCCATAAAAATGGTGAAGAGGTTAATCTTTTTTTAATGAATGATGCGGTTGACCTTGCCCGTGATAAAACAACTAAGCCGGAAAGTTATGACTATGATTTGGTTGAAATGCTGAAAAAAATGTATGCACAAGGGATAAAATTACAGGTCTGCGGTACATGTAATGCTCGCTGCGGTATTTTTAAAAATGAACCGTATTTTGATGAAAAAGTGTCCTCTACCATGCAGGTTCTTGCCGAGTGGGTAAGTCAAAGCAAGCAAGTACTTACATTTTAAAACTTTCATAAAATAAGGAATAACATCTTGGCAAACCATGAGCAAATCATAAAACTATATTCAGAACTGGCAGATAAACCCCAGAGTGATTTTGGCTGGGATAAAGGGCTTGGTAATGCCAAAGCACACAACTATGCTGAGGAATGGTTTTCTACTCTTCCATCAGAGATTTGGGACTATTGTGCTGCTGTTGGTAATCCTTTTAAGCTAGGTGTTATTGAAAAAGGTTCAACGGTTTTAGACTTAGGCTGTGGCGCTGGTGTGGATGTTTTGGTAAGCGCTTTTCTGACTGGTGAAAACGGTAGAGTTATCGGGGTGGATATAACGCCTAAAATGATTCAAAAGGCAAAGGAACATGCCACGTTGGCTGGTTTTTCACATGTAGAGATACAAGAGAGCAGTTTTGATAAGATAGATTTAGAAGATGAAAGTGTGGATGTCGTTATCTCAAACGGAGCGATAAATCTTACTTCTTGTAAGGAGAGTGTGTTTGCTGAGATATACAGAGTTTTAAAACCAGACGGAAAAATCATGTTTGCAGATATGATTGACACTTCGATTGAAAAAGATGCATGCTGTTCTATTGAGCAAAGTTCTTGTTGCACTGCTCCTGCTCCTGAAGCTGATTGGGCTAACTGTGTAGCCGGAACACTCCGACAAGATGAGCTTATAAAAATCATAGAAAATGCGGGTTTTTCAGATGTGGAATGTACGGGGCTTACCCATTACAAAACATCTGACACAACATTCGGCGCTACTTTCAGAGCAAAGAAAATTGCAACGGATAAGTTTAGAGAGTCGCATTGGGACAATATTTTTAAGACAAAAGATTACACACAGGTTTTGTGGCATCAAAGTTCTCCGGACGTTTCTTTGGAACTCATAAGTACTTATGGTCAAAAAGATGACAACATAATCGATGTAGGCTGCGGTACCTCGTTTTTAGCAGACAGTTTAATCGAACATGGATATAAAAATATTTCACTTCTTGATACTTCAAGAACTTCACTTGATATTGTAAAAAACAGACTTGGAACTAAATCTGAGATAGCAAAATATGTTTGTTCAGACATCTTAAATTTCGCAACAACTGAAAAATTTAACATTTGGCATGACAGAGCAGTATTTCATTTTTTACTGCTTAAAAAGGAGAGAAAGGGATATTTTGAGATTTTAAAAAAGAGCCTGACTCCAAATGCAATCGCAATAATAAACACATTTTCTGTCGGCGGGCAGACAGAGTGTGCAGGTCTAGAAATAGTCCAATACGATTATGAAAAAATGCTTCAGGAACTACCTGTAGGTTTGGAACTTATACAACATGCTGATTTTGTTCACACCACACCAAAAGAAAGTGAGCAAAAATACACTTATTTCATTATCAAAAAAGTTTAAGCAAATAGCAACAAATCAGTTTGCATGAGAGTATCTCCACATGCAAAGAATAAACTCTTATTTTATCTTAATATTTTTAATCTCTTTTTCTTTTTCTTTAATTTTCGGAAGAACTATTTCAAGGACGCCATCCTTTAAATCAACTGATTCTTCACAAACTCCATGTAATGTCCCTCTTCGGTATCGAGTTCTTTGTGTGTTCCTCTTTGGACGATTTTTCCGCCATCTAGGACATAAATCATATCTGCATTTTTCACAGTGGAGAGTCTGTGGGCTATGGTTATAACCGTTTTATTTTTCAGAAGAGGTGTGATTGTTGTGAAAAGTTTTGCCTCTGTGTGAACATCGAGTGCCGAGGTGGATTCATCGAAGATCACTACGCTTGGATTTGCTATAATCATCCTTGCAATGGAGAGTCTTTGTCTTTGTCCGCCTGAAAGACGGATGCCATGCCGTCCGACTATTGTGTCGAGCCCGTAAGGCATCTCACGCAGCATATTTTCAAGCTGGGCAATTCTCAAAGCTTCGTAAATTTGTTCATCACAAATGTTTTCATCACCCATGTATATGTTAAATCTGAGAGTGGAGTTAAAAAGTATCGGCATTTGAAGCACCAAAAATATCTTCTCTCTGAGTGAATGTTTATCAAGCTCTTCTATTTCAATGCCGTTGTAAGAAAGTGAACCCTTACTCTTTTCATAAAAACCTGAGATAACTTGCGCCAGAGTTGTCTTGCCGCTTCCGCTTGCTCCGATGAGGGCGATTTTTGAACCTGCTTTTATATCGAAAGTTATATCTTGCAGGATTTGCTTCTCTTTGGTGTATGAAAAATCTACATGTTTGAGAGAGATATCCACATGTGAAGATGTAAGTGCTTTTGTTCCAGTTACTTCTGTCTGAAGTGTCAGGATTTTATTTATTCTCTTAAGTGCAGACATGGCAGAAGCGTAACTGTACTGCATGGATAAAATGTCCTGAACAGGGGTCATAATAAACCAGATATAGCCAAACATCGCAAACATCATCCCTATGCTCAAATCACTGTATACAACAAGCAAAAGCCCGGAAGCTCTGAGTATCTCAAAAACGCTTAAAAAGATCGTATAAGAGAGTTTTTCATAAGAGACACTTTTGAATCCAAACTCATTGGATGTTTCTTGGATAGCATCTGCCTGATGTACCGCCTGTGAAAAAAAGTAGTTTTCTTTGTTTGAAGCTTTGATCTGTCCAAAGAGTTCAAGTGTCTCGCCGATGCCTTCTTGAAAATTCTCTATAGATTCATTTTCCTCTTTTTTCAGGGCACCTACTTTTTTTGAAAGCCCTTTGGAGATGAACATAATCAAAGGCTGTATAAAAAGTATCAAAATTCCTAAAATTGGGTCTATTGCAATCATTACAACACCGACAGCAACAAGTGTCAAAACCGAAGCCACAAAGCGGCTGGCACTGCTCATGATAAAAGTATCAAGGGTGTTTACATCTGTGACAAGGTTTGCGGTAATGGCACCGCTGCCTAGTGTTTCATACTCATTCATGGAAGCGATTTTTAAGTGTTCTATGAGTCGCTTGCGAATCATAAACGTTACATATTTGGATATTTTAGTGAAGATTTTTGTAGTGATTACCCCTAAAATGTAATATAAAAAGCGTAAAAAAATAACAACAACTGCGACAAGAGCGATGTAAAAAAATGGAGTTCCATCTCCAAACATGGCATCAATTGTGTGAACGATAGTGGAAGGTTTATTTAAAAGCACTTCATCCACCATCACAGGAAGCATGAGCGGAATAGGAACACTTACAAGTATGGCAAGTATAGTTACAATTTGTCCATAAATAAGTGCAGGTTTTTTATCTAAAATAAGTCTAAATATTGATTTTATGGTTATTTGATTTTTATTCATACTATAATTATAGCTATAATTATATAATCAAAATATTCAGGATACAAATAGATGGCTGACACAACAAGGGTAGAATTTGGCGACTTTTACAGAGGCAAAACAAATGCAGTATTTTTGGCCATATATGTAAGAGAAATTTCCCCTTGGAAATATTTTAAGGATGAGATAAAAAGCATGCGATGCCCGGCTATTATTATGATAGACAGATGGGATGGAAGAATGGGATTCCCAGGTGGAACAGTAAACGAAGATGAGAGCCTGATAGATGCCTTGGTTCGAGAAGTAAAAGAGGAGATAGGGATAAATGTTAAACCTGATAAGGTGCATACAATAGCATCACATGAGGGGAAAATCATTACTCATCTTTACGGCTTGGAAGTTTTGGAGATAGAATTTTTACATATCTATTATCATATCCTGAACAATTTCTCTCGTTCTATTTTACTTCACGCTTATGAAGAGGGAGATGAATCCCATTTTATGTCTGAAATAACTGGGATAAAAATAATCCCGCTTGTTGAACATGCAAATAAAGGGTTAAACCTGTTTTTGAAAAACTGTTTTGCAGGTTCGGCTAAAGATGAACTTATGATTATGCTTGATGAAGTTTTTGGTATAGAGTTAAAGCAAAATAACGATTAGAGTTCTTGTAAACTGTAAGAACTCTAATAAAGAATCAAAACTAAATCTCGCTACATTTCTGCCTTAGCAACGATAGCTGCTGCTTTTGAAGTCTGTTTTTCTAAATCAGCATCAGCTTCAGCAACGATTGCTTCAGGTTTTGGCTGTGTTTTTGGTTTGTACTCAAAAAGGTCCACATCGTATCGATTTCGTGGATTCCAAAACATGTAGCCCATTTTTCCAAAATCTTTAGTCGCTTGTATCTGCTTATAAACCTCTTTGCCTTTGTAATCTCGTCGGTCAAAACCGTAATCTTTAAAGGCCTGAAGCCATGGACGGATTTGCATAGGGTTGATGTCCGGAACAATTTTTTGCGCTTCTTTGAGTGAAAGATGGATCACTTCATATGAATTTTCTGTCGGAATCTTGTATCCTGGTATGCCAAAAGTAAAACCTGATGGATAAAGCATTGGAGAGATATAATCGACATTATCCAAGATAGACATGAGTTTTTGACCAAGCCCCATTTCCCCCTTGTACCACATGATGTAGCCGAAAATATCAGCGGATACAAAGGCTCCTTCTTTGTTTATCTTTTCTCTTGCTTCACCTAAAAATGTATTGATTGCCTCAACCCTTGAAGTTGCAGTTGAAGGTTTGGAAGTCACATAGTTCACAGCATCAGGAAAACGTACATAGTCAAATTGAACTTCATCAAAGCCTGCTTTTGCCGCTTCAACACCAATCGCTATATTGTAGTCTCTCACTTCTTTTTTAAACGGATCGCTCCATGGAACATTTTGCTTGTCCAGATATGGCTTGCCAGATTTTGTTTTTATACCAAGATGCGGTTTTTTTTGACTCAAAAGGGCATCTTTAAAAACAGCGATTCTCGCAACTGAATAGATTTTATTCTCTTTTAAAACTGCAAGCAGTTTTTGAATGTCTCTTACAGTATTGATTTTGTTTGCTCCCAATTCATGGACGGTCGGGTTGTCAATTTTATAACTCATCATCCCGTTTTCATTCTTGATATCAATAACAAAAGTATTTATTTTCCCAGTTTGGGCAATGTTGAGAGCATTTTGTATAAATGGTTTATATGAAACTCCATAGTTGGAGAGATAAAGCCCTTTTACAACAAAAGGTTTTAGATAAAGCTCCATGTCTTCGCTTGGATGGATACTTATTTTTTCGTAGCCAATTGCTAAAATATCAACCTTATGATTTTTACCGACCACAACCTTTTGACTGACTGTTTGTACAGATGCATTATCTACTACGACTCGAAAGTTTTCAAGCGGCTTTTTGGTCTGTGCATCAAAAAGCGAAATTGTAAAATCATCATTTGCATACGATGCTATAACAACTAAAAATAACAACAAAAATTTACCCATTAACTACTCCATTTTAATCTGTTTAACTTCAAGCACAAACTATTCCCAATACTCTTATCTTATACACATGATAGCATGAAATAATAGACATATAGGAGTTATGCAAGAAGTCTAATATATAAATATACTTTAAGATGCCCCAAAATTTAATAATTTTGGGATGCTAAAACGTTTCAAGCAATCCAAGTAGTAGATTTTAATGGCATAAATTCCACTACTTGGATATAATTCCATTAAAAAAGAGTTTCATGATACAACTAGTAAATATTTCTAAAAGCTTCGCATCTCAGGAGCTGTTTGACAACCTAAATCTTAAACTTAACTCTGGAAACAAGTTGGGTCTTGTAGGCAGAAACGGAAGCGGTAAATCTACACTTTTCAAAATCATCTTAGGTGAAGAGACGCATGACAGCGGTGATGTGATTATCCCAAAAGGGTACAAAATCGGTACACTTAAACAGCATCTTACATTCAGTGAACCGACACTCAGAGAAGAGGCTTCTTTAGCGCTTAGCGAGGATGATCAGTACAGTTTTTACAAGATTGAAAAAATTCTTTTTGGTTTGGGCTTTACTACAGAGGATCTTGAAAAAGACCCTCTTTCTTTTTCGGGCGGTTATCAAATCCGTATAAACCTTGCAAAACTTTTGGTGACTGAGCCAAATTTACTCCTTTTGGATGAGCCGACAAACTACCTCGATATCGTTTCTTTGAGATGGTTAAAATCATTTTTACGCTCTTTTGAGGGTGAAGTTATTTTGATAACCCATGACAGGGATTTTATGGATGCAGTTGTAACTCATACCGCGGGAATCGTTCGTAAAGATCTGTTCCTTGTTCCGGGAGATACACATAAATTTTATGCACAACTTGGCGCAAATGAAGAGTTGTACGAAAAACAAAAAATCTCTCAGGATAAAAAAGTAAAAGAACTTGAAGAATTTATAGCCAGAAATAAAGCCCGTGCTTCTACGGCTGCGCTTGCTCAGTCAAAAGTGAAGCAGTTAGAGAAGATGGATATCATGGATAATTTGGGGTGGGATTCTACTTTGAAATTTGATTTCAACTTCAAAGATACTCCGGCAAAAGTTTTGCTTGACGTAAAAGATTTGAGTTTTGGATATACGCCGGACAATATTTTGTTTAAAAATATCTCATTTGCACTTGAAAAAGGGGAATGTCTTGGGATTATTGGGAAAAACGGGAAGGGAAAATCTACTCTTTTAAATACAATCGCCGGTGAGTTAAAACAGCTCAGCGGCAAGGTTGATTTTCACTCCAGTACTTCTTTTGCGCACTTTGGACAGACAAATATAAACCATTTGAATCTTAACAGTACGGTTATGGATGAGATTTATGTTGGAAATCCACAGCTTGGTGAATCAAGTGTCAGAAGTATTTGCGGCGGGATGATGTTCAGCGGAGACAATGCCAAAAAGAAAATATCCCTTCTCTCAGGTGGTGAGAAAAGCCGTGTCATGTTAGGGCAGATTTTGGCAAGACATGTAAACCTTCTTTTTCTTGATGAACCTACAAATCACTTGGATATGGATTCTATAGAAGCTTTGACAAAAGCAATCGGGAACTTTAAAGGTTCAACAATCATCGTAACCCACTCAGAGGAGATGTTGCGCCGTGTTTGTGACAGACTCATCATCTTTACAAAAAATGGAGCTGAGTACTTTGACGGCGGATATGACTTGTTCTTAGAGAAAATGGGCTGGGAAGATGAAGAGCTTGATGAAAAGCCTAAGGGTAAAAAAACTTCAAATACTAACAGAAAAGAGAACAAAAAATTAAGAGCAGCTCTTGTTCAAGAAAGAAGTAAAGCAGCTTCACCTTTAAGAAAAGAGATTGAAAAAATAGAGATGTTTATCCTTGAGGATGAGGAGATGCTGGAAATTTATAAAGAGGAGCTTGTAGAAGCTACGAAAAACAGCACTAACTCGAAGATAATGGAAGCATCGAAACTTATCTCTTCCGCTGAAGCTGAAATAGAAAAGAGGTTTGAGATTTTGCAGATAAAACAAACTAAGCTTGACAAGATTATGGAAGAGTATGAATTAAAGCTGAATGAGTTATA
>ERZ890604.488-NODE-488-length-13638-cov-8.348229_pt1 | contig 13638 bp, 16 predicted proteins | sample MGYA00521097_ERZ890604 | MGnify/ENA primary metagenome ERZ890604 (study PRJEB32303, sample SAMEA104408625) | aquatic metagenome | biome: Brackish water; feature: Chemocline; material: water | place: Baltic Sea | collected 2014-10-26T21:54:00 | depth 120 m ... | reverse complement strand
TTCATTGTAACTTCTCGAACGACAATTCGAGTGACAGTCAGCTAGGGTTTGCGCCTTGGGGAGCGGATGGAGAGTGTGCCAGACTCCAAGTATTCATACAGTGATTCAATTGACACTGCGTCAATCCACCGTCCTCCACACCGACTACACATTTACACACGGAAACTACACACAAGTGCCCACGAATGCATGCAAATAAACACATTTGCGAACGCACCATTCGGTCAAAGTATCCTGGATACTGCGTGAGTTCTGGACCGTCCAGAAATGTCTGCGTTTCTACATTCCAAATGCTGAATGTCGAGGGTTCGAACCTCGTCGCCCGCTCCATTTCGGATTTTTTTAGAGAAAGATATTTCTAGCCGACTGCGTTTTGCTTATTGGGCGGAGACCGAACAGGAGAGATTAGTCCTTTGTAAAGTGTGCATTGACTATCGCACCACAAGTATCCCTGCTGTGGCTGAGTGAAATGGACCAGCCAACTACTCTGAGTCCAGTTGCTACCTTTAATGCATTACCGTGAAGCGTAATACTAGGAGGAGTTCGGCCATCGCTGAGAATTTCGATTTCTTTCAACGCTATTCCTTGTCCAAGTCCACGGCCCAAAGCTTTGAGGACAGCTTCTTTCGCGGCAAATCGAACTGCATAGTGTTGGCTTGGATTTTTTCTGGCTTCTGCCGATTCCTGTTCACAAAGGGTAAATACTTCATCGCGGAAGATGTCGCCACCGCGCTCAAGGACGGAAGCAAAGCGGCTTAAGGAAACCAAATCTAGGCCAAGGCCAGGTACGGATTTCATCGGGCATTTCCCGTTAATGGCGCTGGTGGTCGCCCAAGTATCAATGAAGTGTTGATGCCCCCAAAGGCAAAGGTGTTGTTCATGACACAATTCGGCGATGCCTGACGGATCGAGTCCCGAATGAAGTCAAGTGGCGCACATCGCTCATCAACATTTTTCAAATTTCGGTTCGCGGCAAGGAAACTTTCCTGCATCATTTGAATACAGAAAATGGCTTCTATACCACCGCAGGCACCGAGGGTATGACCGGTCAATCCTTTTGTCGAACTGACAGGGATATTCGGCCCCAAAACCTCCATTATCGCCAGGCTTTCGGCAATGTCGCCCAGAGGAGTTCCAGTGGCATGTGCATTCACATATTGCACAGCACTCGGTGCCAATTCGGCATCGGCCAATGCCAATCGCATGACTTCAGAAATGCCATCCACTCGAGGATGGGTAACGTGTTCGCCGTCGCAGGTGGTGCCAAAGCCCAGAACCTCAGCAACGATAGGTGCACCGCGAGCCTGAGCATGCTCCAAGCTTTCAAGGACAAGCGTGGCGGCACCTTCGGCCACCACAAGACCATCGCGAGCTTCATCGAAAGGGCGCGGGGATTGGTCTGGTTGCTGATTGAAGCGGGTTGACGTCGCAAGCAAGATGTCGAAAACACCGGCATGGGTAAAGTGCAACTCCTCTGCGCCGCCACAAATCATGACATCTTGATAACCATCCTTGATGCTCTCGAAGCCGTAGCCGATTGCCTGGCTGGAGCTCGTGCAGGCAGAGCATGTTGTGAGAATCCTTCCCTTCACGCCGTAACGGATTGCAAGGTTCACCGCGCAGGTGTGACTCATGATGCGAAGGTAAGCGCTGCCTGGTAAACCATCCAGACTATGCCTTTCGAACAGTGATTTTCCATGCTTCTCAAGCTCTTGCGAAGATCCATGGCTAGACCCATAGGCCAGTCCTGTCCGGCCAGACCCAAGTTGCTCCCTAGTCAAGCCCGACGCTCGAATCGCTTGATCGGAAGCATTTGCCGCTAGGATTGCGACGCGCCCCATCGTGCGAGTTTCTTTGCGCTTGTAGTCCTTCCGCTCCACTCCAAGCACGGGACCAGCGAGGCGGGTACGCAGATTGCCGATGTCTGCCCATTCGTCCATTATTACGATTCCACTCCGGCCGGAGCGAAGAGCATCTAAAGTATCGGGCAGCGTGTTACCAATGGGGCTGACAACGCCCATACCGGTAACGACGACTCGCCGCCGACTCATGCCAAGCCTCCGTTGATGCCGATGACTTGCCCGGTGATATAAGTGGCTCGCTCACTCACCAGGAATGAGACTAGGTCGGCAACTTCTGAAGGTTGGCCGAAGCGTCGCATGGGGATAGAGCGGATGGCTTCGGCTGGAACGCTTGTGATCATGTCCGTTTCGATGAAGCCAGGAGCAATTGCGTTTACGGTGATTTTCCGTTTGGCTAACTCAAGCGAAAGGGAGCGGGTGGCGCCAATCAAACCGGCTTTAGCAGCGGAGTAGTTGACCTGTCCACGATTTCCGACAAGCCCTGAGATGGACGAAATATTGATAATTCTACCCCACTTCATGCGGATCATCGGCGTGACCAGCGCATTCGTAAGATTGAAAAATCCATCCAAAGTCGTACGTGTTACCGTCTCCCAAGCCTTGCGATTCATGATGGGGAAACTCGCATCCGCAACGACGCCGGCATTGTTCACCAGCACCCCAATGGGCGGTCCATTTGCCATGATGGTTTTCAATGCGGCAGCACAGGCATCGGCATCGGCGACGTCGAATTGGGCCAAAACCACGGAGCCTCCAGCCACCTCGATTTGTTCCTTTACCCTCAAGGCAGCGTCTTGAGAGCTGCGGAAGTTCAGGACAATTTCAAAGCCATCGGCTGCAAGAGAAGTGGCAATGGCGGCTCCAATGCCTTTGCTTGCACCGGTAACTAGAGCACGAGGTTTATGAGCCATTTGAATCAGTATTTTGAGATGAGAATGTGGCCACGCTCAGGACGCCAGCAGCAATAATCTGGTCCTGATTTCGAATCTCGCAATGGAAATGACCAAAGCCAGCAACGCTCAGGCTCTTTTCTGTGGTCACGATTAAGTCGGACCCAAGGGGAAATTCAGCAACGTGGAATTCCATTTTACGACAGCCGATAAGAAACCCTGGTTCTGGTTTCTCGCAGCGCTCTAATGCTTCTAACCCAGCCCGAACGGCGATGCATTGAGCCATATACTCCAATGCAATGATACAAGAAACTCCATTCCCCTTCAGGAACGGAGAGTCGCGTTGGATTTTCACCGTGCATTCCGTGCGTGAAGAGTCCGAATGCAAAATTCGGTCGAGTAACACCATAGGTGGCTCATGTGGAAGAGTCTCTGCTAGGGGGGGGTAGTTCACCACAATTAATCCAAGGGGGGGAGGACGTCGATAAGCCAAGGCCCCCAGGCAGCAAGGCGTAGGGTTCCAGATTGTGAGGCCTCAAGCAAGCACGCCGTTTGATAGGCGCTTACGCAAGGATGGTTGACGAGCGAATTAGGTGGGGCGGGCACCTTTCCACAGTTTTCCTCAGGTCTCGTGTGTAGGCGAATCCGTGGAAGTGCGCGTCGTGGCCCCGAAGGGCTGCAATTTACTAGGTGAAGGGCCACTGCCATGCTTTCAAATCTTTGCTCGGCGGGAACAAAGAAATGTGGTGGGGCTTCATCACCCAGGATCAGAGTGACGCTATCCCAGCCGTCTTTGAGAAGTCCGTAACATTCGAACAAGGCGCTGAGGAATGTTTCTTCACCAGCAGCGATGGATGTCGTGAACCCTTGGTCGCCGCGTGCAATACTGAGGCAGCCGCTGGCATTGTTGTGCACGCTATACATGAACATGAGCGGAGAGACCTCACCTTCGGGAGAAAGCGCTTGCTCCAAAAGTGAAAGCAATGGGCCGGTCTCGCCAAAGGCGGAGGCGAAGACCGTTGCACTCGGTTCCGTAGTAATTTTTTGAAAGTCGACCGCGCGCTGCAAGGCTTCCGCCAAGGCACAGGTCAAGATGCTCACGCGTGCACGCACACGGCTCGGTAATAGTTGTGCGGGCGGCTTGGTTCCAGGATTCTCAGATCCCAGCCATTTCCCGACTCCAGCGATTGCCATTTCCATTATTTTGAGCGCCCCAAAACCAGACTGATATTGCTGCCACCGAAGCCAAAGGAATTACTTACGGCATAAGTACCTGAAAAATCCTGGAAGTGGCGCGTAAGGTGTACTGGAGCCTTGGGGTCAACTTCTCCTTTCAATAAAGAGTCTGGCAACCAGCCTTCTTCAAGGGAGAGCGATGTGAAAGCGGCCTCAATGCCGCCACAAGCACCGAGCAAATGACCGGTATAACTCTTGGTGGCAACTACAGTTGTTTGAGTAGAGAAAACGTCCAGAATCGCCGCACCTTCAGCTGCATCATTGCTACGCGTGCTGGTTCCATGCGCCTGGATAAACCCAATGTCGTCGGCGCGGAGGTTGGCGCGTAATAGGGCAGCCTTAATCGCGGCGATGGCGCCGGCCCCTCCTGGCGAAGGCGAAGTCATGTGATGTGCATCAGAGCTTTCGCCGACGGCAATCAAGGACGTGGCAGCTTCACCAGAACGCTCCAAAAGCATGAGTGCGCCGCCTTCCCCAAGGTTCAGGCCGTCGCGGTCTTGCCCGAAAGGTTGGCACATCTGCTTTGCGATTAGACCCAGTCCGTTGAAGCCATTGAGGGTCAAAAAACAAAGGGTATCGATGCCGCCTACGATTGCAGCATCGATGACGTTGGCGTTGAGAAGCCTTTGGGCAGTTGCAAAGACTTTCGCTGACGAGGAGCAGGCAGTGGAGATGACGCTTCCCGGGCCGGTACAGCCGCTAAGGGATCGCACGACGTGAAGAATGCCGTAGAAGTGATGTTGGTTGTGGAAATCGAAGTTAGCGGGAAAAGGTTTACCACCCAGATGGCATTGAAGAGCATTTTCAGTGCCAGCAGTGCCTGCATTGCAACTTCCAAGAAACACCCCAATGCGACTTGGACCCCAGCGGTCCAAAGCGGCTTTAACCTGTGGTCTAATCTCTTCAAAAAGGAGGGCCGCCATGCGCGTTGCTCGAGTTTGATGACGAGTCAGCGAGGGTGGCAGGTCCGGGAGAGGAGTCTCGACCACTCCGAGAAAAGTCGATACAGGGCTGCCGGAATCGGTGGGCTGCAACCCGGTGATACCATTGCGAAAATGATGCCGGTGGCTTTCCACACCGCAGCCAAGGGGGGAGAGGATGCTGCTGGCGGTGATAGGGTACGCCTCTTGGGATACGTGCACAGAAGCAATATATCACTGCACAGTAGGGGGGAGAAGTGTTGAGGCAACCCTATAGTCCCTGTTGTGATGTGGCGTGCACTGGCTCTCCCAGTCCGAGCGATTCTGCTCGCTGTGGGCTTTTTGTTCTTCTATGGTGGAGCTGCCGCGTTTTCTTGGATTGGAATCCCCCTTTTGCTTCTCCTCCGGAGGGAAAAGGCCGACAGGATTCCAATCTCCAGGAGAGTGGTTGGCCTTTGGGCTCGAGCGCTATTTGGAATCGGGCGCCGCTGTCGCTTTCTCACCTTTCAACCCGGCATGGGATTGTCCGAGCTGCCACTTGGGCCTTGCGTTCTCATCGCAAACCACCCCACCTTGATTGATGTGACCGCCTTTCTGGCAAGATACGGTCATCTGTGTTGTGTCACGAAAAAGAGGTTGTTTCGAGATCCATTCATGGGGCCAATCCTCCAGCAATGTGATTACATTCCTGGGGCCACTGGTGGCCCTTTTGCGGGCTCAAGTGTCGTTCTTGCCGGGATTAATCGTTTGAACGAAGGCCAGTGTGTTTTGATTTTTCCGGAGGGCACACGTTCTCCCATAGGTGGACTGCAGACCTTTCAGCGCGGTGCCTTTGAAATGGCTATTCGAGCTGAAGTTCCGGTATTGCCATTTCTGGTGACCTGTGACCCCGTAATTCTCAATCGAGAGGCCTCCCTGTTCCAGGCATTGTGGCAGTCCTCACGGTATTCTATTGTTCAGCTTCCTAAGCTCAATCCCCAAGATTGGAAAGGAGATGCAGCGGCCATGGCCTCTCACGCCGAAGAACTTTTTCGACAGCATCTTCCCGTCGCCAAACATGTTGAGTTGTCGAAGCCTTGAGCGAAGAAATGGAGTGCAATACTGCTGAAATGAAAGAATTACTCGTCAAGACCCTCATGCTTGACGGTTGTGATCCAGCTAGCATCGACGACGACGCGGTCTTGTTCGGGGGTGGCCTCGATTTAGATTCTGTCGATGCACTTGAGCTCGTTCTTGCGTTGAAGAAAACCTACGGAATCGAAGTCAAGCCAGAGCATGAGAACAACAAGGAGATCTTCCAGTCAGTTCGGAGCTTGGCCGAGTTCGTCACGAATGAAACGAAATAGTATGAATACTGAATCCCCCCAAGACACGTTTGGCGTCGTGCGAGAGATTATGGTTAGATTGTTCGATCTGGAATCTAGCCAAATCTCTTTGCAGGCCAAATTGGTAGACGACCTCGACCTCGACAGCATCGATGCGGTGGATATGATTGTTGAAATTCAGTCCAAGACCGGCACAAGGGTAAATGAGGAGGCCTTTCAGAATCTTCGCACCATTTCTGATGTTGTTGAGTTGATGGACGTGATGCTCAAAGAAGGGCAAATCAAGGCGGCCAGTGACTAGATTTTTTTCAGTCCTCAGTTTTCTTCGGGGGCCGCTTATGCTTCTTTACCCTGGAGTGATTTACTGGGACTTCCTTGGCCGTTTCACGTCACTATTTTTCTTCATCCTTATGCTGTGCTTTCTACCGATCGTTTTCAGTACGATTCGAGCTTTGCAATTACCGCGCAGAAGCCTCAGCTTTTTCCTGTCATTAGCGACGGTAGGCGCAGTGTTTTGCGTTTGGGTTCTCCTGTTCCCGGAAGCCTTCCTTCTTTCCTTGCCCTCACTTATTAGCCTTGGTTTCCTTTGGATCTTCGGTAGTTCGCTCCTCACGCAGCAAACCTTCGTCGAAAGGATTGCACAGGAGCAGGTCTCCGATTTGAGTGAGCGTGAAATAAAATATTGCCGGCGGGTCACCCAAGTCTGGTCCATTTTTTTTCTGCTCAACGCGTTGCTCGGCTTAGGTTTAGCTGGCTGGGCAAGCCCGAAAGCTTGGGCCCTATACACTGGCCTGGTTGTATACCTCCTAATAGGAATCTTATTCGCAGTTGAATTTATTGTACGGAAGTTCCTTTTCCGGCGCTCAGGTGTTTCGCTCCTCGATCGCTTGATAGAGCGTGTTTTCCCCAGTAAAGGCTGGAGCAAGGAGCAATGCTAGAGTCAAAGCGCGTCGGCCACGGAGGCTCCAGAAACGAAGTGCGTTTTCAGGTCGAAATCCCTCCCGATCTCGAGATCTTCAAGGGTCATTTCCCAGACTTCCCAGTCCTGCCAGGTGTGGTCCAGCTGCATGATTTTGTGATTCCGTGCGTGAATCAAACTCGGCCTCAGTGGGGTGTCGTATTTCAACTCCAACGATTGAAGTTTCTTCGCCCAATTCGTCCTTTAGACAAGTTGGAGCTGACTCTCCAGTTTCAGGACAAAGACCGCCTCGCTACTTTCACAATTAGACGAGATGAGACTATTTGCTCAAGTGGAAAGCTGTTTTTTCGTGCGCGCCATTTTCGTCCTTGTGTGGTAATTCCTACTTTCAACAACGTCGCCACTCTCCGAGCAGTCATCGGTGAAATTAGCTTTTCCATATCAAGCATCATCGTGGTGGATGACGGGAGCGCGCAGCCGACTCGTGATTTGGTTTCACAACTAGGTCGCGAAGGACTGATCATTGCCCACCATCGACCGAGCAATGGTGGAAAGGGCGCTGCGGTTAAGGATGGCTTCCAACTGGCTCATGAGTTGGGATTTACCCATGTACTTCAAATCGATGCGGATGGTCAACACGACCTAAGCCAAACCGCAGAGTTCTTAGCGACTTCAGAGGCGAACCCAACATCCCTGATCCTGGGCTATCCGATTTTCGGTGCCGATGCGCCGGCCGCCCGTGTGCGCGGGAGGAAGCTAACCAATCTATGTGTTGCCTGGCAAGCTGGTCGCGGTGTAATCAAAGACGCAATGATTGGCTTCCGGGTCTATCCATTGGAGCCAGCCTTGGCTTTGAGGGGGTTAACCGACCGCATGGACTTTGATATCGAGATCGCGGTGCGTTTGGCCTGGGCAGGCTTGTCAGTCCGCAATCTACCTATCGGTGTACGCTATCTGACTGCCGAGGAAGGAGGAATCTCCAGCTTTCAGCCTATCGGAGACAATGCTCGTGTCTCTTGGCTCCACACGCGTCTGTGTGTGTCTGCTTTCTTCCGACGAATTTTCAGACTTACCCCTTTCAGGTCATCGCAGTGAAAGCCAGTTGGATGCAGCAGAAAGAGCTCGGCTCCACTTTTGGAGTCCGCCTATTGCTGGTGCTTTACCGAGTGCTTGGAAGATGCGTCATGGGGTGGATCCTTTGGCTGGTGGCTCTGTACTACACCTGTTTCTACTCCCGAATTCGCCAAGCTTCTCGAGGGTTTCTGAAGCGAGTCCTGGTCCAACCACCGGGCTTCTGGAAGGTTCAGCATCATGTCACCATGTTCGCAAAAGTGACCTTTCACCGGGTCCTATGGATTTCAGGAAAACAGGATTCCTTCGATGTGTACACCGAAGATGAAGATGTTGGGCAATTGGCTGAGCTGACGGAATCCGGGAGCGGCGCACTTTTCTTGACTTCACACATGGGGAATGCAGCAGCCTTTAGCCCAGATCTTCTACCCGAAGGGTTCAAGATGAATATTGCTGGCTATTACTCCAATGCTGAGAGAATCAATGCGATCTATTCAAATTTATCGAGCATTGAAGCACCGACAATCATCAACCTAGAAGGAATCGGAGCAAGTTCGATGGTTCTTCTTCACGATCTTCTTGAGAAGGGCCAAGGGGTCACGCTTGCAGCAGATCGAACTGGAGTTGGCGACCGAACTCTGGAGGTGGATTTCCTGGGGTCTCCTGTGTCATTCCCTGCAGGTCCGTTTTTGCTGGCAGCACTTTCACATTGCCCGGTATTTTTCGCGGTCGCGGTTTTTTCCGAACCCAATTGTTACGAATTGATTTGTCGGAAATTGCATGCAGGGATTGACGTCAGCCGTGGCGAGCGCGATGAAGCTGTCTTGGAACTTGCCGGTCGATATGTTGAACAGTTGGAGATTTGCTGCAAAGCTTACCCATTCAACTGGTTTAATTTCTATTCCTTCTGGGAGCACTCAGACTGATTTGGTCATACTGAAAACCGTACACTTTAGGAGTCCCTCCGTTGAGGAGGGCGCAGAAGCCATTTCATGATCCGTCCGCCAGAGCATGCCGTAACGATCGAAGGGGAAGTACCCTTCCATCACGTAGACCTCCTTAAGGTCGTGTGGCACGGTCATTACTTCGTGTACCTTGAAACCGCGCGCACGGCTCTTCTGCGGTCCGTTGACCTGGATAATGATGAGCTGGAGCGGCTTGGGTATCATTCAGTCGTGGTAGACAGCCAGATTCGCCACGTTGCCCCTCTCCGCTACGGAGATCAGTTTTGCTGCAGTGCTTGGTTCACACAGGTCGATTTTTCGATAAGGATTTCGTATTTCTTGTGGAACAAGCGAACTGGCAAGCGAGTGGCCAAAGCCAAAATGATTCTGGCAATCCTCAACAAATCTGGCGAACTCCTTCTTGGAACACCCGATGCAATTCGCACGCGACTTCCTTTTTAACCTTGCCCTGAGTCTAGTCTTGCTCCCTCAAGCTGTGGCTCAAGAGGGAACCACGCCTCAATCACCAAAGGCCGAGCAAAAGGCAAAGCCGGAGCTCTATCAGAATTTCTCGGCCCTTCTGAAAGGCTTCTCGAAGACCAAGACCTTGTCGGCCAAATTCCAGGAAGAGAAACAAATCGAATTTCTTGTGGAGCCGCTGAGCAGCAGTGGGGTGATCTATTTCGACGCCCCTGGGGAGCGATTGTCACGCCATACCGAAAAGCCGTTCCCGTCCATCCTTGTGATTGCCAAAAAGTGGGTCGGAATCCTGGAAGACTCGAAATGGGAAGAGGCTGACCTGGATCGCCAACCCGTGATCATGCAGATTGTATCGAGCTTCGTAATGCTCCTGTCTGGAGATGAGAAAGGCTTAGAGAAGGTTTTCAAGGTTGTATTCACACCAGAAACCGCTGCAGGTAATGCTTGGGAGATTCGCTTGGAGCCACTTGTCAAGCCAATCAATAAAATCATCAAGACGATTACCTTTCATGGCAAAGGCGTCGTTGTGTCCGGCATGGAACTGCTCGAAGTGAGTGGCGACAAGACTGTCACCCGATTCAGTTCACATGTGCTGGACGCCGCATTCACCAAGAAGGAAATGGTTAGGTTCTTCCCCACGCCGGAAAGGAAAGATGACTCGCAGTGAGCGCTTGTGGCGGCTTCTGATTTCGTCTGCTGTTCTACTCGGCTTAGTTTTCTATATCTTTCACCACTTCCGGATCTCTACCGACATCACGGATTTCTTGCCACCGGCAGATGAGCAAGGTCTTGCAGAGATCTCACGCGAAATCGCACGGTCGCCAATCAGTCGATCCATGACAATCAGCTTGTCGGGAGGAACTGTTCAAGAACTTCGTGACGCCTCGCTCAGCTTCACTCAATCCTTGGAAGCAAGTGAAGGGATCGATTGGGTCCGGTCAGGGCCAGCTTCTGGATTGGAAAAAGCCTTCTATGAGTTGTTTTTCAAACATCGGTTTGGATTTCTTTCCTCGTCGCCGGAGGCACTTCTGCCAGAGCAATTTTCGAAAGAAGGCCTGGACGATATGGCGCAGGGCTTGCGAAGGCAAATGGCCTCTGTGCGCGGGCCAGCAATCCGGCCCCTAGTGCCATCAGATCCGCTTTTGTCCTTCTTTCACCGAATCCAAGCTCTAGAGCGCGCGATCCCGAGAGGAATCAAGGTTATTGATGGCCACTACTTCAGCCTCGACGAGAAAAATTCCATCCTCTTCCTGAGCACAGTATCTCCTGCTTTGGATGTACCGGCCCAAGAGATTGTTTTAGAGCGCCTTGATCAGGTGTTGGATGAGGTCCAATCCAAGTTAGGATTCGACTTGAAGATGGAGCTGAGTGGCTTGAATCGCTTCGCCGTCATGGTTCAAAAGACGACGACCGAGGACATTTTTCGAATTTCCATATTGTCATCTCTTGCGATTGTCCTTGTCTTCCTATCCCTTTACCGATCCCTCGGTTTGCTTGGCCTGCTGTTCCTGCCATTGATATTCGGATTGCTCGCTGGAACAGCAGCGTGCCTTTTTTCCTTTGGCCGCATCCATGGTTTGACCCTGGCCTTTGGCGCTACGCTTCTCGGTGTTTGCGTTGATTATCCGATTCACCTATTGAACCACTACCTTGTTGTGAAGCGTCACGATCCTTGCCAAAGCGCCAAGGCAATTTGGCCAGGGATTCGCCTAGGGGGCCTGACTACCCTTGCTGGATTCGCTTGCCTGGCTCTTTCTGAGTACCCAGGTATCCAGGAGGTTGCCTTGTTTGCGATGGTTGGAGTGGTCGCTGCGATTTTCTGCTCGCAATATCTATTACCTTCGATGCTGATGTTCTTCAAATCGCGGAAGGCTTCATTCGCTTTGACAATCTCAAGTTGGCATCGCCTGCTGCGGACGGAACAGTCGTGGGGTACCGTACAGAGGCTGGCCCTAGTGTTTTCCGGTATTGTCCTCGTGGTTGGGTTACCACAAGTTCAATGGAGCGATAGTCTAAGCGCACTTTCGGTCGTTGATCCAGAGCTAAGCGAGGAGGACAGAGCTGTCCGTCAGATGGTTTCGGATTTTGAGGTGGGGGAATTCATCGTGGTTGTTGCCGATGATGCTGAGATTGGTTTACAGATCAATGACCGCGTATTTCTCCAGCTTGAGCTTGCGCAAAGCGAGGAAGCCTTGGAAGGCTTCAGCAGCTTCCACTCCTTGTTATGGTCCAAGGACCTCCAAAATCGCAACCTTCAGTTTCTCAAGGAAAATCAAGACTTAGATTCCAAAGTGCTCGAGGCTTTAGGAAGGGCTGGATTCAGGACAGCTTCCTTTGAACCCTTCCAGCAAGATCTTAATCGCTTGATGCCACCCGTCAGCTTCTCAGAGTTTGTCGCTTCTCCGGTTGGATTTCTTTCCCAACCGTTTTACTTTCAAGCAGAGGGTCGATTTTTTCTACTTAACTTCCTAAGAGAGGTGAAGAACCCTGAGCGCCTAAAGGAGATCGCTGGAGTTATCCCTGGAGTCACTTATTTTGATCAAAAAGAGTTTCTTGACCGGAGTTATTCATCCTATCGCAGCCATGCATTCCGTTTGATCCTTGTCGGAGCGGCAGTGGTGTGCCTTCTGGTCTTGTGGCGTTACCGGAGAGTTGGATTTAGCCTTAAGGTTTGTGCGCCCGCTTTGCTTGCTTGCGGCGTCTCATTTTCCTTCCTCGGCATACTCGGTATGGAAGTCTCCCTGATGCATGTGTTTGGCATGCTCCTAATTTTCAGTATGGGCACCGACTATGGAATCTTCCTTGCCGAAGCCAGAGCTGGAGGTCGGAAACAAAATGCGGCCCTTGTCAGCATTTCACTGTCCGCCTTATTCACCGTTTTGGCTTTCGGTTTATTAGCACTTTCTTCAAGCCCAGCTCTAAGTGCGTTAGGATTTGTCGCAGCCACCGGTGTGGCCCTCAGCTTCCTCAACGCGATGATTTTTCCACCTTTTCAGACTCGCTCCATTGAATGATGATACGTACCGCTCTTTCGCTTGTGATTCTCGCATCCCTGGCCTCCATGAGTGTTTGCTGTGCATCGGCGAGCCCCGTAGAACATACTTTGGAGGAGGCAGACTACCCCTGGGAGCTATTGCCTTCAGATTCTTTGGGCAAAGATTTGTTCTGGCGCCAACGCATTTCTGCATCATTCCAGGATCGCGAGGAGTCATTCCAGGCAGTTGTTCAATCTAGTAATGGGGTCTTGTTGGTGGTTGGCCTATCACCGATGGGGACTAAGTCTTTTATTTTGCGCCAAGATGGGCTCGATTCAACGTTTGAAGAATTTGTAGATGGCGAGTTTCCATTTCCAGGCCGTTTCATTCTCATTGACCTTCAACGTTGCTTTTTCCCACTCAGTTCGACTGACACTATCCATTCTGGTGTGAATCTTTTTCAGTTAAATGGAGAAACTGTAGAGGAGATTTGGCGCGATGGGCAGTTGGTTACTCGTCGATTTCAACGACCAGGGTATGGGAAGCATGGAGAAGCAATCGTAGTAAGCTATGAGGGTTGGTCAGAGGATGGTTCTACAGCGAAGAAAGTGACTCTCGAAAACGGTTGGTTCGAATATCGATTGACTATTTTGAGCTCATCAGATTAGCCATGGATTGATTCCTTTCCTATTATGGGTACGATGCGTTCGGTAGTGACCTGCCCCCAGAAAACGGTACCACATCCGATGTTAGGCGTTGAGGTTGTGACATTGGTGTGAATCTCAACCATTGGTGGAGCAAACCGAGTGACACTGTGCCACCTTCCACTCGGAAACGTGGGTCAAAATTCCAGGCCTGATTTGCAGGTCACTAAATATTTCTCTGAAGCTCTCCGCACTTCATCAATTGTTGGGCCTACACGACTACACCTTTACACACGGAAACTACACACAAGCGCACAGGCCGTCATGAACGCTTGATTGATCAGTATTAAGTGGATTGATAAGCGTTAGGGG
>ERZ890604.486-NODE-486-length-13643-cov-5.134898_pt1 | contig 13643 bp, 25 predicted proteins | sample MGYA00521097_ERZ890604 | MGnify/ENA primary metagenome ERZ890604 (study PRJEB32303, sample SAMEA104408625) | aquatic metagenome | biome: Brackish water; feature: Chemocline; material: water | place: Baltic Sea | collected 2014-10-26T21:54:00 | depth 120 m ... | reverse complement strand
GGTTGAACTTCAAGAAGAAGATAAATCTACTGAAGATAGTAAAGTCCAAGACAAAGAAGCTACTTCTCAAACAGATGCTTCTTCTAATGAAGATTTCAACGACGACTCTAACGATGATTCTAAAGAAGACGGTTTAGATAAATACTCTAAAAATGTTCAACGAAGAATCAAAAAACTTTTAGATAGAATCGAAAAGACTGAACAAAGAGAGCAAGAAGCTCTTCGCTTTGCTGAAAATGCAAAGAAAAAATACACCGAGTATGAAAATAAAATTAAGTCTTTAGATGAAAACTATCTTACAGAGTATGAAACAAGAGTTAAGTCTCAGATTGAACAAACTAAAAAAGCTTATCAAGATGCTTTGTATAACAATGATGTCAATGCTCAAGTTGATGCTCAAAGAGCCTTAACAAGATTAGCGATTGAAGAGGAAAGAGCTATTGTTTCTAAACAACAAAGAGAACAGTTATTAAAACAACAAGAAGGATTAATGGCTGAAAGACCTCAAGCTCAAGTACCTATTCAAAGACAGCCTGACCCTAGAGCAGAACAATGGGCAGAAGATAATAAATGGTTTGGACAAGATGAAGCCATGACATTTACTGCTTTAGCTCATCATAAAAAACTTTTAAGAGAAGGTTTTGATCCTAAAAGTGATGAATACTATGAAGAAATTAATTCTTATATAAAGAGTCAATTTCCAAATAAATTTCAAAACCAACAAACAGAAGTGAAGGAAAAAGCACCACAAACAGTGGCTGGATCTTCTCGAACAGGTAAATCAAGTGGTTCTAAGAGAAAAGTTACTCTCACCCCTAGTCAAGTTGCAATTGCAAAAAAATTAGGAGTACCTCTTGAAGAATACGCAAAATATCTATAGATTGGAGACAACATGGTAAATAAAACGCTAAGATCCAGTGAGACTAGGGAAAAGACAGCTCGTAAAAAAGGTTGGACTAGACCGTCTGCATTGGACGCACCCCCAGCTCCAGATGGTTACAAACATCGATGGATCAGGGAATCAGTCAGAGGATTTGATGATTATAAAAACATCAGTGGTAAATTACGAGAAGGCTGGGAATTAGTTCGAGCCGACGAGTATCCTGACTGGGAACTTCCTACTATCGAAGATGGTAAACACGCTGGTGTTATAGGGGTAGGTGGGTTACTGTTAGCTCGCATGCCAGTAGAGACAATTGAAGAGCGTAATGCTTATTACAGAAGCTTGACTGAGGGTCAAAAACAGGCCGTCGACAATGATCTACTGAAGATCGAGGATCCAAGGATGCCGATCAGTAAACCCCAAAGGCAAACCAAAGTAACTTTTGGTTCAGGAAACAAGTCGTAATCGGCACGGTTTGTTAAACGACCAACTAACAACGTATTACAAAGGAGTAATATTATGGCAAACGTAGACGCACCATTCGGGTTTAGACCCGTACAAAAGGTGGGTGGCGGAGTATCAAACCAAGGGCAAACAGAATATGCTGTTGCCAATAACTATGGTACCGCTATCTTCCAGGGTGATCCAGTTTCTTTCACAAGCACTGGTACACTCGTTCTCGCCAATGCTGCTGGTAGTACTATTGTTGGTATTTTTAATGGTTGTTTCTATACAGACCCAACAACACAAAAACCAACTTTTAGTAATTACTATCCAGGAAGCATTGTCGCCACTGACATTGTTGCTAATGTGATTGATGATCCAAATCAATTATTTGAAGTTCAATGTGATGGCACAGTAACAGCTGCTAATGTAGGTGAAAATGCTGAAACAGCATACACTGCAGGTAGCACCAAGTCTGGTATTTCAAAAGCTGAAGTAGATACTTTCGCAGCAAACGCTAGCTCAACATGGATTATCGTAGGTCTTTCAAAGGATCCAGATAACGATGATACATCTGCTGCTAACGGTAACTTGATTGTGAAACCAAATCTTCACTTCTACACAGGCGGAAAGGCAGGGGTATAAACCATGGCTATTTCAAGAAGTCAACTCGTTAAAGAGTTAGAACCAGGTTTAAACGCACTGTTTGGCTTGGAATATGCAAGATATGAGCAAGAGCATAAGGAAATCTTCGATCAAGAGTCATCTGACAGAGCGTTCGAAGAAGAAGTAATGCTATCAGGTTTTGGATCCGCTCCAGTTAAATCTGAAGGCGCAGGTATCTCATATGATACAGCGGCTGAAGCTTATACTTCTCGTTACACACATGAAACAATTGCATTAGGCTTTGCAATAACAGAGGAAGCAATCGAAGATAATCTTTATGATCAGCTTTCTTCTCGTTATACAAAAGCTCTTGCAAGATCAATGGCTAACACAAAGCAAGTAAAAGGTGCTGATGTTCTAAACACAGCTTTTGCTTCTGGTGGAGCTGCTGGTACTAACCCAGGTGGTGATGGTGTTTCACTTATAAACACAGCACACCCACTTGCAGTTGGTGGCACATTCTCTAACAGACTAGCAACAGATGCTGACTTGAACGAAGTATCACTTGAGCAAGCTTTAATTGACATTGCTGCATTCGTAGATGAGCGTGGTTTAAAAATCGCAACTCAAGGTAGAAAACTGATTATTCCAAAAGAATTACAGTTTACTGCTGATCGATTAATGAGCTCAGCGCTAAGAACTGGTACAGCAGACAATGACATTAATGCTATCAGAAACATGGGAATGATTCCTGAAGGTTATGTAGTAAATCACTTCTTAACTGACATAGACGCATTCTTCATTAAGACTGATGCACCAAATGGTCTAAAGCACTTTGTTAGATCACCAATGTCCACAAACATGGAAGGTGACTTTGACACAGGTAATGCAAGATACAAAGCTAGAGAGAGATACTCATTCGGTTTCTCCGATCCTAGAGGTATTTTCGGTACTTCAGGTTCCGCTTCTTAATCTAACTACTTTGAAGAGGGAGTTTTTTGCTCCCTCTTCTTTCTAGAATGATCTGTAATATTTGCAGACAAAGTTTTAAAAAAATACGATTTAATCAACTTTATTGTTCCTCCACTTGTAAAGAAAGAAATAAAAAAAAACCTTGGTTAAGGCATCGAAAAAATTCTTGTGAAATATGTGGGTTTATTCCCAAATTTATGTGTCAACTAGATGTCGATCATATCGACGGTAATAGAGAAAATAACGACGTCATTAATCTTCAGACTCTTTGCGCTAATTGTCATAGATTAAAAACATACGAAGCTAAAGATTGGAAAAGTAGATACGAATGAAACTGTTTACTGTTGTTGTTTTATATGATTAAATACACTCTCTAGTACAACAACGAGTCATACAGACAGAGCTAGACTGACAATATAGAGACTGTATGGTGAGGTCTATATAACCAAGGAGGTTTAATATGGGAAAAACAACATTCACTGGAATCGTAAGATCCAATGGTGGCGATAATAAAAGAGAAACCTATGCAGGTTCAGTACAGCTTGCAGCACAGTTTTACTTTGATCCAACTGCAAACGCAGGAACTGATGTTCAAGTATCTTCAACAGATACAAGAAAAGTCGTACTTCCACAAAATGGAGTAGTAACAGGTATTTCATTTAATGGTGATGCAACAGGAGGTACAACTCCAACTATCGATATGGGCTATACCGATTTTGATGGTGGCACTACCTTTGTAGACATAGATGGTCTACTTAATGAAGCGGATGCAGACGCAGGTGCAGTCGTAACTGTATGGGGTGGTGATGCAACCGCAGGTGCATCTCTCGGTGACGTTGGAACACCAATGTCTGAAAGAGTAAAAATTGTTGGTGGTAAAGGTTCTTCTGCTGCTAGCGGTGGTACAATTACAGGTATCATTTACTATTATGTAAAAGATGCAGGTAACCTACAAACATAAGGAGTAAATCATGGCTAACACAGTAACAGGACCTACAATTCAATTTCAAGGTGATCGTAAATTGATCAACACTTGTTTTGTATCTTGTGACGGTGGTAATACTAGCTCAATTACTCTTGTCGATGTGTCTGCTCTTGCTCCTAATAAAGCGGGAGAAGCATGCACTCAAGTATCCTTAAATAAAATTTGGTATCAGGGAGCTGGCGCAGCTAATGCTTCAGCTACCTTGACTTGGGATGCTACTGCCGACGTTCCTTTCTTATCATTAAATTATGACAACAATTTTGATTTTTCTGAATTTGGTGGCTTGAATAATACTCAAGCAGCAGGTTATACAGGAGATGTAAAATTGGAAGTACCAGCTACAACTGTAGCAGGTCAAGAAGTCGTTGTATGGTGTGAATGGATAAAAAAGTATGACTAGGAAAGCTGACAAGCAACCACCGAAAACAAAAAAATATTTTCGCTCCACGAAAAGTGGAGCGGGAATGACAAAAGCTGGTGTCGATCGATATCGAAGAGAAAATCCAGGTTCTAAATTATCTACAGCAGTTACCGAAAAAAATCCTACAGGAAAAAGAGCATCTAGAAGAAAATCTTATTGTGCACGTTCTGCAGGTCAAATGAAACAATTTCCTAAAGCTGCTAAAGACCCTAATTCAAGACTCAGACAAGCACGTAAACGTTGGAGGTGTTAAATGCAGATGATAAAAAACTTTAAAGACATAGTAATATTATTAATCACAACTGGTGTTTTAATTTTGTTAGGCACAATTATTATTGGAGATTACATTGTAGCACTAGAAGAAAACAGACCAGTAGATGAAAGTGTAATAACTTTAATGAAGATGTCTGTCACAGGATTAATTGGAATTATTGGTGGTTATATAGGTGGTAGTAAAGACTAAGTAAAAAGCATTCGCAAAATGGAACATTAATGATATAAAAAACCATGCAGTTAGATAAACTAAAAGATTGGGGTTCATTATTAACAAGATGGGTCTTATTGTTTATCGCTATAATATTTGCATGGTCTAACTTAGAAAATCGAGTATTTAATCTTGAAGCAACAACTGTCACAATGGATCAAAAATTAAATTTTTTGATTGAAGGCATGAACAAGTTGAATACTGATATGGAAGTGATCAAAAATGACATTGAATGGATGAAAACAAAGCTCAATAATGGCAATAAGTAGAGCACAAATGCAACAAGAAGTATCTACAGGAGGTAGAAAAATGAAAAAAAAACTAAAACCTGTTCCACCAAAAAACAAAGGATTAAAAAAATTACCCACTAAAATAAGAAACAAAATGGGTTACATGAAAAAAGGTGGCAAAGTCAAATAATGTGTCAAGGATGTGATTGCTCTAATGACTGTCCAAATAAAACAAAGATGCTAGATAACTGTCAAAAATGTGGTTGCATTTGTCATGCAGAAACTAGCTGTAATTGTGAGTGCGCTATTTGTGAGTGTGTAGATTGTAAAAAAACAAGAGAAAAACAAAATGGGTAAACTGTGTGCAAAAGGTAAAGCGGCCGCTAAAAGAAAATTCGATGTCTATCCCTCTGCTTATGCTAACATGTATGCTAGTGCTGTTTGCTCAGGTAAAATAAAACCTGGTGGAAAAACAAATAAAGACTCTCAAAAAAGAAAAAAAGTTTCTAACTACAATCAAGGAGGAATTGCCAAAGGTTGTGGTGGAATAATGGAAAATAAAAGAAAAGTAACAAAGAGATTTTAATGGCTAAAAACGGTTTACGTAAATGGGTCAAAGAAAAATGGGTTGATATTGCTAATCCACGGTCCGACGGTTCGTATCCAGCGTGTGGTCGTTCAGGTGGAGAGAAAAGAAAAAAATATCCTAAATGTGTTCCTATAGCCAAAGCAAGAGCAATGTCTAAAGGACAGAAAAGATCAGCAGTTAGTCGTAAACAAGAAGCTTCTAATAAAGGCCCTAAACCCTCAATGGTTAAAACAATTGTCAAGAAGAAAAAAAGCTGAAGACATAAAAGAAGACGTCATAAAATGGTCCAAGACTGTTTTAGAACCGATGAACAAGCATTTAGGTTTTCCAGCGTGTCCCTTTGCAGCGAAGTGGAGAAAAGATAATAAATTACGAATTGAAGTTCGTACGGATAAATCGAAGTATGAAAAACATCTTACCAATGTCTTAAAAGATTGGAATAAAAAGCAACATGACATTATTATTTTTTGTGATCCTTTCTTCGATCAATATAGTCCTGAACAGTTTCAAGAAAAAATAAATTTTTATAATAAAACCTATAATCGACGAGATGTTTATTTTATGGGATTTCACCCTGAAACACCAGCAGATCCTAATAGTGAAGCTTTTCTTTGTGATCCTACAGATAAACCTGTGGAACACTCTGATTTAGAATACTCGATGATGCTTATACAAAAGTTTAAACAGCTTTATGAAGCAAGTTGCAAACTCCATAAGATAGGCTATTATGAGAAGTGGCCTAAGGAGTACTACGAGGAAGTAGTGTCTGAAAGGCAAAGTACGTACGAAAAACTTTTTAAAAAAGGAGTAAAATCATGATGAAAAAGAAACAAGTTGTCAAAAAACGTGGTGGTGGAATGGCTAAGAAGCGTGGTGGTGGAATGATGAAAAAAATGAAATCAGGTGGACCTATCAACCAACATAAAAGAATGGCAATGGGAGAAAAGGTTAATTAATAATGGCTACCTCTGGTACAACTACTTTTAATTTAGATATTGATGACGTTATAGAAGACGCATACGAAAGATGTGGTCTTGAGACTCGTTCAGGTTATGATCTAAAATCTGCACGTAGAAGTCTTAATATTTTATTTCAAGAGTGGATGAACAGAGGTGTTCATTTATGGAAAGTAGAAAATGTTACAGCTAACTTAACTGCTGGAACAACCAACTACACTGCTCCTAGTGATGCGAGTGATGTTTTAGAAATGACTTTTAGACAAGTTTCTAGTGGAATAACTACCGATACAACAATGACTAAAATATCACGATCTGAATATCAAGCTCTTCCTAATAAATTTTCTCAAGGACAGCCTACTCAATATTATGTAGAAAGAAATCTTTCTAATGTAGTTATTAGTTTGTATCAAACACCTAATACTACTGATACTCAAATAAACTATAATTATATCGGAAGAATACAAGACGTCGGTGCTTATACAAATCAACCTGATGCTCCATTTAGGTTTCTTCCTTGTATGGTTTCAGGACTAGCTTTTTATCTTTCTCAGAAAAAAGCACCTCAAATGACACAAGCCTTAAAACTTTATTATGAAGATGAACTACAGAGAGCTTTGATAGAAGATGGTCAGCGTTCCTCTGTTCACTTAGTTCCTCAAAATTATTTTATAGGTTCATAAAATGGCTGTCTTTGCTACGGGTAAATATGCTCTTGCAATCTGTGATCGTTGTGGTCAGCAATACAATTTTAATCAATTAAGACAAGAGTGGAATGGTTTAAAAACTTGTCCTGAGTGTTACGAACCTAAACACCCACAATTAGATCCTCCTTATCATTCAGCAGATGCGCAAGCCTTACCTTGGTCACGACCCGCGAGACAAGAGCCTGTAACCGTTTTTGTTGGAGCCCCAGGAGACAGTGCTTTTACTTCTAATGGAATGCAACCTTCTACACAAACAAGGGACTTGAATCCTATAACATCAGTTGGTACAGTCACAATTGTAATATCATGAACTATAGCGAATTATTAACTAATGTTAGAAACTACACCGAGGTAGACAGTAATGTCTTATCTAATTCGGTGATTAATGTCTTTATTACGAATATTGAAAATAAAATTGCTAGACAATTAGATAGTGATGATCAAAGAAGATATGCAACAACAACTTGCACAGCTAATAACGCTTTTTTAGATGTATCAGGACCTGAGGGTGGTTTTCGTTTTGCTCGAGCCTTACAGTTAGTTAAATCAAACGATGAGCGTGTTTGGATTGAACAAAGAGACGCTACTTTTATGGATGAATACGCTGTGGAAAGATCCACTTCAGGTGCTTATACAGGTCAACCTAAGTATTGGGGTAATTGGGATCAAAACACTTTAATTTTAGCTCCTACTCCTGATCAAGTTTACACTATTGAAATGTGGTATGATGAAACTCCTGAGCATTTAGATACAAGTAATGCTAGTTCAACTACTTTTGTTTCTAATAACGCTCCTGAGGTATTGTTGTATGGTGTTTTGGGGGAAACCTTTTCTTACTTGAAAAACCCTCAAGATATGCAATTATACGAAGCTAAGTACCAAGTAGCTCTGCAAGATTTTGCTCAAGAGCAAATGGGTCGTAAACGTAGGGATGAGTATCAAAATGGTGTGTTACGCATTCCGATGAAATCGCTAACACCATAAAGGGAGTAACTAAAAATGGCAATTAACCAAGCAGTTTGTGCAACATTCAAACAGGAGTTGTTAGACGGCGATCATGATATATCAAGCGATACAATCAAACTCGCTCTCTATGAAAGTTCTGCAACTTTGGATGCAAACACATCAGCCTATTCCGCTTCAGACGAAGTTGGTGGTTCAGGCACATATTCAGCAGGCGGTGGCACTCTAGCAGGAGCAAACGTCAGCTTAACCAAAACTAACGCAACAGCATCAACAGCTTTTGTAGACTTTGATGATTTATCATTTACAAGTGCAACAATCTCAGCTCAAGCAGCTTTGATTTACAACACTTCATCTGCAAACGTAAATGCATCAATTGCAGTATTAGATTTTGGTGGTGTTAAAACATCCACAAACGGAACATTCACAATTCAGTTTCCAACCAACGACGCAACGAATGCTATTTTAAGGATTTCCTAATCCTAGGAGATCCTTACCATGGCAGACCTACAAGGTTGGAGTAGAGGCACCTGGGGAGAGGGTGAGTTCGGTGAATTCATTCCTGTATCCGTCACAGGTGAACAATCGAATACTAGTGTAGGTACGCTTACCATAACTGCTGACGCAGTCGTTCAGCCCACAGGAGTTTCATCAGGAACTGTCTTAGGTACAGCAGAGGGAATCCCTGTATCTATTTATCCTGTAACAGGAGTTCAATCAAATACAGCGACGGGAACACTTGAGGCTCAAGAAGGTCACGGTGTTATTGTAACAGGCGTCGAGATGACGTTTGCTGATGGTTCAGAAGAAATTATTGCAACAGTCGATGCAGGCTGGGGAAGAAATACTTGGGGATCATTTGCTTGGGGTGAGAATATCACGATCTTTGCAAATCTTGTTGGACAACAATTATCCACGAATATTGGTACACCAACAATTATCACAGGAACAGGTGAAACTGTTCAACCGACAACAGTCCTAGCAACAACAGTCACAGGCACTCTTGATATGACAGGAGATGCCTTAGTCACACCAACAGGTGTTTCTTCTGCTATAGCATTACAAAACCCAACAATTCTAGCTGACGGTAATGTCACGACATCTGCTCCAGGCGATCAAATGGATTTTGCTATTGGTTCATTTACAATAGATATCTTTACACAAGTAGATCCAACAGCAGTCACTTCGACCTTTGATACAGGAACACTTGCAATGACAGGTGATTCTAATCTGACTCTAACAGGAGAAGAGATAGCATCAAATACAGGGACAATTACTATTGTAGCTAACTCTGATGTTGATGTCACAGGTGAACAAATAGATACAGAAATAGGTGTCATTGCAACACAGACAGATAATATTATCCCTGTCACAGGATTTGGATTACAGATTCAAGATGGAGCACCTACAATTGTAGCGAACGCTACTGTTTTACCCACAGGTATTTCAATGCAGTTTGCAGACGGAACTGCTAGTGGTATAGGTAGTGCAATCGTAACACCAACAGGTATTGAAATGTCTGTAATTTTAGGTAATATGAGATCAACTCCTTGGGCAAATGTAGTCACAGGAGCAAATAATACATGGACCGAAGTAGCAGCATAAAAAATGTTGCTTGAAGGATAAAAAAAGATATATTTTAAAGAGGTTTAAAACATGGCAAGTAATTATTCAGATAGATTAAAACTCGAACTCATGGAAACTGGCGCCAATGCCAATACATGGGGAAACAATACAAATACAAATTTAGAAACCCTTGATGCTTTTTCTGCCGGTTATCTATCTAAATCAGTTGCAGGTTCAGCTAACGTCACATTAACATCAAATAATGCCGACCCAACTGCTGAATCTTCCAATAAAGTAATTGAATTCACAGGAATTCTCACAGGAGATATCACAGTCTTTATTCCTGCTGTTGAGTCAAATTATATTTTCTACAACAATACTTCTGGATCATATACATTAACTGTTGCACCAACAGGACATGGGGCAAATGGCTCCGCTATTACTCAAGGTGCTCACACAATTCAGTATTGCACAGGAGACACTGTTACCGATTTATTTGCAGCTTCACTTGGTAATTTAAGTGTTGTAAATAACTTAAGCGTTTCAGGTGTAATGACAGGAAATGCTTCTGGCGTTTCAGCAATTAATGCTTCTAACGTATCATCAGGAACTATTGCTGATGCACGATTAACTGCTAACGTAACTTTAAACAATGCATCAACAATTTCAGCAGGAACTTTAGATGATTCTAGATTGACTGCTAATGTTACACTCAACAACGCTTCTACAATTTCAGCAGGAACTTTATCAAACGATCGATTAGATACTGTACCCACAACCAAAGGTGGAACAGGATTAACTTCTGTTGGTTCTGCTGGACAAGTTTTAACAGTTTCAGCTCCTGGTGCGTTAGCTTTTGCAGACGCTGCGGGTGGTGCAGTAGGAAACGTAACTGGTATTTCTCAACTAACAAGTCCAGGAAACATTTCAACTCAATCTGATTCTTTATTTGCAATTGGAGTTGCAGTTGGAGGTGGTGGATCTGGAGGTTGTGGTGGACATGGCTTTGGTCAAGGTCAAGGGCAACCAGGTCAAGCAACTACAGGTGGAGGCCTAACTGGTGCAGCAGGAAACCAAGGCGCAGCAGGATTTCCAAATCCAGGTGCGAATGGTGGTAATGGTGGAGCAGGAGGTGGTATGCTTGGTGGTGCAGGTGGAAACAGTGGTACTCCAGGTTCAAGTAGAACTAGTGCTCCTGGAGGAACGAATCCATTATTTCACCCTTATGGACGTGGTGGTAGCGGAAACAATGGCTCAGGTGAGACAGGCGGTGGCGGTGGAGCCGGCGGTGCCTATAATGACATTACAGGCCCTTACACAAGGGGTGCAACAGTTTCAATAACAGTTGGCGCTGGAGGTATAGGAAGACCAGGAAACAGAGGTACTGGTCAACCTGGTGCCGCTGGAGTATTTAGATGGGCGGAGTATTACGCATAATGACAAAATGGTGTAAAATAGATATCCCCACAGAAACCGAAGTTCACGGACAGTTGGGATTTAGTGACTTTCCAGTAGCGAGAGTTCAAGAAGTTTCAGATACTGCAATTGCAGGATGGCATCAAACAGAAAAAGATGATGTTCAGCCTGGATGGTGGTTTCAGAATGATGACGTACAAAATACATACACTTATACAATGGATCAAGCTAGACACAGAAGAGATCTAATGTTGTTTAAAAGTGATTGGACTCAATTACCAGATAATGGTTTAACAGAGGATCAAAAACAAGAATGGGCAGCTTATAGACAAGCTTTAAGAGATTGGCCCTCAAACAATTCCACTTGGATTGTTACAATGGACGGTACAGACACAGTGTGGCCAAGCAAACCACAGTAACAGTGATCAACGAAAATATTTATTGGTTCTACGACAAAGCTTTAAACCCTAAACAATGCCAAGATATTATTGATTTTGGTAATATGTGTAGAGAAGATATTGCGGTAACCTCTGATCAAAAAGGCAAAACCAAAGATCTAACAGAAGAAGAAGAGCAGAAATTAAAAAAAATTAGAGACTCTAGGATTGCTTGGATAGAGCCAATGCGTTGGATGAATATTTGGTTTCACAATTATATGGCAGATGCTAATAAAAATGCTAGTTGGAATTATGATATTGAAGGTTCAGAGCAGTATCAATTTACTAAATACAAAGAAGGACATTTTTATGGATGGCATCAAGATTCTGGGCCAGATGTAATGGGAGATAATTTACAAAGAAAGCTTTCTTTAGTTTGTTCCTTAACAGATCCTTCAGAGTATGAAGGAGGTAATTTAGAGATATACAGTCCTTTATCTCCTAGTTTATCTAACGATAAAAAAATTATAACTGAAAAACAATGGTTCAATCAAGGCACTATAATTGTTTTTCCAAGTTTTTTATGGCATCAAGTAAAAAAAGTAACTAGAGGAACAAGATATTCTTTAGTAACATGGTTTAGAGGAAAGGATTTTAAATGAGTAAATTTGAAGAAGATAACTATGTTATTATTAGAAATGCTATTAGTCCAGAGATAGCATCTTTTGTTAGCGAATACTTTCAAATAAAAATGAAAGTAGCTGCAAAACTTTTTGAAGAAAGAATGATATCTCCTTTCGACGAAAACTTTGGAACTTTTAATGATACTCAAGTCCCTGGGGCTTATTCTCATTATAGTGATATTGCTATGGAAGTATTATTACAAGCCTTACATCCAAAAATGGAAAAAGAAACAGGAATAGAACTTGTACCAAATTATTCTTATGCTCGTATTTATCTAAAAGGACATGAACTTACAAGACACACAGATAGGTTTTCTTGTGAAATTTCTACTACCCTTAATTTAGGTGGAGACCCGTGGCCTATATTTTTAGACCCTACTCAAGGAAAAGAAAATCAAGGTATTAAAGTTGATTTATCTCCTGGAGACATGCTTATTTATAAAGGAAATATTTTAGAACATTGGAGAGAACCCTTACAAGGGAATAGATGTGTTCAGGTTTTTTTACATTATAATCGTAAAACTGCTAATACTAAACCTTTTGACGGAAGAGAATTTTTAGGACTACCAAATTGTTTTCTACTAAAAAAATAAAATTTTATAGCAAACATTTTTCTTTAATAGAAAAACCAATACCTGCAAAAAAGAAAATACCTAATTGGTATAAACTTATGGAAAACTATCCAGCAGGTAAAGTTCAAGGAGGATCTGTAAAGAAGTGTGTGCCTTTTATGGATGCCCTTACATCGGGATACTACATTGTAAATAATTTTGCGGTTCATGTGTCTTGGAAAGATGAGAAAGTTTTCTTTCATTATAATCAAAATTTAAAAAACGGATTTGCGTATGAACTTAATTCTGGCATCAAGGATCACTTACCTTGGCAAGTGAGTAAAGATTTTTTTTATCATGATGAAATACCTCATGTTTTTAAGATGGATAATCCTTGGTCTATAAAAACACCAAAAGGATATAGTTGTTTATTCTCAAATCCTCCAAACACAAATTCTCCAATAAGAATTCCTGAAGCAATAGTAGACACAGATAATTATGAAGCTTCAGTAAATTTACCATTTTTAATGAAGAACTTTAAGGAAGAGATTATACTACCTGCTGGGCTACCAATAGCTTGGATTATGCCTTTTAAAAGAGATCCTTGGAAAATGGAAATATATGACTATGATATAGATACAATTGAAACATATGTAAGACTGTTTAGAGAGTTTTTAGACAACTATAAAAATAAAATATGGATTAAGAAAAAATATGATTAAGCTAGAAGAATTAAAAAGTAAGAATTACAAAATATTTTTAGGCATGCCCATGTATTAAAGGACCAACACGAAATAAAAATATTCACTG
>ERZ890604.482-NODE-482-length-13699-cov-4.221563_pt1 | contig 13699 bp, 10 predicted proteins | sample MGYA00521097_ERZ890604 | MGnify/ENA primary metagenome ERZ890604 (study PRJEB32303, sample SAMEA104408625) | aquatic metagenome | biome: Brackish water; feature: Chemocline; material: water | place: Baltic Sea | collected 2014-10-26T21:54:00 | depth 120 m ... | reverse complement strand
CGCTCTCGGCGTAAAGCACCGGCACCGTCGTTCCCGTAAACGTCTCGACGAACACACCGGCCAACGGCTTTCCGTCTTGATCAACAACTCGGCCAGTCAGACGCGGTCCATTCTTCAGGCGGATCGTCCCCTGATCGCCAAACGTGATTGGTTCAGGGCTGTCCGTCACCTTATTCAAAGCTACCGAGTCGCTGACAAAGTTTTCCGGAAACCAATGCAGGCGTTTCGGCCAACTCCCGGTGGTGGCGATTCGGTACCGCCCGTCTTTGTCGGTCCGACCAATGACGTCTCCACGAAAGCCTGCTCCGGGAGCATCGCGGCTGCGAGAAACCATCAACGCCAGATTCGCGGCCGGACTGCCATCAGGATTCACGAATCGTCCCGTCACCGGCACGCCGCGCATAATTTTCAGGTGTCGCAGATCCGACCAGCTCGGCTTCGGAGCGTCGGGCAACGTCAACCGCGTTCCAACATTCTTCTTCGGAAGGTAGTCCGGGTGCTGAACTTCGAACTCGATTGTCGACTGAGCAAACTCAAAGGCTTCGCAAGGAAAAGCGACCGTGTATCGGCCTTGTCGATCGGTAGTAAATCGCCGTTGGAAGATCGGAGCTTCGCTATTCTTATAAGGTGACTTTCGAACTCGCCACAAGACTTCGGCACCGGCAATCGGCTCTCCGGTTTTCTCGTCGGTGACGTCGCACTTGTAAGTCAGCTCTTTTCCGGCAGGCACCATCGCGCCGCGTATGCCATCGGCAATCCTCGTCAGCTCGTCATTTGAAAAATTGCCGGTGATCACGAACTCGCGACCAATCTCGCTTCGCACGATGGGGGCTGTGACGATCACGCCGTTGACGATCATCGCCATTTTCTGGTCAAGACAGAGCTTCGAAAGTCGCTGCATATGCAGGCCGCCGAGCTGGTCGAGTTTCACGCGAATGTTGCGTTGCCCGAAGTCGTCATCCTGAATCTCAACTTCCAGGACATGCCATGTACCATCAGCAGTAAGAATGTGATCGGCCGAGTCGCTTAAGAGGCCCAGTCGAAAATCGCCATTTATCAGTGAATCAGGAAGTTCAATGACCGGTGGTTTCTGACGAAGAATCGGGAACCACGCGTACGTTCTGACTTTGGCCGGGTCCGTTCTCGCGACTGTGCCGTCGCGAAAACCCGTTCCGTCCAGCTCCTCTGGATCGCGGGGGTCTGTCTCTACAGTTTCGGTAGCCGGCACGAGTCGAAATTCCAGCGGCGGAGTTGTCGCGGGAATCCGAATACCGTTCTGTTGAACTTCGAACGTCAGGTGCGCCTGCTTAGTCAGCTGATCCACCAGCGATCGCAGCGTGACGCCTTCAACATCGAGTGTCATCGGAGTCTGAGAGTCGACTCCCCGCAGCGCGAACTCGCCCAGGTCAACGGTGAAGCTGACGCCGCTCAGTTCTTCCAGTTGACTGATCGCCGCGATCAGTGGAAGTTCTTCGATGTGCAACTCGGCTGGCCCGTCGAGTTTCTTTTCAAGGGTGGATTGTTGACCCGAATCGGGCTTTGAGTTTGCTGTCGTCTTCGAATTGGCGTCGGCCGCCGGACGTTGTTCTTTATCTGCAGCAGCCTGAGCCGGCGCGGCGTCGGCCGGGTTCTGCGAGACGTTCGGAATCACGGGAACCAGCGAAACAGTAATGGCCAGTGCAGTTGCCACCAGCGCGAATGTCGCCCGGCTCTGGTTCAGTCGCACGCCGGGTTCGTCGTTGCTCTGAACAATTCGTTGTATCCGCTGCCGCAGTTTCGAAGGGTGCCCGCCGTCGATCGCCAGTTGAGCAAGCTGATTCGCTTGAGCGTCACTGTGCACACGCAGTTCCGCGACGCGTAAAAGCGACCGTGCATAATCCAGTCGGTCTGTGCCGCCTTTGATCACCAGGTCGTCGCAAGCGTGTTCCCGCTCATCGTGAATTCGACGGCCGAGCCACCACACCGCCGGGTGAAAGAACAGCACAGCTTCCAGAAATCGCTGAACAACGATCAGAACGTGATCGAATCGTTTGACGTGAGCCAATTCGTGGGCGAGCACCGCCGCCAGTTCCTGAGAGCTAAGCCCGGACATCATCGCCGCCGGTAGCAGAATGACCGGTTTGAGAACTCCAACAACGACGGGTACGGCAACACGTTCGCAGTACGCAACCTTTGGCAGGGCCTTCAGAGCCAGCCGTTCTGCCTCGGTCGCCAGCACGTCGAGTATTGACGGTTCGGTGACGGGATGCCCGAGCGACGTCAGCCGTTGCCCGCCACAAATCGCGGCGGCCAGACGGACCAGCATCATTAAAACTCCGACGAGGTACACGACGGAGATCGCTGGAGATACCGACCGAAGTTGATTCAACAACGCTTCCTGAAGCGGGACAACGACCTCGCCCTGCTCGGCTTTTTCGACGGATGTTCGTGCAAGCTGTCCAGCTGGCAACTCGCTGGTTGCCAACGGTGTCACGGTTCTCGCCGAATCGTGGAACCGCACGGTCGCATTCGAACCGTCTGATTCATCGGACCTGACCATCAAACTCGATGTTGGAGTTCCGAGTTCTGCAGCGGAATCTCTGACGACAATAAATGTGATCGGCAAAGCCGCCGCGAGAACGACCAACGCAGCCATGTGCAGCCAACAACGGACTCGCGCATTTGCCGATCCGAAATCGGGGGAATTGGCATCGCCCGAGCCCCTCGCAAGAGCGCGATCGACGAACGTGACCACCGCTGCAACCGCGACACCGATCCAGAGGACGTGCATCAGCGTCAGCGTTAACGGCCATGCGAGTGAGTAAGCAACGTTTTCGAACTGTGAGAAAGTCAGTGCCACCATAAGATACGTCTCCGGGATTCGGATGGTCGGACCATTGCGGGACTACTGGTTCAGCTCGCGAGCCTTTCGCGAGATCACCTTACGGATGGCAGCCAGTTCTTCGGAATCGACGTCAGATGTTTCGAAGAGTTCAAGCATCACCGCGCTTGCCGATCCGCCGAACACTCGATCGACGATGTCGCCCAGCATTCGACGACCGACGCCTTGCTGTTCGATCAGCGGCGTGAACTCGAACGCCCGCCCGACCTTCTCACGTTTCAGGTACTGCTTGCGGACCATGATGTTCATCATGGTGATCACCGAACTGTGAGCGAGTTCCCGTCCCGCAGACGCCAGTTCGTCACGGACACCCTGCACGGTCTGCGGCGACTTCTGCCACAGCACTTTGAGAATAGAGAGCTCCAGTTCCGTTGGATGCTCTGAAGCGGGACGAGCCATTGCGGGGCACTCCAAAACTTAACGCCTGAACTTTTAATTAATTCAATAGTAGCCTGTCAATCAAATTGATCAACACCAATATCGAAAGAATTAGATCGTTACGCCGCGGGGTCACCTTTCCATGTCGGACACGGGTGGTCCAGGTTTGATTCGGCACTGGTAGTGCAATACGGTCCCGTCCCTGCAGGATGTCCAACGATTCCCGGACATGACTGCGAACCCTTCACCTGCGGCTGAGACTGCAAAGTTACAGTCGTCGGCAACCGGAGACGACAAAGTGGAGCCACGACCTTCAAAACCTGATTTCGGTAACTCCGAGGCCGAGTATCGAGCGGCCACCGAATCGGCAGCCGTCTTCGACGTTTCCGATCGCGTTCAACTGCAGATGACCGGTTCCGATCGCCACTCGTTTTTTCACGGCTTCTGCACGAACGAGATCAAAGGGCTGAATGTCGGGACTGGCTGCGAAGCTTTCCTGTGCAACGTGAAAGGCCGCATTCTCGGGCACGTCTTCGTGTTTGCCGCTGAGGATTCGTTGTGGATCGAGTCCGTGCCAGGGCAGGGTGAGGCATTAACGTCGCACCTCAACAAGTATCACCTCGTCGAAGATCTTGAACTTGTCGACCGGACCGAAACGCTCGCGGAGTTTCTCATTTCGGGGCCGCAGACGGTGCAGCGACTTGCCGCCGCGGGGCTGAACGTTGCCGACCTGGAAGCATGGCAGCATGCCACGGTCACGGCGCAGGTGGGCGAATCCAGCTTCGAGTGTCATGCAAAACGCGTCGACATTTTAAACTCATGCACCTTTCTGATCAGCACTGCCACCGAACATGCGGACTCGCTCTGGCAACGGCTCACGGAATCGGGCATCGCTCCGGCTGGAACAAGCGTCTTCGAATCATTGCGGATTGAGGCTCGATTTCCCGTCTACGGCGTCGATCTGTCGGTCGAGAACCTCGCGCAGGAAGCCGCTCGGACAGAGCAGGCTATTTCGTTTCAGAAGGGCTGCTATCTGGGACAGGAACCGATCGCCCGACTCAACGCCATGGGACACGTCAACAAGGCATTGGCTTCGTTCGTGATTGATGCTGCCGAAACTCCGCCGGTCGGTACGGTTCTGCTGAATCCCAGAAAGGAAGACAAAGAAGCCGGACAAGCGACTTCAGTTGCCTGGTCATGGTCAATTGGAAAGCCGATTGGAATGGGGATGGTCCGCGCTCTGTTCCTCGAACCCGGAACCGAATTGCCCTTTGTCAGTGAGCCGCGCACGACGGCGAAGATCTGGTAAACAATTCCAAAATCGTTTGCGGGCGAGCAGCTTGTTCCCCCGGCGCGACTGGGAGCGTCAATCCGCTTTGTCGGCAGCTTGCGGCGATTCCGCATCAGCCGCTTGCTTTGCAGGACGCGGCACCAGCTCGATCATGACTTCGGAGTCGCGCGGAGGAAGCCGTTCGGTAGCGGCTTCATAAGCGAGCGACTCCGTTCCGTTGGAATCGCTTGGCGTTGAAATATCAATCATGGCCATCTGAAAATTGGCCACGCAGATCATGTAGCCGCCTTCGGCCAGATATTGTTTCGCGGCGTCGCCGTCTTCATAGAAGCCGCTGCCGACAAAGACCCATTCCGCGGTCATCGGCTTCTCCTGACCCTCTTTGTGGAACCGTCGCATGGCCGCCTTAAACTTTTCGTCGGAACTCATTTTGAGACAGTCGGCTAATTCTGCGTCGGTCATCGGTCCGTACCAGAAGAGGTACTGATTGACGTCGTCGTACCGCAGGTTTCCGTCGGGAATCAGTTTCAGGTCTTTGGGCAGTGTCTTGAATTCTTCCTGGTAGTAGTGCTGCCGCGAGCGGCGGACCCAGTTCTGTGCGCGTTCACGATGCAGCTTTCCTTCGACGTCGACCCAGTGCAGAAACACGTCGATGATCTGACCGCTGGCGGGTGTGTATGTCTCGTTTTCGGAATCGTACCGGGCGGCTTTCCCCTCTTTGCAGCCGAGTGCCAGCAGGCCCGTATGAACGGTGAATGCGGCAGCTTCGGTCGACAGGATCGATTCGTGCTCCTTCGTCTGGTGTGGGCAGAGCAGCATTTCCAGTAGTCCTTCGGTCAGACAGACTCGAGCTTTAAGCAGAATCCGTTTCCCCTTCAGGTCAAGCAGCACGGTCTTCTGCTGATTGAGTGGCGTTGCCTGACTGCCAGTCAGGTAGTCGTCCGGGAGCTTTGTTCCTTGAGGTTTCTGCGGACTGGCACCAATTTCGGTCGAGTCATCAGGGGTCGAGTTGCCAGGCTCGGTCGCTTCCGTGGGCTTGTCGACGGGAGCCAGATCTTCTGCACTGACTGTCTGCGGTTCGGTGTCTGAATTGTCGTCGGCTGTCGGTTCCGTTTTTTCTCGCCGGGCATCGGCTTGAACAACGTTGGGCTGATCGGCGATTGACTCTGCGGTGAGCTCGTCAGACGCAGTCAGCGACGTGGACGTTGCGGAAGCGGACTCATCGCTCTCCAGAGTGCCGCTGCCGCAGCCGACCATCGCGCACGTCAGAATGGCAAGGAGGATTGTGCCGGACCTGTTGGAGACGACTGCGTTCGTTGGAGTTGATCGCGTTTTCATCGTGCGTCCAGAATTGAGAAAAAGGGCAGAGAACGAAGGTTATGATCGGCGACTCTGTTGATTGAACCACCGAAACGTGACGTTGACCAGTTGCACCTGCGGACATTCTTTCAGTAGGCAGGACACAAACTGACTCTCGGAGTGTTAAGGAACGGCCTGCCAATAACTGTCGTAGTTACGCTCGCCAGAGCGTGCGCCGAACCACCGTCTGGCGACGGCAGCTACACCGGAGCGAGACGCTTATTCACAGCCCGTCCCTATGTCGTGAGCCGCAGCCCGTCCAGCCAATCGGTCAGGTCGCCGATCCACTGGTTGCGGTCCGGTTCGAACTCCAAGGTGTGAAAAGCTTTTTCGTATTCAAAGAACGCTCGCTCCTGGGAAGCCAGCGATTTGTACCACTTCGTCGTGGCCGGGTTGTCGATAATCCGATCCTTGCCGGCGAGCATCATGATCGCCGGGCAGCGAATTTCAGGCGGCGCCGCCTGCGTCAACTTGTCCAACTCACGATTGGCCAGCAGAAATGACACGGTCACATCTCGCAGCGACAGGTTGTCGTTGCGGATAAATGCCTGCGATTCCGACATACCTGTGAACAGGGCCGGATCGTCCAGCGGAATCGGGATCAGCTTTTCAAACAGCTCAGCTTCACGAGCCAGCGACAGCTTGACGTTGTCCATGATGCTCGCTTCGAAGTGCGACCGGATACCGGGATACAGCAACGCCAGGCCGTCGATCAATTCCTGCCGGCGAGCCGCGACCACCGATGCCAGCTTGCCACCCCAGCTCAGTCCGAGAAGTGTCACCGGAACGGTCGGTGCAATTTCGTTTCGGCGGATGCGCAAGTCTTCCAGAGCCTGCACGACGTCGTTGATGAGTCGTTCGTGGTGCCTTGCGTGGCCTCGTTGAGACTGGTTCAGTCCGGAGCCTCGGCGGTCGACAAACACGACTTCGTACCCAGCGTCGCACAGCTTGCCACTGGAGTAGCCATACCATCCGGAGTGGCTCTGTATTCCGTGCAGACACAGAACGAAACCTTTCGGCCGTCCTTTCGGGACCCATCGCCGACAATGGTGGCGGTAGCCGTCTGAGGTCACAAACTGTTCGATCGTCGGTTCGGACAATGCTGGTCCCAATCCCTGTTTTTTAAGGTTCTGATATGTTGATGGATCGCAGGCTTCGATTGTTCCAGCCTGCCGTCCTGGATCATCTTCTGTAGTTGTCACTCGGTCATTGATTCCAGAACTCTGGCAAACGCTCCGGATGCTCCGTCACTGAAAAGCACAAACCGAATCAGCTTGGGCGAGTTGTATTCGACGACGAAGTCTCGGGCGACTTTCAAAGCGATCTCGGCGGCAAGGTCCATCGGGTAACCGTACACGCCCGTGCTGATTGCAGGAAACGCAACGCTGTCGCAATTGTGTTCGTGGCACAGTTCCAGACAGGTTCGATACGCGGAAGCCAGCAGCTTTGCTTCGTTTTGAGTGCCACCGTTCCAGATTGGGCCGACGGCGTGAAGAACGTATTTCGCTTTCAATCGTCCGCCGGTCGTCGCCACCGCGCTGCCGGTCGGGCAACCGTCGGGGTAGAGCGTTCGGGTCTCGTTCATCAAGGTCGGCCCTGCGGCTCGATGAATCGCACCGTCGACGCCGCCTCCACCTGCGAGCAGATCGTTCGCCGCGTTCGCGATGGCATCGACATCCTGCTCGGTGATATCGCCCTGACAAAGCTCGATGCGGCAATCTCCGAATTGGACAAGCATGATCAGGTCTCCGAATTTCGTTCTTCGTTTCGTCACTCGTTCAGCAGCGTGGCGTCGCCGAGTTTACCAGCAGTTGGGATCTTCGACGATCCTCATTACTCTTCTGAGATCGCGCAGGACGTAACACATCTGTCTGAGAATTCACCGTCTCAGAATCCCACCCGGAGGCATCTTCTATGATTCGTCGATCGATTACTCAGTCTGCATTGAGCCTGTGCCTGCTGGTGGGGCTGGTTAATGCCGCAAATGCTCAAACGATCTCCGTCGGCCGCGATCACGAGACGATCAATCTGCTCGCAAAGATTCCCGCCAGCAAGCGGGCGAAGATGCCGAAAGGCATTTCGATCACTCAGACGACTCTGCACGGCGGCAAACAGGAAGGCGTCGAGCTGATCCGCATCGATAACGGAAAACTGGCGATTACCGTCATCCCGACTCGCGGCATGAATATCCTCAGCGTCGAAAGTGACGCCGTGACACTTGGCTGGGATTCGCCGGTCAAGGACATCGTGCATCCGCAATACGTCGATCTCGAAAGCCGCGGCGGGCTCGGCTGGCTGGAAGGCTTCAACGAGTGGATGGTACGGTGTGGACTGGAATTCGCGGGGCATCCGGGGCTCGACAAATTCGTCACCAACACCGGCGACGAAGCCGAAATGATGCTCACGCTGCACGGCAAGATCGGCAATATCCCGGCCACGTCGGTTGATATCCACATTGACGAAAAGCCACCGCACCGCATCCGCGTGCGAGGCGTTGTTCACGAACGGCTTTTCTACGGTCCAAAGCTGAAGCTGGCGACCGAAGTTTCAACGGAGCCCGGCTCGAGCGAATTCCGCATCAGCGACTCAGTCACCAACGAGGGCGCGTTCGACCAGGAATTTCAGTTGATCTATCACGGAAACTTTGGAGCACCGCTGCTCGGCGAAGGCTCGAAGGTTCACGTCGCCGCGAAGCAGATTGCTCCGATGAACGAACATGCCGGCAAAGCGATCGGCAACTGGGCGACCTACAAAGGACCGACGAAGGGGTTCATCGAAGAAGTCTACCTGTTCGAACCACTTGCCGGTTCTGACAAGCTCTCAAAGGCCGTTCTTCAGAATTACGACGGTTCAAAGGGCGTTTCAATGCAATGGTCGACTGCCGAGTTGCCCTATCTGACCGTCTGGAAAAACACCGCCGCAACGGCCGATGGCTACGTGACGGGAATCGAACCGGCAACCGGCTACCCGTTTAACCGAAGCGTCGAACGCGCGGCTGGACGACTTTCGAAACTCGCTCCCGGAGCCACGCGTGACTTTACGCTCGACTTTGCACTTCATGCCGGAGCAGAGGCCGTTCGCACAGCCGTCGAGTCCGTCTCGAAGGTGCAAGGCGACACGAAGCTGGATGTGCAACGCAAGCCACCTGCCGCTCCTCATTGATGATTGATGACCTATGTGTAGTGTGCAGGCCCGACCAGGCTCCGGCCTGCGTCTTCGGCACGAATGAAAGTGATGTTCGATGCGGCGATTGATTATCGGATGCGGCTATCTGGGTCGGCGGGTTGCGGCTCGTTGGATTGCGGATGGCGACGAGGTTTTTGCCCTGACGAGATCGGAACAGAATGCCGAATCGCTGCGAGCATTGGACGCTTCACCGATTCTCGGAGATACGACTTCGTCCGCAACTCTGCAATCGCTGCCTGAGTGTGACACCGTTCTGCACGCAGTTGGCTTTGATCGGTCGGCAGCGGCTTCCAAGCGGGAAGTTTACGTTGACGGGCTCTCGAACGTTCTGGACCGGATGGCTGGTAAGTGCGGCCGTTTTATCCACATTTCAAGCACCAGCGTTTACGGGCAGCAGGACGGCGAGTGGGTCGACGAAGACTCCGCCACCGAGGCTGAAACGGAGAGCGGTGATATTTGTCGCGCTGCTGAGAATCTCGTGCTGGATCGCTTTGGCAGTGACGAAGTATCCGCACGAGGAATCGTACTACGACTATCGGGGATCTATGGTCCCGACCGATTGCTGTCACGGATCGACTCGTTGAAGAATGCTCAACCGTTGCCGGGTCCGAAAGACGGTTGGCTCAACCTGATTCACGTCGACGATGCCGCGCAGGTCGTCACGACTTGCGCCAATTGTGAATTACCAGCGGCGATTTACCTGGTCAGCGATGACCGCCCCGTGCCGCGCGCCGATTATTATCGACTGCTGGCAAAGCTCGTTGGGGCACCTGAACCGATCTTCGACTCTGTCGCCGTCGCACGCCACTCGTGCGGCATCAATAAACGGTGCCGCAACCGCAGGCTGCGAGAAGAACTCGGTGTGTCGTTGAGCTATCCCGACATCGAGTCGGGATTGGCTCACGCAGTGAAGACGTCTGGTGAGTTGCGGACTGAGTGAGCGGCCGCCGTCCCAGTGATAAGAATATCGAACAAGGAATGTCGAAGTGGCTTAAGCCCGCGTCCGATACAGATCGCCCGCAGTGGCTCCACACTCGGTGCAGAAATCCCCGGAAAGACTGACGCATAGCCGCGTGCCACAGAAATCCTTATCCGGACCTTGTTACACCGAGACGTTCAGGCCAAGCCCTGCTCCGCCAGCACCACCTGCTCCTGCGGGAGGTTGCGCTCCGGCCACCTCGACAGACAGATTGATGTCTCCGCCCTGAGCAAGCCCTCCGGCCATTGCGAGTCCGGCCAGAAAGCCTGCCGCTGCGCTCCCGCCAGACTTCTCTTCGTCTTTGCCGTTGGCCGCGTTTGCCAGCATCAGAGCGATAAGGATCTCTGCCGAGCTGAAGTCTTTCATCGCGTTGACGAGCGACTGCATGTTCTGAGGCATGCTCGGTTGTGTTGTTCCAGCAGGAGCGGCTGGTGCCCCGGCGGGGGCTCCTGCAGACGCGCCGGCGGCACCTCCAATCCCCGCAACTCCGCCCATGCCGGCAGCACCGCCACCCATTCCAACTCCACCTGCTCCCGAAATACTCATGGCATTACCCTCACCGCTGACGGATTGACACTCAACGAAAGACCGTCAAGCAATCCGAGCGCCGCTCGCGTGCCACACGCCGGCAAGTTGACGCCAACATGCAGGCGTTACTTGAGTTACAGAAGCTTTGAGTGATGTGCCTCACGATGCGTCGACGCAACATCGTTCGGGAACGGCAACAACAATGATGACCCAGGGCATCGTGAATCCCGCGGCCGAGCGTCGCGGATGAAAGTGTTTCCCGCAACGTGCCCGGAATCGTTTGACCGCGATAGACGCCGACCTACTTTAGAAACGATTCGCGACGTCCTTCGTCCGGCAGTGCGTCATCTGCCCGCTACCGCTGCAAGACAAGCGGTGATTGCAACTTCGAGTGAAGACCAGCCATGCCCGACTTAGCCCAACTGTTCCGTCCAGCAACGTCTGCGAAAACTCTGGACGAGGTTCTGTCGACTGTTCAACAGGCAGGCTTGCCGCGAGTCAGCTGGTATCAATGGGGTGGGCTTCTGAATGACCGGCGTGCCCACCGCGTAACGTTTGCGGAAACACTACAGGTTGTCGGCCTCAGTACAGATTCCGATACCCGCCAGCTGGTCCCTGCTTCCGAGCCAATCATTGCGCGTGGGCGAGACATTTCTGTCGATGGAATCTCGTTTCAACACAGCGATCCCCTGCCCTATCGATTCGTCGCCATCAGATATCGATCGGCTCTTGGAACCGAGACGCTCGTTGCAAAACTGTCGTGGTGCCGCTTCGCGGGCGAAGATCATTACATAAGCGGTGGCCGCCTGACCGTCGAGCCGCAACTCAGCCTTGAGCTGAATGTCGACTGGGACGGTCTGCCACTGGCGTGACGGCTCTCCGGTATCTGGCCGCGTACGATTCTGCGACGAGAAACCATTTCGCTATCAGCTTGCGTCGGAATTTCCGTCTGTCAGAGTCTGCCGTGCGAGATCAAGCAGCCTTGCATCATGCTGCCACGCCCGGTCGATCTTTCCGCGGTCAATCTGGACTTCCAACTGCGTACCGCCGGCGACGTCCGAAGACTTGTCAAAGAATCCTTGATTCGCCAGATCGCCAATCAGCAGTTCGACATGCGAACGCTCTATCGACAACTGCCTGACATCTCTCGGCAGAGTGGATGCGGGGCCACGACGTTCACTCAGCGTTAGAGTCAGCAATGCCAGCGACGTGTCACCCCGTGGATGCGGGCATTCGATGTTCAGCCGAGCATCCGACCGCGAGGTTACCGCCGATACTGTTTTAATATCGGAAGCACCAACGTCACCGGAAGTGTCGGCGAAACTGCGACCAAGCAATTGGTCTGCATTGTCGAAGCGGTACTCAGCCCGGAAGCGCTCGAACTTCGGCGCTCCGGACTGAGTGACTTCAAGCTTCTGAGCCGATTGGCAGCCGCTCAACATCAGGACCGCCGCCGCCAGGCTGGCTTTGGCGAGTAGCTGTCGCCGCGTCAGTGCGGCTTTGGCCTCGGCTGCAGGTCCCGCCATTCTTAAAGGTCCAGGTCGGCGAGCAACGATGCGGAGATCGTGAACTGCTCATCGATATCGGCTGCGACAGTGTTGCCCCCGAAGCTGTCGGTGCCCTGATTTCCTGCGAGCGTGTCTGCACCGCTGTTGCCATGCACGAAGTCGTCGCCGTCTCCACCGAGCACAATGTCGTTTCCGCCGCCGCCGCGTGCCGAGTCGTTACCGTCTCCGCCAAGCACGGTGTCAGTGCCCGATGCTCCCAGGACAAGGTCGTTGCCGTCCATCCCGTTCATCAGGTCGTTGCCCGATCCGCCGTTCAGCGAATCGTCGCCGTCACCACCGTTCAATGTGTCGTCGCCAGCGTCTCCGTTCAGAGTGTCTCGATCGTCGCCGCCTCGTAGCCGGTCGTTCCCGTCGTCACCGTTCAGCCTGTCGCTGCCGGTGCCGCCGTCGAGCGTGTCGTTGCCCTGCTTGCCGCGAAGATCATCGTTACCGTGACCACCTTCGATGGTGTCGTCGCCCGTTCCACCGTTCAGCAGGTCATCATCGCGACCACCGAGCAGCGTGTCGTTACCGGATTCGCCCATGATCGAATCGTCACCAGCATCGCCAGAGATAAAGTCGCTGTTGGAACCACCGAGAATCGTATCATTGCCGTTGCCACCAGAGATGATGTCGTTCTGCTCGCCGCCGTTGATGGAGTCGTTACCGTCGCCACCGTCGATGCTGTCATCACCGTCTTCGCCGCTGATGTTGTCTTCGCCGCTTTCTCCCAGCAGTGTGTCATTCTCTTCGCTGCCGGTGATGGCGTCGTTGCCGGTGCCACCTCGCAGAACAAGTCCTGCTCCGTTCAGCGTCGCACCTAAGGCACTGATGGTGTCGTTACCGGCTCCGCCGTCAACTTCGACAGTCATGCCCGTTGCCGCCGACAGAACGCCGACCGTCACCGTGTCGTCGCCGCCGAGAGCCGAAATCAGCACACGTGATACCGACGACTCAACAGTCGCGGTGGCTCCAGCAGCCGTAATCGTGATCCCGGTGCCCGTCACCGGGGTTCCTATAGTGATGGTATCAGCCCCGCCCGTTCCCCGAAGTTCGACAGTGTCGCCACCTTCCTGGGAAGTGAAGACATCCAGGCCCTGGCCGGCTCCCCAGCGAATGGTGTCGGTGCCCTGGCCGCCGTCGACTGTGTCGTTGCCGCTCTGGCCGTCGAGTGTGTCGTTACCCGATCCACCCAGAATTGAGTCATCACCCGAGCCGCCACGGGCGACGTCGTCTCCCGGGCCTGCCTGAATCGTGTCGTCACCCGACTGACCATTGAGCGTGTCATTACCCACGGCGATCGATGCAATGAAGCTTTCTTCGCCGATGATCAGGTCGTTGCCGGCTCCACCGTAGACATTGTCGTTGCCGTCTCCACCTTCGATCACGTCGTTTCCGGAGTTTCCATTCAGCAGGTCGTCACCAGACTCACCCAGCAGAGTGTCCCGGCCACCGCCACCGAAAATGGTGTCACCGCCTCGACCGCCCGAAAGCGAGTCATCGCCCAGTCCACCTTGAAGGGTGTCGTCGCCGTTGCCTCCAGACAGTGC